>JADMIO010787582.1_pt1 | contig 43139 bp, 35 predicted proteins | sample 8958161 | NCBI WGS metagenome assembly JADMIO01 (sample SAMN16585339, study PRJNA669376) | soil metagenome | isolation source: Crop rotation soil | place: USA: Cullars Rotation, Alabama | collected 2011
CTTTCCCCCGCCGACGGTCTTGAACGCCGCCATCAGGAGCGGGAGTCCGGCGCCGGTGATCGGCGTGATCGCTGTTTCGTGGGCGACTGCGTTGTAGCCGAATGGCGTGAAGGTCGCGAGGGGATTGGGCCACGGCACCTGTGCGGCCAGCGTCACCGGCACTTTGAGGTTGCCGGCGAGCCAGAGGTCCATCTGCGACACGTATGAATAGGAGTCGGAGCCGCCGGCGCCCCAGGAGTTGTTCGCGATGCCGGCCACGAGAACCGCGGCCGTCAGCGCGAGGGCGAGCCGCCGCGGCGTGAGCGCTCGACGGACGCGCCCGGCGTCCTCGCGCGCGCGTGCGAGGCCTGAGGTGGTGAGATACGCGACCGCAAGTACGAGCGTGACGATGAGCGGGCGAGTGGGGTCAGACGAGGAGATGCGCAGTCCGCCGGTTGCGACCGCGAAGCCGCCCGTCAGCCAGACGCCGACTGTCCAGAGGGCGGCGAGGAGGGTGATGACGCCGAGGGCGCGCCGCACGCGCGGCATTATGCCGCGGGTTCTATTTTCTGGCCTTCAACTTGAGCTTGGTGATCGCTCTGTTCAGTTCCGTGTTCGCTTTCTGCAGCGCCGCGACATCGGCCTCGGCAATCTGGTACCTGCCAGAGTCGGTCACGCGAAGCCACAGTCTCTCGGATGCCCGGTGCAGGCTTCTCGCCAGTTCTGCGAGCCTTCGATCTCTAGCCATTCAGTAGCGCCACCACGCAAAAAGGGTTCACTGATTGTAGGCGAGTTGGCGGACGGTTGGTCGTGTTGCGGTCGACTTCGGCCGCCACAATCACGCGGCGCGGAATGCTGCGCGAAAAATTCCTGTGAGATACTGAAGATCTTCACCGGTCGGGGCGTAGCGCAGCCTGGTAGCGCACCTGCCTTGGGCGCAGGGGGTCGCTGGTTCGAATCCAGTCGCCCCGACCACTTTCCTCAGAAATCTCCACAACACGAACAACGATCGCGAGTTAGCTGAATCGTCAGCAGTACTCGCGATCTGCCGCGCGTCGCCCTCCATCGCCCGTTTTGAGCTAAGAGTGGGCCCAAAACTGGGCCCACCAAAATCACTGCTAAGTGATGCAAATGATGGCGGTTGTTGGAATCCAGCCGCCAAGAACGGTCACACTCGGCGACGCACGGCGTCTTCCGCACGAGGGAATGGCCATGCTCGAGCATGATCCTCGTGACACTGACGATCCCCGAGAGCGCGACGAGGATCCGTGTGACCGCGACGTGCGTGAGCGCGACCGCACGGATCCGCGCGACGTGTTCCTACGCGAGCTCGCCCTTCCACGCGGACCCAAGCGCGAGCGAGTGTTCGACGGCGACCGCGAGTACACGCTGCGAGGCTCCGAGAGTCGGATGTTGGCGACCGTGGGCGCCTTCCGAGTTGTCCCCGCCCAGGCCCTTCGTGATCGAGACGATCGACCGCTGAATCCATGCAACACCGAGCTCCGACACCTGCGTGAACTGAGCCTCGTCGACACCGCTCGGATGCCCGGGCAGCGGGACGTCGCGGTGTTCCTGACCGACGCGGCCAGAGCCTGTTGGAGGCGCATCGTCGGGAACCCGATCACGATCCGCGGGAGCACGATCCGCGTGAGGACGAGCGGCATCAGGAGTTCTACGCCGGACGGGTAAAGCCTCGGGAGCTGGAGCACGATGCGCAGGTCTTCCAGGCATACCTGAACGATGTCGATCGCCTTCTTGAACGCGGCGATCGCATCGAGCACGTAGCCCTCGATTACGAGCTCAAACGCGAGTTAGCGCCCACACAACGCCAGCGACGACGAGTGCGGCGATCGCGAGTGCCAAACCAAGCCGAAATATTGCAACGACAAATCGTTTGATTTGATCATCGATGTTCCTGCATGTGCTCTCACGTGGTCTATTTCTTGGTGTTCCTCCGCGTCGCCCGATAGTCTTCACCCGCGCGCTGACTGCCCGTGTCTTGTGCTCGTCGGAGATGATCAGCGAAGGACGCTCGCGAGAAAGTCGCATGAACCGAACGGCTGGAAGTCAGGAGTCAGATCGGATGCTCGACCAGAACGTCGAAACGTTCTGATCGAGGCAGACGAGGACAAATTACCCGCGAGGCAACCTGCCTGCGAACTCGTCTTTGAAGTGCTTTGCAATCGCCTCGGCCAGCGACTGGCGATTCTTCTGGCCGCGTCCCTTGTTGACCGCGTAGGACCACTTTACAGTCCCGTTGGAATCGACGACTTGAACAGACGTGGACCCCTTGTCCTCGGTTCCGGCGCAGTAGGCGAACAGGCAACTCAAGACCTTCGTGCCAGTGCTGACCTTCGTTACCTCGACATCGGACGCCTTCATCGTGTAGTCGGCTTTCGAAGCATCAGTGGTGACGGCAACAGGCACCTTCTTCTTGGTCATTGCAGCCGCCAAGTAGACTTCAAAGCCATCGTCGGTCGGGGTGATGTAGATCGTCTTGTAGTTGGTCTGCGCGGACAACGACACTGTTCCGAGCGCAGCCAACAACGCGACGATTGGGAGCAGGGATTTCATTGATCCTCCAGGGATACGTGCAATTCTGAACATCGCTTACAAGTGAGTTTCACCGTTGTTTCGGCGTCTCGTCCGTGTCGAGATAGGCTTGAAGAAGGGCGAATGCCCGTAGAAGGTTCGGAAATTGAGGGAAGTCTGGCCGTGGGGTTCCGCCCATCACCGAGCGTAGCGAACGGTGGTCGGACCAGCGGCGCTGTATCGCGCTTCGAGCAGACCGGCGAAGAACAGCCCTATCGACTCTGTGCGATCACCCGCTCAAACACCGCACCGAGAATCTCCGAATCGCCACTCCCGATAAAATACTGGTCCTTGCCAGTATCCTTTTCGATCTTGATCCCATCGCTGAAGACGGTGAATCGAATGATTTTCTTCAGCGCAATGGACTTGCTGTTCTGCGCGCCATCAAACAACAGGCGCTTGTTCGTGACATAAAGGGTTCCCGAGTCAAGCTGCGTCATCACGTCGCGCGAAATCCGCTGGACCGCCACCTGCCCGAACCGCCAGCGGATGGGACCAATGATCTTCACGCTCGCGGTCGGCCCGGAATAACGGTAGCTGGTGGTCTGTTTGCGGATTTCGTTGTGGGTGCAGTCCAACGACGCATGGCACGCCTCGCCGCGCTGCAAGGTTATGCCCGCATTGACGGTAGGAAGTTGACCCGCCTCAATCTGTGCCAGGAGCCGGAAGCGATCATAGAGTCCCTGCGTGCGAGCGTCTCGGCGAAGGGTAACGCCCAGGTTCGCGGCCATCGCCGTGAGATTCGCGTCCTCAGCGTCGGTGACGCGGCCATCCGTGACGATTTGATCGAATCTCCACTGCAACACCTTGAGCACCTGACTCTCGTAGATGTCCTTCGTGCGCTTGTCGGGCAGCCCGAAACTGGCTGCGATGGCGTCCAGGCGCGTGCGCTCCTCTGGACTGATGCCTCCGTCACTTAGCACCCCGGCAAGCGAGTTGGCGTAGAGATCGCTGAGGACTTCCTCGCGGATGTGCGCCGCGCCATCGTCTGGCAGATTCAGAATCATCTGGAGGTGCGCAAGATCCGCCTTGTCAGCGTCCAACAAGGCTCGATCTGCTGCAAGATGCCCAAGCACCCGGCGATAGATCGCCAGCAGCGAGTCCATCACTTCCCCGAAGCCGAGGTCGTAGCGCTTCAGGATGTCCGCGACTTGGGGGAGGGGGACCGATTGGATCGGGTTCTCCGCGAGGAGATTCGTGATCTCGATGACGGCGTTCTCCCTGATGCGCCTCCCGAAAAGTCGCTGAAAAAACGTCGGTTCGTGCGGTGGCATCGATTGCAGGCCGTTTTGATTCAGATCAGTGAAGTCCACGTAGATACACCCTCGGTCCCGTTCGTCTGCTAAGTAAAGTCTCGGCAACTTGGGATCGATAACGTAGGGGTAAGCTACCCGTCCGTTTTTCCATGCACAGCACATGGGTCCATTCCTTCCAGAAGGGGGATCAAGGGACGTGTGCCGCGGGAAGGGCAAGCGGGGGTGATTTAGTCGGGAAAACCCTCAATGAAATTGATTCGCCCCTGTATCGTCGTCGCGCTCATCCTTGGTGCATGGTCCTGTAGCGGCGTCGAGTCCACACCAGTCGCACCGTCGCCGTCGTCCGGGTCGCTCCCCGCGTCAATCCCGACGCCTGGGCCAGCGCCAGCTCCTACACCGTCTCCGACTCCGGCCCCCACACCGGCTCCGACAACCCAAACTGCCACGTTATCGGGCGTCGTGCGTGACGGCCAAGGTGAATCACCGCTGTCTCAGGTCATCGTCGCCGTGATGGACGGCGGCAACAGTGGACGATTGGTCACGACCGATGCGGGCGGGAGTTACTCGTTGAGCGCCTTGCAACAAGGGGGTTTCACGGTTCGTTTCAGCCGAACGGGATTCACGGATACGGATCGGGCTGTCACGTTGACTGGCGACACGACGCTGAATGTCACGCTGCCTCGCACCTGCACGACACCGGCAGCGCCGACCAACCTCAGTGCGAATGTTTCTGGCAGCACCGTGACGTTCAGTTGGTCGAATGTTTCGGGTGCGACGGACTACACCGTGGAAGCCGGATCGTCGCCTGGAGGGTCAGGCGCGCTTTCGATTTCCACGTCACAGACAACCTACACCTGGAACGGCGCGGCGGCAGGAACTTACTACGCCCGGGTAAAAGCCCGGAATGCGTGTGCCACCAGCACCCCATCGAGCGAAGCCACCGTCAGCGTGAGCGGTTCAACAGGCGGAGGCGGAGGCACGGGCGGGGGAGGATCGCTCCCGAGTTCGTGGTCCGGCCCTCTCCCATCGCGCACGTCGGGCAGCCATCCTGTCTGCCAGGCCACGCTGCCCTCGAATGCGCAGTGCGTCAACAATCTGACGGGTCCTCCCCAGGCGATTTGTAGCGACAGCGTGTATTCCTGTTCGACGGGATCGGGGACCTGTTCCTCGCACGGCGGCGTGTATTGCTGGAGAAATTGAGAACATTTCGTAACACCCTACCCGAGTAGGACAGGTGCTGACAGGATTCTACCGCTGTCACGAGCAGGTGAATTTTCGTAGGATGCCGTTCCCGCTCACAACTGAAGGTTCCCGGAGGAGATCGATATGAAACGCGATCTGCTGGATTTCGTTCCCCGTCCACAAAACTTGCTCCGCCGTTTGCGGGCGCTCGCAGTCGGCAGTGCGTTGACTGGCGTCGGTCTGTTCAGTGTGTCGCCCGCGTCTGCGACCCCCGTTGCGCCGGAGCAATCAGCTCTTTCCCCAACTATCGTTGACAGATCGAAGAAGGCCGCGAAGTTGGTCCTGAAGCTGCCTGGACAGATCGGCAGCTACATGGTGCAGCACCGCTCGCACAGCTCACATTCGTCTCATAGCTCACATTCGTCGCACGCATCGCACTATTCGGGCAGCAGCGGGGTCGTTGCGCCGCCTGCGCTCCCGCGTCCGGCCGCCCCTCCACCTGTTACAACGGCTGCTCCTCTCGCGTCCGTCGCTCAGACGGCCCTGGACAACATCGTGAGCGGCGTGAAGTTCGACAGCTTCGACCGCGTGAATCGCGTTATCAAAGTGAAAGACGCGGTAGGCACCGTGACGGAGTTCGCATGGCGCGACGACACCAAGGTGGGAAGCGCGGTCGCGTCGTCTCGGATGGACGAATACCTGGAAAGTCATTTCAACAACCATCCGTGGTCGTCGGGGCAGCAGCTCACGATTGCGTGGAAGCCGTCTGCCGATGGCACGAAGCGCGTAGCCACCTCAATCCGCTGATGGACGCACCCCTCGTCGCGTGGCGGTTGGATCAAGCCCATGTCGCGGTGCCCGTGGATCTGTCCGTCTATTCGCTCGATGCGGTGATGCGTGCGGCTTACAAGCTGACAGATCGGTGCGTGGTATTACTGCAACGAAATCCTGAGAACGCACAAGAACTGGTGGTTTTCTTAGCGGGACGTTCACCAAGCACCGATCTGTCGGCTGTGGCGTTGGAGCTGCGGAATGAGTTGCTCGACCAGCAGCTTCGCTGTCGGCTCGAAGCGCAGTTCAACGACGTTCGCACCTTGATCGTGGCACAGGCGTTTTCGGAAGGGAACCTCATCGACTCCGAGGCGGAAGATGGAGACTATTTCAACGATCCTCTCGGCGCTGGCAAACACCGATAGCGGCACGGTGACGGTGCCCTTGGACTCGACGATTTACCCGCAGGACGTGGTGCGCTCGTTCGCGGCTTCGTGCCCGTCCTGTCATGCGGTGTTAGTAGATGCTCCTGCTGTCTTGATGCTTACGTTGACTGCATCTGATCCTGTCGCAGGGCGGATGCAGATCGGGAATGCCCTCACGGACCTTCTGCAGTTGGCGTTGGGTAGCCGAGTATGAAGGCCGAGTTCTTTCGGTCGCGAGAGGCGTTTGAGCAGTCGGCCAGCGGCTACCGCCCCCTGCCATTCCGATTCATGCGCTGGTCGGGCGATCAGGTTCTCCTGTCGAACGATGCTGGCGAGTGGACATTCGTTTCCGCTGGCGAGTTCCAGCGATTCACGGAGGGGCAGTTACCGCGCTCTACAGACGCATACGCGGATCTCAAGGCGAAGCACCTTCTCGCGGATTCCCCATCGGCTCTGCCTCTGCAACTTCTGGCCACGAAATACCGCTCAAAGAAAGCATTCCTCGACGGATTCACCCGCTTGCACATCTTCGTGGTGACGCTCAGGTGCGACCACACTTGTGCGTATTGCCAAGTATCGCGGGTGACGGAGGATCGGACTCGCTACGACATGACACCAGAGACGGCGAGGAAGGCAGTCGATTTTCTCTTTCGATCTCCTGCGCCCGAATTGAAGGTGGAGTTCCAGGGTGGGGAGTCATTGTTGAACTTCGACGCAATTCGCTTCGTCGTCGATGACGTGCAGAAGCGAAACGTCAATGAGCGGCGTCAGATCGATTTTGTGATCGCTACGAATCTGTCACAGCTCACCGACGAGATGCTTGATTTGTGCGCCGAGCATTCGATCCACCTGTCCACCTCACTCGACGGCCCCGCGCATTTGCACAACGTTAATCGGCCGCGTCCTGGCAGAGACAGCTACGAGAGAGTGATCGCTAATATCGAGCGGGCACGAAGACGACTCGGACACGACCACGTGTCTGCCCTGATGACGACCACCGAACAAAGCCTACGCTATCCGAATGAAATCGTGGACGAATATGTCGCGCACCGTTTCCAATCGATTTTCCTGCGGCCTATTAGTCCCTATGGATTTGCCGTTCGCACGAAGCAGGCGTTCCGCTACCAGACGGATGCGTTTCTCGATTTCTACAAGGCCGGTCTCAATCGCGTCATCGAATTGAACCGTGACGGGACCCCGTTCGTGGAAGTGTTCGCGCAGATTCTGCTGCGCAAGATGCTGACGCCGTTTCCGACCGGCTATGTCGATCTCCAAAGTCCAGCAGGCGCAGGTATAGGCGCTGTCGTCTACAACTACGACGGCGATGTTTACGCTTCAGACGAGGGGAGAATGCTGGCGGAGATGCAGGACAGCAGCTTTCGCCTCGGCAACCTGCACACCGATAGCTACGAGTCAGTCATGGCCGGCGAACGGCTGCGAGCGATTATCGAATATTCCTGCGTCGAAACGATGCCGGGGTGCAGCGAATGTGCGTTTGTGCCGTTCTGCGGTGCTGACCCTGTGCTCAATTGGGCCACGCAGGGAGATTTGGTCGGTCATCGCCCCACCAGCGCCTTCTGTCGGCGCAACATGGGGATCATCCGGCATTTGTTCGAGCTGCTGCGAGGCGATGACGATTTCGTGAGGCAGCTACTGACCTCCTGGGCGGTCCACTGAGATGATCCCGCTTTCCGCCCACGGCACGTCGCATCGAGTCACGGAGCCGATTATCGGGAAAATCGGGTCAGCGGAAGCAGGCTGGTCTCCCCGCATTCAGCTTCGCGAGCAATGGGATGGTGACAGCACGGACGGCTGTGTCGCCGTTGTCTGCGAGCAAGTCATCCCGCCCGCGGTCCTGTCCGGGTTGAACACGCCAGTGGTTCATGGTCTCCCAATCGCACATCTGGCCGAAGGCGATGTCGTCAGGCTGGATGAACGGGGTCATGTGCGGACTCTTTACCGACGTGCGTCGAAGTTCAACGCGCTTTTTGCGACCGACCGCTGCAGCAGCTTGTGCTTGATGTGCTCACAGCCTCCTCGCAAGGTTGATGACGACTGGCGCGTTGGGGAAATGCTGCAGACGATTGACCTGATCGATCCATCCACGCCAGAACTCGGGATCACAGGTGGTGAGCCAACGCTGCTGAAGGATGGCTTCCTGGAGGTCGTGCGTTCCTGCAAAGAGCAGTTGCCGAATACCGCTCTCCACGTTCTGTCGAACGGGCGGCTCTTTCGCTACGGTTCATTCGCAAAGCATCTTGCGGCGATTCAGCACCACGATCTGATGATCGGGGTTCCTGTCTATTCGGATCTCGAGGATCGCCACGATTACGTGGTTCAGGCGAAGGGCGCTTTCGAGGACACGTTGATTGGCCTACAGAACCTCGGACGGTTTGCGGTACCCGTCGAGATCCGTGTCGTGCTTCATCGCTTTACGTTCGACCGTCTGCCGCAGGTCGCGGAGTTCATCTACCGCAATCTGACGTTCGCATCCCATGTGACGTTTATGGGCATGGAGATGATGGGGTTCGCGATCAGCAACCTCGACGCGCTGTGGGTCGATCCGTTTGATTATCGGGGCCAGCTCGAACGTGCCACGCTGTTCCTGGCTGAACGTGGCATGAACGTCTCGGTCTACAACCATCAACTCTGCACGGTCCCCGAGTCGATCTGGTCGTTCTGTCGCAAGTCGATCTCGGACTGGAAAAACGACTACCTGCCGCAGTGTGAAACCTGCTCTGTTCGCGAGCAGTGTGGTGGGTTCTTCACGTCGGCCATTCAGCGCCGAACGAGTCAACAAATCATGCCCATAGAGAGAAGCGCGCCATGGGCCACTGTGTGCTTCCCGCCGTCGGAATAATCCTGGTTGCTCCTTCGTCTCCGCTCAAGACAAGCCGCTGAGCGCGGCTGACGCGAAGCAACACATCGGACAGACTGACCGGCCCCCCGAATCCGCTACACGGATAGTGAGAGTCCGTCCGAGTTTGTGAGCTGTTCCCCCGTGGCGAAAGCAGACGCCTGGCAGGCCTCCCCAGTTGCGAGGCCGGCGCAGGCGGCTGCGGCGTAGGCAGCTGGCGTCAGCTGTCCCAGCGATCGGTGCGGCCGGACGGTGTTGTAATCGACCCGCCAGGCCTCGATGACCTGCTGGGCCTCCGCGACGCTCAGAAACCAGTGCTCGTTCAAGCACTGGTCGCGACACTTGCCGTTAAAGCTCTCGACGTACGCGTTTTCGATAGGTTTGCCGGGTCGAATGAAGCGCAGTTCGAGGCGTTGCCGATACGCCCGCGCATCCAGCGTGCGACTGCTGAATTCAGGGCCGTTGTCATTCACGATCACGTTTGGCAGGCCAATGGTCGCCGCGAGCCGCTCGAGCACGCGGATGACCCGGGCGCCGGGCAACGAGCGATCGACTTCGATGGCGACACACTCGCGCGTGAAGTCGTCCACGATGTTCAGCGTGCGGAAACCGCGGCCATCGGCGGGCGTGTCGGCCATGAAGTCCATCGACCACCGTTGCCGCGGCCCGCTGGGCATCGCCAACCGCACCCGCTCGCCGCGCGTGAGGTGTTTCCGGCGCCGACGGCGCACCTGGAGACCGGCCTCGCGATACACCCGATGCACCCGTTTGTGATTCGCGACCAGGCCCTCGCGAGCGATCAGGGTGTGCAACCGCCGGTATCCGTACCGGGGCCGGACCGCCGCATGGGCCTGCAGGCGGGCGAGGAGCTCGCCGTTGTCGAGGCGACCATGCCGTTGATGGCGCCACGTCGCCGTGCTCAGGCCGACGACCCGACAGGCCCGGCGTAGACTCGTGTCCCGCGCGTCGAGGAGCCACCCCACCGCTACGCGCTTCGCGACGGGGCCTACCACTTTTTTGCCACGACCGCTTTCAACGCCTGGATCTCGAGCGTCTGTTCGGCGACGATGTGTTTCAGTCGACGGTTCTCATCCTCGAGCTGCTTCAATCGCTGCATCTCACTGAGTTCCATCCCGCCGTACTTCGCCTTCCAGCGGTAGTACGTCTGCTCGGTGATCCGGTGCGTGCGACAGAGATCCGCGACTTTCCGGCCGGCTTCGCCTTCCTTGACGATCGCCAGGATCTGTTCGTCGCTGAATTTGCTCCGTTTCATCGGTCCTCCTTACGGCGGACCCTCATGATACGCGTAGCGATTCAGAGGGGGCCGATCACTTGGGCGTCGCGTGGAGGTTGCTGTGACCAAGGAAGAACTTGAGTGGGCTCTGAAGGCGCCGCGGGACGTTCGGTGGGGTCACGCAGTCGATCCAGTGCGGTCGGAGCAGGCACAACGAGTGCTCGATTTGCGGTGCCAAGTGTCGAGCCGCGATCGACGCATTACGGCGCTAGAACAAAAGGACCAAGGAATTGGAGCAAGCGATCGATGGTGCCCACGCCGTTGCGCGCAGGGACCAGGCAGTTGTTACAAGCCAGGCGGATCCGTTCGCGTTCCTTGAAAGGCCAGACGCCCGCGCCAAGCTGCACTGAGACGGCGAGGAGCCTGTGAAGGTCACAATCACGGCCGAGGACATCCAGTTCTACGAGCGCGATGTTCGGGAACACCACAACCGGATCGAAGCCGTCTTCAATTGCGACGGTGTTCCATGTCAGGCTCCCGGCGCGTCCCACGAGCCTATCACGCCGTATTTCCATCACGTGTTCTACGCACCAGACCTACGTCGAGAACGGTTCGTCAACGACGATCCGAGCGGGGCATGGGGCGACGACGACTGAGCGGCCCGCACTCGAAAATTCCTCCGTTAGCTGTACGTCAGCTGTTTCTGAGCCGACAACCAAAGAGGCCCGGAAAACCAGCCTCGTTATTGGTTCCACGACGTAGGGGGCCGACCCGCCACCGGATATTGGCGCTATCATGCATCCGCTCGATCACGCTCAGGACACGAGGAGTTCAGATGATGAAGCCCTGCCTGACCTGTTGTTCGCGTGGCATTTTGATCCTTCTGCTGACCGCCTGCGCTGCCTGGGCGCAAGGGACGGCGCAGCTGAGTGGCACGGTTCGCGATGAGAGTGGCGGCGTGCTGCCCGGCGTGAGCATCACCGTGACGCAGACCAACACGGGCCTCGTTCGCACAACGGTGACCGACGAGACCGGCGGCTACCTGCTGACGAATCTTCCCGTCGGCCCGTACCGGCTCGAGGTCGCGCTCCAGGGATTCAAGACCTACGTGCAGACCGGCATCGTGCTGCAGGTGGGCGGGACGCCGACGATCAACGCCGTGCTCGGCGTCGGAACCCTCGAGCAGTCGATCACCGTCGAGGCGGCCGCGCCGCTCGTTGACGTCCGGAGCGCTGGCATCAGCTCGGTCGTCAACAACGAACAGATCCTGGAGCTGCCGCTGCAGGGACGCCAGGTCACCGACCTGATCGTGCTCGCCGGCGCCGCCGTGCAGACCGGCACGGCGAGCACCCGCAGCATCTCCGGCGGCGTGTTGATTTCGGTGGCCGGCGGCCTGCCGTTCGGCGTCGCCTACACACTCGACGGCGCCGCCTACAACGACCCGCAGTCCAACTCCAACCTGCCCCTGCCCTTCCCCGATGCGCTCCAGGAATTCCAGGTGGCGACCAGCGGCCTCTCCGCCGAGAACGGCGTCAAGTCGGGCGCGTCGGTCAACGCCGTGATCAAGTCGGGCGCGAACCGCTTCTCCGGCAACGGCTTCGAGTTCCTGCGCGATCGCCGTTTCAACGCGCCGGATCATTTTGCCCCGTTCGGCCCCGACGGCAAGCAGGTCGATGACGGCCTCAGGCGCCACCAGTACGGGGCCACGCTGGGTGGCCCCATCATTCACGACAAGCTGTTCTTCTTCGGCGCCTACCAGGGCACCGTCCTGCGCCAGGTGCCGGCGAGCAACATTGCGTACGTGCCGACGGCGCAGATGCTCGCGGGCGACTTCACGGCATTCGCGTCGCCGGCGTGCAACTCCGGACGGCAGGTCACCCTCAGCGCCGCCGCCGGCTTCGTCAACAACACCATCGCTCCGTCGCGCCTCAGCCCGGCGGCGTTGAACCTTGCCGCCAAGCTGCCCAAGACCACGGATCCCTGTGGCCAGGTCACCTACAGCATCGGCAACGACGAGAACCAGTATCAGCCGATCACCAGAATCGACTTCCAGGTGACCGACAACCAGTTGATCTTTGGTCGGTATCTGGGAAACAAGACGAAGGCCCCCGCGCCGTGGAGCGGGCCCGGCGACAACATCCTCAAGGCTTCGGCGGCCGGTAACATTCCGGGGGTCGGCACCGACAACATGCTCCACGCGGTGGCGCTGGGTTACACCCAGGTGCTGAGCGCGTCGGTCGTCAACGCGATGCATGGCACGTACAATTACACGCGGCTGCAGCGGGGCCAGAACCCGGGGTTTTTCGACCCGGCCGATCTCGGCGTGAAGATGTACGTCTATCCGCCGGGCGACCAGATCTCGATGACGGTCACCAACGGTTTCAACCTTGAAGCGAACGGGACGACGCTGCGGAAGACGTTCAACACGCTCTATGGGTTGGCCGACGATGTGACGCTGGTGCGGGGGCGCCATCAGTTCGGCGTCGGCGCCAACGTGCAGCATTGGAACCTTGACAGCCTGTCGACCTCACGCACCGGCGGCGTCTGGACCATCGACGGCAGCATCACCGGGCTTGGCCTTGCGGATTTCCTGGTGGGACGCGTCAAGCAGCTCGAGGTGGGCGGCCCCAACATCCTGAAGGTCAACAACACGTACCTTGGCGTGTACGGCCAGGACACGTTCCGCATGTCGGACCGCGTGACCGTCAATGCGGGCGTGCGGTGGGAGCCCTACTTCGGCCAGAACGTCCTGAACGACGCGATCGTCATCTTCAAGAAGGAGAACTTCGACCAGGGCATCAGGAGCAAGGTGTTCGTCAACGCCCCGCCGGGACTGATCTATCCCGGGGATGCCGGCTTCCCGTCCGGGAAGACCGGGTTGAACATCCAGTGGTGGAACCTGTCGCCACGCGCCGGCGTGGCATGGGACGTCCGCGGGGATGGGCGTCTCGCCGTGCGGTCGTCGTACTCCATGGGGTACGACTTCATGGCCGGCGAGTACCACAACATCAACGCCGGGGCGCCGCCGTTCGGCAACCGCTCGCTCATCAACGATCCGCCGGGCCGCATGGACGATCCCTGGGGGGCCCTCGGTGGCGATCCCCACCCCATCGTCCTCAGCCCCAACGTCAGTTACATCCCGTATGGGGCGTTTGGCTCGATGGATCCCGGCATCAATTCACCACGGGCGCAGCAGTGGAACGTGATGGTCGAACAGCAGCTGGGGGCCAATTGGGGCGTGTCCGCGAGCTATCTGGGCAGCTACGCCGACCGGCTCTGGGCGCAGACAGCGATCAACCCCGGTGTCTACCTGGGTCTCGGCCCCTGCACGCTCAACACCGCGACGGGGCCGGTGTCCTATCCGGTGTGCTCGACCACTTCAAACCTGGACCAGCGGCGCAGGATGTCTCTGCAGGATCCGATCAAGTCGGCCCAAATCGGCGCGCTCGATCTCAACTCGGATGTCGGCTGGCAGAAGTATCGCGGCCTGAAGCTGACCGCCCGGAATCGGACCGCGAATGGCCTGAGCGTCAATGGCAGCTACACGCTGTCGAAGTGCACGGGGACGACGACCGCCATTGCCTTCAATCAGATCAGCTCGGGCTACACCGATCCGGACAACCCGAATCGCGACGCGGGCTACTGCGATCAGGACCGCAAGCACCTGGCGTCGCTCAGCATGGGGTACCAGACCCCGCGGATCAATACCCGGGTCGTCAGCGCGCTTGCGTCGAACTGGCGGCTGTCAGGCATCCTCACCGCGCGCTCGGGTGACCGGCTCAACATCACCAGTGGCGTCGACCGCGCGTTCAACGGTATTACGATGCAGCGGCCCGACAGCGTTCCGGGCGTGGACATCTATGGTCCAGGCAAAGACGCCTCCGGTGACGCCTTGAAACCCGGGGTGCCGATTCTCAACTACTTGAACCGGGATGCCTTCACGCTGCCGGCGCCGGGCACCGTCGGCAACCTGACCCGCAACATCGCCGTGGGGCCGGCGTTCTGGCAGATCAACCTGGCGATATCGAAGCTCGTTTCCGTCGGCACGCAGCGGCTGGAGCTGCGGCTCGAGACGTTCAACCTCCTGAACCACTTCAACTGGGGCCTGCCGGTGACGAACTTCAACTCCTCGAACTTCGGGCGCATCACCACGCAGGTCGGCGATCCGCGAATCATGCAGTTCGGAATCAAGTACGACTTCTAGAGTTCGGCGCAGCGAAATGACGAGGAGCAGGATGATGCGAACTTCGTATACGGGCGTAATCGCTGCCGTGATAGGCGCGCTGCTCCTTACGGCGCTGGCTGCGGCGCAAGGTGATCAAAACAACGCGCCACGTTCTCCGTGGAAATACTATCCGGCGGCTCGGGCCGTCGGCGACGGCGGCCCTGCGCCGAAGCGCGATCTATCAGGGACGTGGGCAGGACCGGACTCCGGCGCCAATGTTCCCGGGGGCAGGGGCAGAGGCAGAGGCAATGCCGAGAATGCGACGGCGCCCCCGTTCACGCCATTAGGCCAGCAGATGTTCGCGCGGAACAAGCCGATCGGCAGATTCAGCCCCGGAGGCACCAACGATCCGCACGCCCGCTACTGCGATCCGTTTGGTTTTCCTCAAAATATGACCAACGAGAATCGCGGGATGACGATCGTGACGACGCCGAGCCGGACCTTCATCCTGCTCCAGCACATGGATCTCTGGCGTGAGGTGTGGACGGACGGGCGAGCGCTTCCGACCAACGTCGGCGGCAGGGGCAAGGACGTCCTCGATCCGAAGTACAACGGATACTCGATTGGGCGCTGGGAAGACGACTACACCTTCGTGGTGGATACCACCGGGCTCGCCCCGGAGACGTGGACCAACAGGGCCGGCTATCCGCATAGCGTCGATGCGCATGTGCAGGAACGCTTTCACCGGGACAGCAAGAACGATCTGACGCTGACGCTCACGATGGACGACCCGAAGCTCTATACCCAGCAGTTGCCGCTCGGGGAAGTGCATTTCCGGTGGATTCCGAATCAGCAACTGGACGACTTTACCTGCATCCCGTCGGAGGTTCAGCTGTACTTGAAGGAGATGGGCGACCCGGCCGGCGACCCGACCAAGTTACCGTAGCGAACCCGCGGAGCCCTCTGCTCAGCAACGGCCCGCCGCGTTGACACGACCGCTGCGACCTCGGCGGCGATTGCCCGCGGTCGCCATCGCGGTCTCCTCGGTGCATCGCATCCTGACAAGGCACGGCATCGCTCACGTGCACGCGAAACGGCAGCCGGCGAAGAACGTCGTCGATGAACGAGATCGCGGTGCGCGCTGGTGAAACCGTTGCAAGCAGGCCGCGATCCGGCCCGCGCCGAAGTGATAGTGCTGCCGCAGATACAGAATCTTGCTGATGATGTCCCGCGCCGTGGCTCGTGGTGATCGGTGCGGCGTCCGCGGCCGATCGCATAGGCCGGCGTCCCCGTCGCCGGTGTGCCGCCGCTTCCGCCAAGGCTGATAAGCCTAAAGAGGAGAGCGGGACGGATGTTTCCGCGCTCAGAGAAGCCGCCTACAGCCCCGTTTGCAAACCCTGCAGGGTCTGCCTACCATCGATGCTCGGAGGGCCTATGAAAGTCAATCGCATCCTCTCATTCATCCTCATCTCGCTCCTATCCATCACCCTGCCCCTCGGCGCACAAACGAAGACGAAATCCACGTCAAAGGCGACAGCACCTGCAACCACGAAGACCACGACCGCGGCCAAGAGTACGGCGGCGGCCCCGACCGCGAACGCACTCATCGACCTGAACGCGGCAACGAAGGCGCAGCTGATGGCGCTGCCAGGTATCGGAGACGCCTACGCGGACAAAATCGTGGCCGGGAGACCCTACGCGCGGAAGGACGAACTCGTCACGAAGAAGATCATCCCGCAGGCCACCTACGACAAGATCAAAGACAACGTGATCGCACGACAGACGAAGTAGCCGGCAGCTTGATCGGTCTCGCATCGTCAGGGCCGGGGTCACCCGGCCCTTTTTACATTCAGCGATCCCATCACTCCGTCGATGCACTTGACTGCGCAAGCATCCGCGCGATGAAGGCCTGCCACACCTCGTCGGGCTTCCACACGGATCGCATCGGCGCAAACGCCGCCTCGACCGTCCATCCCCCGCGAAGCACACGATAGAGACCGAGGAACGCCGTCACGCGATAGTTCGCCGCGCAATGGATGAGCAACTTCTTCTCAACGTGATCGTCCATCGTTGTACAAAACGCACGCAGATCATTTTCCGTTGGTGCATTGAACTGAACCGGAATGTGAACGTATTGCATCCCTAGCGCGCGCACGGTTCCCTCTTCGTCGCGAAGTGAGTAACGCGGGTCATCGTGCAGCGCGAGATTGATGACGACTTTCACATCCTGACGGGCCGCGTCCTCGAGCTGCTCCTCATTCGGCTGGCCGGCGGTGAGCAATCGTGCGTCATCGAGCGCGCGAAAGTTCCTCGCGTCCGCCAGCGATCGGTTTGCCATCACGCTCACACGATAACGCGTCGCGAAAGAGGCGACGCGCAAATTTCACTCGTCGAATGCGCGGATTCACTCGTCGTAACTGGCAGTGTGATTGCGAATGCGGCGCGTGCTCCCGACCAGTAACAACAAGGAGAGGCCATGTACCTAGCTCGTCGTCTGCCGACGAGCCGCGTCACCGTTGCGCTCATCGGTGCGGCTCTCGGGATGTCCGCCGTTACAGGGTATCGACTCCTCGCGCAGAGCTCGGGGGGCACGCTCGGCGCCGCGTTCGAGCGGCAGATCCTCGCACCGGCGCTGCCGGAATCACCCTTCGATCTTCGCTTCTTCAGCACGGCCGTCAAGACGGGAGCCGACGGCCGCATCATCCGCGACGTCAATGCGCCGGGTCCGTCGCGCCTCGTCGGCGCGGAGGCGGCCGGCGAGCGCGCGGGGCTGCAGCGTTTCACCAAGATCCTCTTCGCCAATTCCTACGACAACGGTACGCCGAGCGAGGGCGATCGGATCGACCCGAACAATCCCGTCGTCAAGAGCGGCAACCAGCACTGGCCGTTCGTCAAGCAGCCGATGCGCAGCTGGCCGAACGCCGTCGCCGTCACCCCCAACGGCGCGAAGGTCTACGTCACGCTTCCAGGGCGCGAGGGCTATCCCGACTGGCGCCTCGCCGTCGTCGATGCGAACGCGCGCCGCGTGATCCGGTGGATCAACCTCCGGCCCGCCGGGCAGACGCGTGCCACCAGGCCGAGCGGCCTCGCCATCTCCCCGGTGAACACCGCGATCTACCCGCGCCCGTACGTCGTCGTCGCGAACGAGTACGCCAACTTCGCCAGCGTCGTCGATACCGGCAACGACGCGGTCATCGGCGAGTTCAAGACCGGCTTCTATGGTGAGGACCTGATCTTCAACGCGAACGGCACGCGCCTGTACCTGACGGATCGCTTCAAGGATCAGGTGCGCGCGTTCGCCATCACGGCCGGCCCGACCTTCACGCAGCTGGCCGAGATTCCGACGGGGTCGACCGCGCTCGACCGGACCAACCCGCGCGACCTGGCGCTGAGCGCGGATGGCCGCACGCTGTACGTGGCGAACACGCTCGGCCACACCATCGCGGTGATCAATGTCGCCAACGACGCCAACACGCTGGTCGGCAACATGCCGGTCGGCGGCCTCGCCACCGACGTCAAGGTCGCGGGGCGATGGGGCATCGTGTCCGGCCACGAAACCAACAGCGTGTTGAACCACCCAGAGACCGGCCACGGCCTGCCGAAGAAGGAGAACGGCGTCGCCATCCGCAACAACGGGCAGCCGCTCGGCTACCTGCCCGTGATGACCGACGCGACCCGCGCGACGACGTTCGACGACATCGGCACCGAGCTCAACGTGTTCGACACGGCGACGAACCTCTTCGTCTACCGCTACGTCGATTTCGAGCGCGACCTGTCGATGTCGGTGGCGCCCGGCGTCATCGTCGACCTGCACGACCACCAGGCGGGGCAGAAGATCATCAAGGGCAGCGGCGCCGAGCAGATCGCCGTGCGCGGCGACCTGCTGTTCGTCAGCCAGCTGCACTCGGACAAGGTCGAAGTCTTCCGCGTCAATCAGGCAGCCACCGACCCGTCGCAGATTCTCACGGAGCTGGGCCTCGAGTTCACCGGCGGGGTCACGCCCCAGGGCGTCGCCATCTCGCCGGACGGACAGACGCTGTTCGTGGCGAACATGCAGACGGAAGACATCTCGTTCCTCGGCGTCAGCCCCGACGGGTCGCTGACGAGGCAAGGATTCGTCGCCGTCGGCGTGACCGACCAGACACCGGATCCCGTCAAGGGCGGCCACGGCGACCACCTGTTCGCCACGCACGAAGAAGTCGGGCTGCGCTGGCTGTTCACGCAGTCCTACTCGGACGACGGGCAGAAGTCGTGCGGGCACTGCCACTGGCAGAGCCGGAACGACGGCAATCAGTGGAACGTCGGCGGGAACGCCATCGGCGGACCGAAGGCGGTGCCGCAGAACAAGGACCTGTCGGACAACTGGCCGCAGTGGTTCGAGGGACTGCTCAACAACATGAGCAGCTATGCGTCCACCTGCAACGGCGAGCTGAACAACGCCGAGCGCCGCACCGCGCTCTTCCCGCAGGCGACGCTCGCGGAGCGCCTGCGGGCGCGAGACGCGTTCGTCCGGGCGAAGACCGCCGAGAATTCGCGCGGCATCGGACGGCCGGAGCTCGAGGGCGACGCCTTCTCGATCGGCTACTACGAGATGGCGTTCGACCAGATTCTCTGGACGCAGAACGAGACGCGGCTGATGCCGAATCCGCTGAAGCAGTTCCCGAGCTCCACGCAGGCCGCCACGGTCGCGCGCGGCAAGTTCCTCTTCACCAACGAAGTGAACCAGGGAGGCGCCGGCTGCGCGAGCTGCCACCACAACGGCAACAAGATCACCAACGGTGAGGTCGACGACACGTTCCAGGACTTCAACATCCACGAGCCGGGTGTCGTGTCCGAGACCACGGTCAGCAACGACGGCGTCTTCCTCCGCCTCGGCGCGCAGTACATCTTCAAGGAGTTCGCGCAGCCCTCCGATACGGGTGGACGGCAGAACGTCAGCAGCCGGAACACCAAGCACCTGCGCGCGTTCTGGGACAGCGTCCCGCGGTGGCTCGATCACGGCGCCGCGCACACCATCCGCGAGATCCTCCTCGCCCCGGACTCGCCGCTGCTCGCGCCGGGCGAGCGCGGCTTCAACTTCCGGACGGTGCGGACGGATCACTCGCGCAGGGTCGCGCACGACTTCCTCGGCGGACCGCCCATCGTGCTGCCGACCGAAGTCCCGATCACCGTCGCCGACAGCAGCGGCGAATTGGCCGGCGACGGCAAGGGGCCCATCTACGTCAGCCTCGACAGGCCGGTGCAGATATCGTCGCCGCCAGCCCAAACCGAGGCGTACCCGGAGGGGCGGCTGCTCATCGATCGGCTCGGCTCCGACAACCTGACGCCGCTCATCGTCATGAACGGCGGCGTCCGGCAGATCAATCCCGTGCTGGCGGCCAACAACATCGCGGTGATCAAGGACACGCACGGCAAGACGTCGCAGCTCACCGCGACGGATCTCGACGCGCTCGCGCTGTACCTCAACTCGCTGCAGAAGTAAGACACCTCCTGCGTTTCATCACGCTCCCGGGCGATCGACGACGATCGCCCGGGAGCCGTTTGTACCGGCGGGATTTGATAGGATCGCGCCGATCCAAGGGCGTTCGCGCGGTCACACCGTCACCCTGCACTTCCGGGAGGTGCGCGTCATGAAATCGATCGTTGGAGCGCTGTCGTTGTCGGGGATGGTGCTGCTCGCGCCCGCGCGTCCCAGCGCCGTCGATGCGGTCATCCGGGGCACGGTCAACGATTCGGGTGGCAAGCCACTGGCCGGCGCGCTCGTCAAGGCGACGGCAGGCAGCAAGAGCGTGTCGCGCTACACGGGAGCGGACGGCCGCTACGCGCTGACGGTCGCACCGGGCCGCTACGACGTCGCCGCCGAGGCGTTCGGCTTCCGGCTCGAGCGCCAGGCGACGGACGTCGCGTCCGATACGGCGGCGAACTTCTCGCTGACGCCGAACTTCGACGTGATGCAGCTCACCGGCGCCGAGATCGACCAGCTCGTGCCCGACGACCACGCCGGGCGCATGCTCAAGTCCACCTGCATCAACTGCCATTCGCTCGACGTCATGCTGCGCCACCGCGGGTTCGCGGCGGGGCAGTGGCGCAACTACGTCGAGAAGCAGATGCAGGTCCGCATCGGCCGCGGGAACTATGACGCCAGCGAGAACGAGTGGAAGGAGCTGACGACGGCGCTGGAGCGGCTGTTCGGGCCGGACGCCAAGTATTTCGGACCGGGCGCGGAGCCGCCGAAGGCCGAGCAGGTGGTGCGTCCGAAGATGGCGCCCGAGGTCGCGCGCGCGACGTTCCACGAATACACGCTGCCGAATCCGCGCAGCATGCCGCACAGCCTCGCCGTCGATCCGGTGGGCCGCGTGTGGGTGTCCGGCTGGGACAGCCCGACCAACGCGGTTCTCCGTTTCGATTCCGCTACCGAACAGTTCAAGACCTACCCCATCCCGACGCCCGACGCCATCCCGCACACCCCGTGCGTGACCAGGGACGGCCGCGTCTGGATGGCGCTCAACGCCGCCGGCACGGCGAAGGCCGCGATGATCGATCCGAGGACCGATCAACTGGTCGAGATCAAGTGGGAGGCCAAGCGGCCAGGGACGCACAACTGCCAGGAGGATCGAGACGGGAACCTCTGGTTCTCGTCGCTCGGCGAGACCGACGAAGGGTTCTACGTCTACAACCCGAAGAGCGCGCAGTTCCGCAGCTACAGGTACCCGCTGCCGGCGGCCTATCCCGAGGGCTCGAAGGCGCTGCGCGACACGGCGGAAGGCGACCAGGTGGGCCGCGTGCGCGCCGGGCTCTACGACGCAAAGGTCGACTCGACCGGCACCGGCTGGGGCGCCGCCTACTCGATGGGGATGATCGTGCGCGTCAACCCGAAGACCGGCGAGACGAAGGAGTACTTCCCGCCCGACACGCCCCACATCCGTGGCATCTTCGTCGACTCGCACGACACGGTCTGGTTCGCCTCCTTCGGCGGCCACAAGATCGGCAGGCTCGATCCGAAGACGGGCCAGATCAAGATGTATCAGCCGCCGACGCCGAGAGCCGCCCCGTACAGCTTCGTCGAGGACACACGGCGCGGCGTCTTGTGGTTCGGCGACCTGAACGGCAACAACATCACGAAGTTCGACCCGCGCAGCGAGACCTTCGTCGAGTATCCGTTCCCGAGCCGCAACGTCAACCCCCGGCTCGGCATCGGCCTCGACCCGCGCGGGCGCGTCTGGTTCACGGAATTCCTCAACGGCCGCATCGGCGTGCTCGACCCCGGCGACGGGGCGGCGGCGACGAGCTCGAAGTAGACGACCGGTGGCGGGGCGGCTATACTCCGTCTCACGTCAGAGGGGCAGAAACCGATGAAAACGCTTGCGTTTGTCGTTCCGGTCGCGCTCGTCGCGGCGCTGTTCGCCGCGCCGGCGGCGGCGCACCACTCGCTGACCGCCGAGTTCGATCCCAACTCGACGATCACGGTGAAGGGCGTGATGACGAGCATCGAATGGATCAACCCTCACATCTATATCTACTTCGATGTCGTCGACAAGGACGGGAAGAAGTCGCAGTTCGCGGTCGAGACGTATCCGCCGAACCACATGCGCTCGCGCTACGGCTTGACCAAGCAGGTGCTGTCCGCCGACTTCGACAAGAAGGAAACGATGGTCGCGGAGGTCAATCCGGCGAAGAACGGCAAGCCGCTCGGATGGTTGACGAAGCTGACCTATCCCGATGGGCATTTCATCAAGCTGACGGCCGAACCAGGCAGCCCGGAAGCCAGATGAGGAGGCTCGGCAATGCGTAGCAGAGTGACGACAGTTGCGGTCATCGCCGCCGGAATCGTGTGCGTCTCGCTCGCGCTCGTCCGCGCGCAGGCGGGTGCACAGGGCAAACAGGACAGCGGTCGCGCGGCCACGGCGTCAGTCGCGACACCGAAGCTCGCCGACGGCCACCCTGATCTGAACGGGCAGTGGTATCACCGGATTGGTCCGCCGGTTCCGCAGCTCAAGCCGGGCCAGTCCTACGACGCGGCGGTTGCCAAGCCAATCGGCATCGCCCAGTTCAACCCGGGCCGCCCCGTCTACAAACCGGAATACGTCGCGAAGGTGAAGGAGCTCGACGAGCATCAAGTCGAGAAGGACCCGGCGTGGTACTGCCAGCCGCCCGGCGTGCCGCGCATCGGTCCGCCGCAGAAGATCGTGCAGACCGCCAAGGAACTGGTGTTCATGTACGACGATCTGAACGGCAACTTCTACCGCGTCGTGCGCATGAACGCGGCGCACCGCACGGACATCGAGCCGTCGGCGCACGGCGACTCGATTGGCCGGTGGGAAGGCGACACGCTGGTCGTCGACGTGACCAACCTCGACGAGACGACGTGGCTGTCCGACAACGGCCTGTTCCACAGCGACAAGACGCACGTCATCGAGCGCCTGCGCCGCGAGGGCGACACGATGCACTACGACGTCACCGTGGAAGATCCCGTGGTCTTCACCGAGCCGTGGAAGCAGCGGTCGCGCGACCTGAAGCTGATGAAGGACTACGAGATCGAAGAGGCGCCGTACTGCTCCGAGCGCGATGCCTCGCACCTGCAGGACCTGTCGCATCACGGCAATCTGCGCTAGCCAACTCCCAGATTCCAATTCCCAACTCCCAACTGCCGGTGGCTGGGAGTTGGGTGTCGGGATGGACTGAGGGGGCCGTTGTCCGCGCCGGAGTTCCTGAGCACGCTCGAGCGGAGCGGCCTGAGCACCTGGATCCGTGAGTCGGAGTCGGCCTTCGCCTACTACTTCGTCCTGGTGCTCCACAACATCGGCCTGGCACTCCTCGTCGGCACGTGTGGCGTGCTGGGCGCCCGCCTCCTCGGCTTCGTGCCGGAGCTGCCCCTCGCGCCGCTCCGGCGGTTCTTCCGTTTCATCTGGGCGGGCTTCTGGCTCAACGTCGTGTCCGGCATCGTCCTGCTGATCGCGTATCCGACCAAGGCGCTGACCAACCCCGTCTTCTACGTCAAGCTGGTGCTCGTGGCCCTGGGGGTCTGGTCGCTCAGGGCGATCGAGCGGCAGTTGCCGATGGACGCGGCCGCACGTGATGCCGCGCCGGCGGTACGACCGTCGCTCGCGCTGTGGATGCTCGGTCTCTGGCTGGGCGTGCTCACGGCCGGCCGGGCGCTGGCCTACACGGCTACCTACATCCTCTACGGCAAGGGCACGTGAACTTCGATCACCTGCACCTCCTCCTCAATCACGTGCCGATCATCGGCTTCTTCGTCGGCGCCGGCCTGTTCGTCGCGTCGTTGACGGGACGCAACGAGGACCTCCGGCGCAGCGCGCTCATCATCTTCGCCGCCGTCGCGCTTCTCACCATTCCGACGTTCGCCAGCGGTGTCGGGGCCGACCGATCGATCGCGCAGGAGCCCGGCGTGGCGGAAACGCTCGTGCGACGACACGAGGCGGCGGCGATGCTGGGACTCTGGTTCGTGGAAGCGACCGGCGCGGCGGCCATCCTGGCGCTCTGGCGCTCGCGGCGGCCGGGCGGCGCCTCGCGCGCGAGCCTCGCGGCCATCCTGCTGCTCGCCCTCGTCTCCGCCGTACTGATGGGAAGGACCGGCAACACCGGCGGCGACATCAGGCACCCGGCGCCGGGCGTCGCGCGCGGCGCATCCATCGATGAGGGACCGGTCGGATCGATCATTCACGTCTTCGAGCCCTCCCCTGACGGCTTCACGGCGCTGATGGTCGCCAGCAAGTCGTGGTGGGCGACGATGATGGTCCTGCACTTCGTCGGCCTGTCGCTCATCATCGGCGCGGTCGGCGTCATCAACCTGCGCATCATGGGCTTCGCCAAGGAACTCCCGTTCGCCCCGCTGCACCGCCTGCTTCCGCTCGCGATGGCCGGCCTCGCCATCAACGTCGTCACCGGCATGCTGGCGTTCATCGGGATGCCTGCGTACTACGCGGCGGACATCGCCTTCTGGTTCAAGCTCGCGGCGCTGATGCTGCTGGGCCTCAACGTGGCGATCTTCTACCTCACCGGCATCTTCGATCGCGTGGAGCGCCTGGCGCCCGGCGAGGATGCGCCGCTCTCCGCGAAAGTCGTGGCCGCCAGCTCGTTGCTGCTCTGGTTCACCGTCATCGTCAGCGGCCGCTACATCCAGCACTTCGAGGACTCGCTTCGCTTCTGAAAGGCGGACCTGCCCGCCTCCGCGCGTTGCGCTACGGCGGATCCGCCGTAGCCTTGGCGGAGGCGGAAAGGTCCGCCTCTACTCTGGTCGATGCGAAGCCATGGTATAAGGTTGCCCCATTTCCAAGTGAGGCTGCGCATGACCCGTTCGAGGTTCTTGGGTATCGGTCTGATCGTTCTTGGGTACACGCTCGTCATTCCGCGACCGGCGCTGGCGCAGCAGACGAGCGCCATCGCGGGCGTCGTCCGCGACACCTCCGGCGGCGTCCTGCCCGGCGTCACGGTCGAAGCCGCCAGCCCCGTGCTGATCGAAAGGGTCCGCACCGTGGTGACCGACGACCAGGGCCGCTACAACATCGTCGACCTCCGCCCGGGCGTCTACAAGGTGACGTTCACGCTGCCGGGATTCAACACGCTCGTGCGCGAGGGCGTCGAGCTGAGCTCCGGGTTCACCGCGGCGGTCAACGCGGACATGCCGGTCGGCGCGCTGCAGGAAACGGTGACCGTCAGCGGCGCGAGCCCGCTCGTCGACACGCAGAACGTGCGGAAGCAGACGCTGATCACCAGCGAGCTGCTGGACGCGCTCCCGACGAGCACCAAGAACTGGGCGACGATCGTGGAAGTCACACCGGGCTTCTCCGGCTCGTTCGCCGACGTGGCCGGGCAGCTGAATCAGAACATCGGCAACGCCTACCACGGCAAGACCGGGACGAAGCGGCAGTTCGACGGCATGTCGATCGATCACGCCAGCGGAAACGTCGGCTACCTCGTGAACTCGGCCATGGTCCAGGAAATCTCGCTGCAGAGCAGCGGCATCTCCGCGGAGAGCAACGCCGACGGCTCGGTGGTCAACATGATCCCGAAGGAAGGGAGCAACCTGTTTTCGGGGACGCTGTCCGGCCTCTACACGAGCGACCGGTTCGAGTCGTCCAACCTCAACGACGACCTGCGGTCGCGCGGCCTCACGACCATCAGCAAGATCCTGAAGATCTACGACACCGGCGCCACCCTCGGCGGGCCGATCAGGAAAGACAAGCTGTGGTTCTTCGCCTCGTTCCGCGAGTGGGGCAACCGGCACCTGATGGCCGGCAACTTCTGGAACAAGACGCAGGGGACGCCGTTCTACACGCCCGATCTGTCGCACCCGGCCGACCGCGCGCAGTGGTACGAGTCGAAGGCCGCGCGCATCACGTGGCAGGCGGCGCAGAAGCACAAGTTCAACTTCTTCGCCGACGTCGCGGACGACTGCCTGTGCCGCGCGATCGGCGCCCTCGGCAGCGCGCCCGAGGCCGGCATCGCGTTCCACTTCCGGCCGGTGGGTCTCTACCAGGCGGACTGGAGCGCGCCCATCACCCCGAAGCTGCTCCTCGAGGCCGGCGGCTCGTTGACCATCACGCACTGGCCGACGTTCCTGAACCCGGGCGTCGAGCCCTCGCACATCTCCATCCTCGAGCTGTCGAACAACTTCCGCTACAACGCCTCGGCGACCTACGCGTCCAAGCGCGCGACCGATCGCGGCGCCCAGCGCTTCTCGGTCTCGTACGTGACCGGCTCGCACGCCTACAAGTTCGGCACGCAGATCGAGGAAGCCGTATCCGACGTCGTCACCTACGTGCAGGGAGACGTCAACTACTCCTTCCGGAACGGGGTCCCCACGTCGATCACGCAATACGCCACGCCGTATCGAGCGATCGATCGCACCCGCGCGGACATGGGCCTGTACTTCCAGGATCAGTGGGCGCTCAGGCGCCTCACGCTGAACTACGGCGCGCGGTTCGACTACTTCAACGGGCACGTCGACGCCAACCACCTCGCGGCGCCGGCGTCCGGCTGGGTGCCGGCGCGCGATTTCGGCGCGGTGTCCGGCGTGCCGGCGTGGAAGGACTTCAACCCGCGCTTCGGCGTCTCGTACGACCTCTTCGGCAACGGCAGGACCGCGCTGAAGGCGTCGATCGGCCGGTATGTGGCAAAAACGGGCACGGCGGTCGCCAGCGCGAACAATCCCGTGACGACGTCGGTCAACAGCATCACGCGCACGTGGAGCGACGTCAACGGCAACTACGTGCCCGACTGCGATCTGAGGAACCGCGCCGCCAACGGCGAATGCGGCCCGATGTCCGACGCGAACTTCGGCGGGCTCAGCCCGACGACGCACTGGTCCGACGACGTGCTGCGCGGATGGGGCGTGCGAAACTCCAACTGGGACTTCGGGTCGGAAATCCAGCACGAACTGCGCGACGGCGTGTCGGTGAACGCCGGCTACTACCGCAACTGGTACGGCAACTTCACCGCGACCGACAACCAGCTGCGGGGCCCGGCCGATTTCAGCCCCTACTGCGTGACCGCGCCGCTCAACCCGAGCCTGCCCGGCGGCGGCGGCTACCAGGTCTGCGGGATGTCGGACGTGTCGGTCGCCAAGTTCACGCAGGTGGACAACCTGGTGACCCAGGCGTCGCACTACGGCGTGCAGCAGCAGGTCAACAACTTCTTCAACTTCGGGATCAATACCCGGCTGCGATCGGGCGCCTCCTTCGGCGGCGGCGTCGATACCGGGCGCACCATGACCGACAACTGCTTCGTCGTCGACGCGCCGGGCATCGCGGCCGGGTCGGTGACGGCGCCGCAGACGGCGACGACGGTGAGCGGCATCTCCAACGCGGCGCCGACGACGCCGCAGACGGCGACGACCATCGACGGCCGCAAGCTCTGTCACGTCGTGACGCCGTTCCGCGGCCAGACGCAGTTGAAGCTGAACGGCGCCATTCCGCTGCCGTACCAGTTCGTCGTCAGCGGCATCTGGCAGGACATCTCGGGGCCGAACATCGTCGCCGCCTACGCGGCCAGCAACGCGGAGATCTCGCGCTCGCTCGGACGCGACCTCGGGGCGTGCGGCGGCCGGACGCCGTGCACCGCCACGGCCACGGTGCCGCTCGTCATGCCGGGCACGATGTACGACCATCGCATCCGGCGGCTCGACGTCCGCGTCACCAAGCAGGTGCGCCTCTCGCCGCGGCTGCGGATGCAGGGCAACCTGGACGTCTACAACGTGTTCAACGGCGGGAGCGCCGTGCAGATCAACAACGCGTTCGGACCGCAGTGGCGGCAGCCGACCGAGGTGCAGGACCCGCGCATCCTGCAGTTCAGCGCGCAGCTGAACTTCTGACGCGCACGACCTGCCGGGGCCGGCCCGAACGTCGGCCCCGGCGGATCTTCAGAAGCCGTACTTCACGCCGAACTGCATGATCCGCGGCGTACCCTCCATCGACGTAATCCGTCCGAAGGAGCCCGAGCTGAAGTTGGTGTGCGTCCGGTCGCCACCTTGCGCGAGCGTGGGCGGACCCCAGTTGAACGTGTTGAGCAGGTTGAACGTCTCCAGGCGGAGCTCCAGCTTGTGCGCGGCGCCAAAGGCGACGAGCCGCGAGATCGCCATGTCGATCGACCAGTACCCCGGGCCGCGCAGGCTATTGCGCTGGAAGTTGCCGAGGGTGCCAAGCGCCGGCAGCGCGAACGCCGCCGGGTTCAGCCAGTCGTTGGGAGTCTTCCTGCTGCCGTACGGATTGTCGAGCACCTGGTCGACGCGCTGATTCTGAATGCCGGTGAGCGCGCGATCCTGTCCGGCGATGACGTTGACCGGCCGCCCCGAGCGCGCGGTCAGAATGCCCGACACGCGCCAGTCGGAGAGCACGGCATTGGCCAGCCGCCCGGCCAGCTCCGGCGTCTGCGCACCCGCGACGAGGACGCCGATGTGCCTCCGGTCCTGATCGCAGTAGCCGCGATCGAATTCCGGGTGCTGCGGGTCGGTGTAGCCGTTGGCAATCTGCGGGAACCCTCCGGTCTGGAACGACGGGTCGCCGAAGCAGCGCGACACCGTGTAGTTCCCCGTCAGGCTCAGCCCGGCCGACGCGCGGCGCTGGAACGACAGCTTCAGACCGCGGTAGTTCTGAATCCCGATATCGCTGTGAAGATCCAGATTGCCGATGAGGGCCGCCGCAGCCGGGTTCTCACCGGAGAGCGAGAACACCCGTCGGGCGTTGAGATTCCCAGGGTTGCTGCAGGTCGGGTAGGACACGCCCTGGAGCGTGCAGGGCCCGAGCCCGAGGAAGACGCCGGGATTGATCGCCACCTGATTCCAGAGGCGATCGGTGTGGCTTCCCAGATAGGTCGCGGCGACCTGCCACACGGATCCGAGCTGCCGTTCCACCGTCAGATTCCACTGCTGAATGCGTGGCGAGTTGATATCAGGATCGATCGCGCCGAAGGCGCCATACGGCAGGTAGCGCGTGTCGCGATTGGTCGCGATGGGATGCGGATCGCCGCCGAGGTGCGCATACGGACGATCAAACCCGCCGGGCGGATCCTGGATGATCGAGCGGTTCCCGAAGGGGGGCGAGTTGGCATTGATCAGCATGTATTCCGCGTTCGGGAAGTCGTAGGTCAGCCCGTACGAGGCCCGCACCGCGGTGCGGCCGTCGCCCGACACATCCCAGCCAAGTCCGATACGCGGTGAAAAGTTCAGCCACTGCGTGTGTATGCCCCGCCGGCCCGAGGTGGCGAATCCCTCGTCGCCCGGATACACCAGACCGGCCGGCGCGTTCACGAACACGTTGCTTTTCACGTTGTTCCGAAAGTTCTCGGGGATGAAGTTGTACACGGCGCCGTTCCGGACGCTCTGGCCGAAGTACGGCTCCCATCGGAGGCCGCCGTTTACCGTGACGCGACGGCCCGCTCGCCAGGTGTCCTGACCGTAAAAGCCCATGTACCACTGGTCCATCGGGAGGATGGCGGGTCCGCCGTGCTCGAGCCGGCTGACCCTGCCGACGAGCAGGTCGCTCAATCCCCGGCCGGTCGCGTCGCCGGTGAACTGCCAGACGCCACCCGAGCGCGCGTGCGACTGAAAGTAGTAGCGCCAGTAGGCGACGTTGCCGCCGAAGGACAGCTGGTGATTGCCGCGCACCAGCGTCAGGTCGTCGCTGATCTGCGACGCGTTGGTCAGGAAGCGGCTCGGGCCGGGGTTCTCGGCGAAGAACCCGCCCTGGACCTCGATCCACATGACCTCGGGCTGATAGCTGTAGGCATCGATCCCGAGGTCGTGCGGCTCGAACGTGGCCGGCGCGAGGCGGCTGACGGCTGATCGATTGAACGCGAACCTCAGCGAGTGGACCGTGTTCGGCCCGAACACTCGCGTGTCGCCAACCGCCAGCGATTGCGCCAGCGCGTCGGAACCGAGCAGACCCGCCTTGTTCGCCGAGTCGTACAGAGACAGGATGGTGTCGCCCTCGCGCATCGGAATCGGCGCGGTGAACGACGTCGCCATGTAGCGTCCGAAGATGGTGTCATCCTTCGTGCGCTGGAAGTCGACCCGGCCGATCGACTGCGTCTGGTTGCTGTCGTTCCGCAGCGTGTAGGTAATCTGGCCGCACGGATCGGCCGTGGTGGGCAGACGTTTCAGGAGATTGAGCGCGGCCGGACTGAAACGCGCCGGATCGATCCGGTTGTTCACGAATCCGCCGCGCAGCGTGACCTGCTGTCCGCCGTTGCACTCGGGCGCGGCGAAGGCCGTGAAGTCGCCCGCCAGCATCGCCGGTGTGGGCACCCACGCAATGTTCGCCGCCGGCTGCTGGCGGACCGTCGTCCCCTGGTAGGCCCCGAAGAAGAACAGCTTGTTCTGCACGATCGGACCGCCGAGCGTGCCGCCGAATTGATGGCGCTGCAACCCGTCGTCGACGCGCTTGCCGTTCGGTCCGATCTGTGCGAACGGATCGGTCGCGTTGAAGCGGTGATCGCGGAGGAACTCGAACACGTTGCCGCTGTAGCGATTGGTGCCCGACTTGGTCACGGCGCTGACCGCCGCGCCCGAGTGCATCCCGTTCTGTGCGTTGAGCCCGCTCGTCGCGACGCTGAACTCCTGCAGCGCGTCGGGGAACGGGAACGGCAGATTGAGGTTGTCCTGCGGGTTGTTGTGCATGGCGCCATCGAGGAGGTAGGCAACCCCGTACGGCAGTCCACCGCCCACCGAGATCCCCAGGCCGCCCGGGACGGCCCGGTTGGGCGCCGTCGTCGCCTGCACGGCGGCTCCCGAGACGATGACCAACTCCGCCGCGTTGCGCCCGTTGAGTGGCAGCGCGAGGATCTCCTCGTTCCGCACGACCTCGCGGATGCCGGCGCTCTGGACGTCGACCAGTGGCGCTGCGCCCTCCACGGTGACGGACTCTTCCAGCTGGCCTACAGAGAGCCTGGCATTGATGACCGGCGAGGCCCCGACCTGCAGCACGATTCCGGTCTGCACGTAGGTACGGAACCCCGACAGCGAGACTTCGAAGCGGTACGGGCCGAGCGGCAGGTTGGCCAGCACGTATGCCCCGTTCGCGTCGGTGACGTCGGTGCGCACGAACCCCGTCGCGGTCTGCGTGGCGGTGACGGTCGCGCCAGGCAGCACCGCGTCGCTTTCGTCGGTGATACGGCCGCTGAGCTGGGCAGTCGATTGCGCCCACGCCGCGGTGGTGATGAGCAGAAGGGTCGGAAGGCCGGCCGCGAAACGCAGGACGAGACGTCGCATCACATCCTCCTCTCGGACAAACCGCAGGGAACCGGCAATGGAGAGACGAGGAACTGTGGGGGGAGTATATGCCCGGCGGGGCGGGGGTCAATACGGCGAATACCCGGTATCGGTCAGCGCCTGCTCGTAGTCGTCCCGCGTGTTGATGTTGCGCAGGGTCCGCAGCTCGGGGTCGGCGGTCATCTGCGCGGGACTGACCCGGCGCGTGTTGACCGCCTCGAAGAGGAATGCCGGCCGCAGGCGGTCGTGCGCCAGCAGGTCCTCGACGTGCGGCAGCGTGCCTCGTCGATAGACGGCCGAGAGCGGGTGCGTGAAGCCGTCAATCTCCATTACCGCGATGTCGCAGCCCTCCGCCAGGTCGAGCATCTGCCGGACGAAGCCGGGCTCGAGCAGCGGCACGTCGCAACTGGTGACATACGCGCGATCGACATCCGGCGGCAACGCCTTCAGCCCCGCGCGAAGCCCCTCGAGCGGGCCGCGTCCTTCGCGCTCGTCGCGGGTGACGATGACGGCTGGCGGCAGGTCGGGTAACGGCTGATCGGAGGCGGCGACCACGACGATGGGGGAGACGACGGTGTTCAACAGCCGGACGACGCGCTGCAGCATCGTCTCGGGGCCGAAGGGGAGCAGCGCCTTCGAGGTGCCCATGCGGGTCGATTTGCCGCCGCACAGGACGATGCCGGCATTCATGGCTCCCGCTTAATGCCCGCTCGCGTCGGCATCGCGCGCCAGCAGCGTCCCGCCGCCGAAGCTCAGATGCTCGGGCGTGGCGCCGCCCGGCGTGACCTTCACCGCGCAGTACTTGAATTCCGGGATCTTGCCGAACGGATCGAGCACGGGGTTGGTGAGCATGTTCGCCGCCGCCTCGTAATAGCAGAACGGGACGAACACCGAGCCGCGCGGCATCCCGTCGTCCGCGCGCGCGTACAACGAGATGCGGCCGCGGCGGGAGGCAATCGTCAGGATCGATCCGGGCGCGATGCCGAGTGCTTCAAGGTCGAGCGGGTGCACCGAGGCGACCGGTTCCGGCTCGATCGAGTCGAGCGCGGCGGCCCGGCGCGTCATCGCACCCGTGTGCCAGTGTTCGAGCTGGCGGCCGGTGATGAGCACGGTCGGATAGTCCGCGTCCGGACGCTCGGCGGCAGGGATGAGATCGGCCGGAACGAACGTCCCGCGGCCCGTCTCGGTGGGGAACCGCTCGATGAAGACCACCGGGTCTCCAGGGTCGCCTTCCTTCACGCACGGATACGTCACGGCCGATTCGCGCTCGAGGCGATCCCACGTGATGCCGGCGATCGAATCCATGCAGGCGCGCATCTCGGCAAACACGTCGCGCGGATGCGCGTACCGCCAATCGAGCCCCATGCGGCGCGCCAGCTCGTTGAGGAGCCAGAAGTCCTCCTTCGCGTCGCCGGGCGGCTCGATTGCCTTCCGTCCGAGCTGCACCATCCGATCCGTGTTGGTGACGGTGCCGACCTTTTCGGGCCACGCGGTCGCGGCCAGCACCACGTCGGCCAGGTACGCGGTCTCGGTGAGGAAGATGTCCTGCACGACGAGGTGGTCGAGCGCCGCGAGCGCCTCGCGCGCGTGATCGACGTCCGGGTCGGACATCGCCGGGTTCTCACCCATGATGTACATCGCGCGGATGTCGTGCTTCTTCGCCGCGTTCATGATCTCGACGACGGTCAGGCCCGGGTCCGGATCGAGGCTGGTCTGCCAGAGCGTCTCGAATCGCTGCCGCGCCTGCGGCGCGCTGACGCGCTGGTAGTCGGGATAGAACATCGGGATGAGGCCCGAGTCCGACGCGCCCTGCACGTTGTTCTGGCCGCGCAGCGGGTGCAGGCCGGATCCCGGCTTGCCGATCTGACCTGTCGAGAGCGCGAGCGCGATGAGGCAGCGCGCGTTGTCGGTTCCGTGCACGTGCTGCGAGATGCCCATGCCCCAGAAGATCATCGAGCCCCTTGACGAGGCGTAGAGCCGCGCCACCCTGCGGATGGTGTCCGCATCGATCCCGCAGATCGGCGCCATCGCTTCCGGCGAGAACCGCCGCACGTTCTCGACGAGCGCGTCGTATCCCGACGTGCGGTCGCGGACGAACTCCGCGTCCGCCAGTCCCTCCTCGACGATCACGTGGAGGAGCGAGTTGAGGAGCGCGACATCGGTATCGGGGTTGAACTGGAGGTAATACGTGGCGTGACGCGCCAGGTCGCTGCGGCGCGGATCGGCGACGATCAGCGTCGCGCCGCGCTGGACCGCGTTCTTCATCCAGGTCGCCGCGACCGGGTGATTCATGGTCGGGTTCGCGCCGATGACGAACAGCACGTCTGCGTTCGCGACGTCGCGCACCTGGTTCGAGACCGCCCCGGAGTTGATGCCTTCCATCAGCGCCGCGACGCTCGACGCGTGGCACAGGCGCGTGCAGTGATCGACGTTGTTCGACCCGAAGCCCGTGCGCACGAGCTTCTGGAAGAGGTACGCCTCCTCGTTGGTCCCCTTCGCGGAGCCGAAGCCGGCGAGCGCGCGCCTTCCGTACGTGTCGCGCGCGTCGCGGAGGCCGCGCGCCGCGATGTCGAGCGCTTCCTCCCACGTCGCCTCGCGGAAGACGTCGCTCCACCGGTCCGGATCCACGGTGAAGTCCTTGTGCTTCGGGATGCCCGGCTTCCGGACGAGCGGCTTCGTCAGCCGGTGGCGATGCTGGACGTAATCGAAGCCGTAGCGTCCCTTGACGCAGAGACGGCTCGAGTTCGCCGGGCCGTCCCTCCCCTGCACGAACAGGATGCGGTCGTCCTTCACGTGGTAGGTGAGCTGACACCCGACGCCGCAGTACGGGCAGACCGAATCGACAGTCCGTTCGGCGGCGACGGCGGCGACGCCGCGCGCCGGCGCCAGCGCGCCGGTCGGACACGCCTGGACGCACTCGCCGCAGGCGACGCACGTGGAGTCGCCCATCGGGTCGTCGAGGTCGAAGACGATCTTCGAGCGGCCGCCGCGGAACGCGTAGCCGATGACGTCGTTGACCTGCTCCTCGCGGCACGCGCGCACGCACCGCGTGCACTGGATGCAGGCGTCGAGATGGACGTCGATGGCGGGGTGCGAGACGTCTTCCGCCGGCTGCGGCCGCGCAGCAAAGCGCGGCTTGCCGACGCCCATCCGCTTCGCCCAGCGATCGAGCTCTGAATTCAGCGTGTAGACGGTCTCGGGGACGTCCGACAGCAGCAGCTCGATCGACATCTTCTGGCTGACGAGGGCGCGCGGGCTGTTGGTGGTCACCACCATGCCGTCTTTCGGATAACGGCAGCACGACGGCGCCAGCACGCGCTCGCCCTTGATTTCGACCATGCACGTCCGGCAGTTGCCGTCGGCGCGCATCCCCTCCATGTAGCAGAGGCGCGGGATCTCGATGCCGTGATCCTCCGCGGCCTGAAGGAGAGTCTGGTTGTCGCGGGCGACGACCGTCTGACCGTTCAGCGTGAACGTGACCAGCGCTGGGGTGAGCGGGGTGGTCGCCTGGTGCATCATTCGACTTCACCAGGAAAATATTTCAGCACCGAGAGCACCGGGTTCGGAGCGGCCTGGCCCAGCCCGCAGATTGACGCGTCGGCCATCGCCTGCGACAGCTCCTGCAGCAGCGGGCCGTCCCAGCGGCCCTCCGTCATCAACTGCAGCGCCTTCTGCGTGCCCACACGGCATGGCGTGCACTGACCGCACGACTCGTCCGCGAAGAACCGCATCACGTTGCGCGCCGCGGCGGCGGCGGTGTCCTTGTCCGACAGGACGACGATGGCGGCCGAGCCGATGAAGCAGCCGTACGGGGTGAGCGTGTCGAAGTCGAGCGGGATGTTCGCCATCGACGCGGGCAGGATGCCGCCCGACGCGCCGCCCGGGAGGTAGCCGTACAGCGTGTGGCCGTCGAGCATGCCGCCGCAGTACTCGTCGACGAGCTCCAGGAGCGTGATGCCCGCGGGCGCGACGTGCACGCCGGGCCGCTTGACGCGGCCGCTCACCGAGAACGAGCGCAGCCCCTTGCGCCCGTTGCGTCCGTGACCGGCAAACCAGCCGGGTCCTTTCTCGACGATGTCGCGCACCCAGTGCAGCGTCTCCATGTTGTGCTCGAGCGTGGGCCGGCCGAACAGCCCCACCTGCGCGACGTACGGCGGACGGAGGCGCGGCTCCCCGCGCCTGCCCTCGATCGATTCGATCATCGCCGACTCTTCACCGCAGATGTACGCGCCGGCGCCGCGGCGCAGGTGGAACTGCGGCAGCCTGCACGGAGGGTCGTCGCGAAGGCTGGCAAGCTCGCGCTCGAGAATGGCCCGGCAGCCGTGATACTCGTCGCGCAGGTAGATATAGACGTCATCGATGCCGACTGCCCACGCGGCGACCACGGCACCTTCGAGAAAGCGGTGCGGATCGCGCTCGAGGTAATAGCGATCCTTGAACGTGCCGGGTTCGCCTTCGTCGATGTTGACCGCCATCAGGCGTGGTGCCGGTTCCGCCGCGACGATCTTCCACTTGCGGCCGGCGGGAAAGCCGGCGCCGCCGAGGCCGCGAAGGCCCGACTCCTCCATCAGCGCGATGACGTCCTCCGCGGCGCGGCCGCCCGTGATGCAGGAGGCGGCCAGCGCGTAGCCGCCACCGGCGCGGTACGACCGGTAATCGACGTGCGGCGGGCTCACGAGCACGTCGGATGCCGGATGCGTGACGTCCTTCGACTGCACGAGCGCCGCGATCATGTCGCGCGTCGCATGCGGCACGGGATGCTGACCGACCACCGCGACGGGCGCGGTGTCGCAGCGGCCGACGCATGGCGCGTGCAGCACACGAACGCCGGCGCCGAGCGCCGCTGGCAGCGCCTTCAACAGCTCGTGCGACCCCGCGAGCTCGCAGGCGATCGAATCGCAGACGCGCACCGTGATGGCAGGCGGCGGCGCGTCGCCCTCTTTCACCACGTCGAAGTGGTGATAGAAGGTCGCCACCTCGTAGACCTCGGCCATCGCCATCTTCATCTCGGCGGCGAGCGCGACGAGGTGCGCCGCCGACAGGCAGCCGAAGCGGTCCTGGATCCGGTGCAGGTGCTCGATCAGCAGGTCGCGCCGTCGCGGCGCGTCGCCGAGCAGTGCGACCACCTGTTCGCGTGCCTGCGCATCGACAGCCCGGCCCTTTGGCGTCGCGCGCACCCGGGACTTCGTACGTTTGGCCGCGGTCATTGGACCGATTAAAGTTACACCATGCACGTCGAGTTCCTGGGTATCCCGCGCGAGCGCGCCGGCATCGCGGAGGTCGAGATCGACGCCGCGACGCTCGGCCAGGCGCTCGCCGCGCTGGCGGCCCGGTTCCCGGCGCTGCGCGAGCTCATCACCGCGGACCGGCTCCATTCATCCATTGCCGCCAACCTGAATGGCGACGTCTTCGTCAGCGACCCGGCAACCTCGCTCGCCGCGGACGACCATCTCCTCCTGCTGTCGGCGGACGCCGGCGGGTAGGCCACCCATGCCTCCCGGTTATCACGGCTGCTATCTCCGTATCGATGTTTCGACCGGCCGTGCCGGGCGCGTCCCGCTGGCTGATGCCCTGCTGAGGGAGCACATCGGCGGCAGCGGCCTCGGCACGCGGCTGCTCATCGACGAGGGAGGCGCGGTGGCCGATCCGCTCTCTCCTGATGCGCCGCTCGTCTTCGCCTTCAGCCCGCTCGTCGGCACCCCGCTCACCACCTCCGCGAAGTTTGCCGTCGTCAGCCGCAGTCCGCTGACCGATCGCATCAACGACTCGCTCGCCGGCAGCGGCTTCGCGCTGGCCGGCAAGCGCTGCGGCTGCGACGCGATCGTCATCATGGGGCGCGCCGACCGGCCGTCCGTGCTGGTGATAGACGAGGGCGACGTTCGAATCGAGTCGGCGGCGGACGTGCGCGGCGACACGTGCCCGGTCACCGAGGACAAGCTCCGCGCCAGGGTCGGCGCCGATTTCCGGATCGCCTCGGTCGGGCCCGCAGGCGAGCGCGGTGTCCGCTACGCGACGATCTCGCACGACCGCCGGCACGCCGGGCGCGGCGGCTCGGGTGCGGTGCTTGGCAGCAAGAACATCAAGGCGGTAGCGGTTCGCGGCTCGCGGCGAGCCGAGTGGGCCGACCCCGACGCGCTGGTCGAACTGAGCCGCGACCTGTCGCAGCGCTCCTTCGGTCCCGCCACCGCGAAGTACCGCGAGCTCGGCACCGCCGCCAACCTCCTGACGCTGAACCGATTCGGCGCCCTCCCCACGCGCAACTTTCAACGCGGCACCTTCGAGCAGGCGCCGAGCCTGTCGCCGGCGGAGTTGAGCGCCGCGTATCCGAGAGCCCGGGCGAGCTGCGTCGCCTGCACCATCGGCTGCGAGCACCTCTACGAGCTGAATGACGCGGGAGTGCGCGTGGAGTACGAGAGCCTCTTTGCGCTCGGGCCGCTCTGCGGCGTCGGGGATGCCGGCGCGGTGCTGCGGGCATCGCAGCGGTGCGACGAGCTGGGTCTCGACACCATCAGCACAGGCGGCACCATTGCGTTCGCGATGGAGTGCGTCGAGCGCGGCCTGCTCGACGAGCCGTGGCTCAGGTTCGGCAGCGGCGACGCCCTGCTGAAAGCGATCGAGTTGATCGGCTGCCGCGATGGCGTCGGGCGGCTGCTGGCCGAAGGGAGCCGGCGGGCCGCGCTGGCCATCGGCGAGGGCAGCATCGCATTTGCGCCGCAGGTGAAGGGCCTCGAGATACCCGGCTACGAGCCTCGGGCGCTTCAGACGATGGCGCTCGGCTTCGCGGTGGGAGCGCGGGGCGCCGATCACAACCGCAGCGGTGCGTACGAGGTGGATTTTTCGGAAAAAGTCGACCGCCGGCACGCAACCGCCGATTCGGTGCGGCTCGCCATCGAGACGGAGGACCGGGCCGCGCTGATGGACTCGCTGATCCTCTGTAAGTTCCTGCGCGGCGTCTTCACCGACTTCTACGGCGAAGCCGCCGGCATGCTGGCGAAGGTGACGGGATGGGACGTCACCGCCGGCGAGCTCCGCGCCACGGCGCAACGGATCGTCACGGCGAAGCGCGAGTTCAACCTGCTGGCGGGATGGACTCCTGAAGAGGACACATTGCCGGCGCGCTTCCTCGAGGCGCCGCTGCAAGACGATCCATCCGCGGCGTTGACGCGCGATCGCCTCCAGGCGCTTGTAGCGGAATACTACCGTCAGCGTGGGTGGACTAACGGCTGATTGCCAGCGGCGCGATCGCGCACCGCGCCGCGCGCGATCATCGCCGTGGTGCGCGCTTTGCGTGCGCGCGGAGCCCGGAGGAGCACCATGTCCAGCCGCCTTTTGATCGCTCCGCTTCTTCTGGTCTTCCTCACGGCATTGTCGAGCTTCGGCTGCGATGACGGCGACCCGACGCGCATCGGTCCGTCGAGCGTGAGCCGGAACGCGCGCTTCGTGTCCAGCTCCGTGACCGTCGCGGACCAGGTCGCCATCGTGCCGGTGCCCGCCGCATTCTGTCCCTTCGCCTCGCCGTTTTTCATCCCTGCGAGCGTGGTCGTCCGCGCGGACGGCGCGTCCGATCTCCAGTTGCGTCAGATGCAGCTGCGCTTCGTCGACATGGCGGGTGTGACCGGCGGGTTCAGGACGATCGACGGCGCCGAGCTCACGACGCTCTTCGGCTCGACGTTGATCCCGGCCTTCGGCGCGCGGACCTTCCCCGTGACGCTGCCGTTCGGTTGTGTCGGCGGGACGACCGGCACGCTGTTCATCGACGTCACGTCGTTCGACCTGACGGGCCGGCAGAACCTGTCGTCGGTGCAGATGCACGTGCGCTGAACGGCGCGAGGGCGGCGATGAATTTCCGGAGACCGGAGAGCGTCTGTCGTCCGAGGTCGCTCACGGCAGGCGCCGGGCGAGGGCCCGGCCGCGCCGGGCATGACTACTTCAGTTCGCCCGAATGCTGATTCGACGCGGCGCGTTCGATCAGCGTGCGCCCCTTCGCCAGCCACTGCACGACGCCGAGGATGCCGAGCCCCGCCATGCCGAAGCCAACCACCTTCCCTCGGCTCGGCAGTCGAGGCGACGGGGGCGGGGACGGCGGCTGCGCCGCACGCGGCGTGGCTCGACGTTCGGGGGCAGGCACCCACCGAGTGAGGAAGGCGAACGTCTCCGACGCACAGACAGGGCACTGTTGTGCCTCGTGTATTTCCTCGCAATCGAGGCATAGCCGGGCAAGTCGCAATTGCATATGTAAGGTGGCTCGACGCGGGTGGTGCAACGCCGATGCCTGCTTTTCGTATCGGCCGTAGCGCAAAATCCGGCATGGCTGCGCCCACACCGTGTAGGCTTTTCCCGGCGCGCCACGTTTGCCGACGTTGAATTCGCGCCTGGACTTCGATGCGATAATGACGGCATGACCAGACGATCGCTGCTCACCACGTTGCCCTTCGCGCTCCTCGCCTCCGTGCGCGCGGGTGCACAGCGTGGCCCAGCGCCGCGGACCGTCACTGTCTATAAGGATCCGAGCTGCGGCTGCTGCACGAAGTGGAGCGAGCTGCTGCAGAAAGACGGCTTTGCCGTGACCATCCGGTCCATCACCGAGCTCGACACTGCGACATACGTCGTGCCGCCGGCGCTCCATTCGTGTCACACCGCCATCGTCGACGGCCACATCGTCGAAGGGCACGTGCCGGTCGCCGACGTGCAGCGCATGCTCCGGCAGGGAAGTGCTGTGTATGGATTGTCGGTGCCCGGCATGCCGATTGGCTCTCCGGGCATGGAAGTGCCATCCGTTGCACCGCAGCCGTTCGACGTGCTCGCCTTCGACAGAACCGGGAAGTCGCGCGTCTTCGCCAGCTACGGCCGCGGCTAGGCTGCGGCGCCCGAGCTCAGCGGCGCCTCATCACATCTCACCTCGGCGATACAGTCCAACGGAACATCTCCTGCACCGGATGACCAGATGGTCGTAAGGAAAGGGGAGAACCCATGAGGCTGTTATTTCCCGTGACGATGCTGGTGGGCGCGCTGTCGATCGCGCTGAGCGCGCAGGACAGCACGGTGAAATCGCGCACCAACATCAAGGCTGACGATGCGACCGTGACGAGCATGACCGGGTGCCTGGGCCAGGACGTCGCCACGGGCGTGTACACGTTGAACGGCACCATCGCGACGTCGGGCAAGGAGATCCAGACGAACTCCAAGGTCAAGACCGACGTCGACAAGGACAAGACCACGGTCAGAGGAAAAACCGAGACCAAGGCCAATGACGGCGCAGTCGCGACCGCCGGGTCGGTCTCGACGTTCCTGCTCGTGCCGGGCAACAACGTCGACCTCGCGTCGCACGTCGGCGAACGCGTGAACCTGTCCGCGATCATGGTGAAAGCGGGTCACGGCGACGCGGACGTGAAGATCAAGGACAAGACGACGGTCGATCCGGAGCACGCCCCCGACGCGAAGTCGCAGTCGAAGACGAAGCTCGAGCTGCCTCGCTCGTCCGCAGGGCAGTACACCGTGATGTCGCTGACGCCGACCGGCACACGGTGCGCGTACTGATCATCGCGTGGGCCCGGCCGGCGGGCGTCTCGGAGCTGCTCAGTCAATCGCTCGAGGACTGACGCCGAATCGCAGCGCAATCTGCTAGGATTGCGCGCGTGAAACGCGCCGTCTTTCATGGCGTCGCGGCCGCGGTAGGCGCGCTGCTTGCCGCGGCGGCCTTCGCCGGCATCGGTCGGGCACAAGGCCAGGGCCTGGAGGTGCTCCAGGTCCGGCCGAACTTCTACATGATTGCGGGCGCCGGCGGCAACGTCGGCGTCCAGGTCGGCGACGACGGCGTGGTCGTCGTCGATTCGGGGTCGGCGGCCAACGCCGATGCCGTGCTCGCCGCGATCAGGAAGATCACCGCTGCGCCCATCCGCTACGTCATCGACACGAGCGCGGATCCCGATCACGTCGGCGGGAACGAAAAAATCTCCCAGGCAGGAGAGACGCTCTTCACCGGCCGCACGATAGGACTGCCGACCGAGTTCGCCGGAACCGCGGCGTCGGTCCTCGCCACGGAAAACGTTCTCACGAAGATGAGCGCGGTGCAGCCCCCCTACACCGCGGCCGCGCTGCCGACCGAGACCTTCTTCTACCCGCGCAAGTACATGTTCCTCAACGGCGAGGGGATCGAGGTCCTGCATCAGCCCGCGGCGCACACCGACGGCGATGCCATCGTCTTCTTCCGGCGGTCGGACGTCATCGTCGCCGGCGACGTGCTCGACACCACCCGATTTCCCGTGATCGACGTCGCCGGCGGCGGCACCGTCGACGGTGAGATTGCCGCGCTCAACCGCCTCGTCGATCTGGCCATCCCGTCGGTGCCGATCGTCTCGCGGGAGGTCGGCACGTCGATCATCCCCGGTCACGGGCGCATCTGCGACCAGCTCGACGTCGTCGAGTACCGCGACATGGTGACCATCATCCGCGACCGCGTCCGCGACCTGATCAAGGCCGGGCGGACGCTCGAACAGGTGAAGGCCGCGGACCCGGCGCGTGGATACAAGGCACGGTACGGATCGACCAGCGGCGCGTGGACGACCGACCAGTTCGTCGAGGCGGTGTACCGCAGCCTCGCGGCGGCAAAGTCATGACGCGCCGCGCGGGTCTCGCTGCATGCGTTGCGGTCGCGTGGTGTCTCGCCGGGGCAGCGCCACACGCACAAGGCCGCGGCGGAGCGGCGCCGCCGGCAGCCCGAGCCTCTGCCCCCGTTGATCTCACGGGCTACTGGGTGGCGTTCATCAGCGAGGAGTGGAGATACCGCATGGTGATGCCGCCGAAGGGCGACTACCGCGGCATCCCGTTGACGGCGGAGGGCACACGGATCGCAAACACGTGGGAGCCCGGCGCCGTCGAACCCGAGCCGTGCAAGGCGTACGGCGCGCCGGCGATTATGCGCATCCCGGGGCGCGTCCACATCGTCTGGCAGGACGACAACACGCTTCGGCTCGACACGGACGCCGGGACGCAGACGCGCCTGTTCCGGTTTGCCGCGGCCGCACCCGCCGCTGCGGCCACGTGGCAGGGCAGTTCGACCGCGCGATGGGAACGGGCGGGCCGGGGCGCCGGCGCGGGTTCGCTGACCGTGGTCACCACCAACGTGCGACCGGGCTACCTGCGTCGAAACGGCGTGCCGTACAGCGAGAACGCGACGGTCACCGAGTACTTCGACGTGGCGCCGCATCCGGCCGGCGGGCAGGTGTTGATCGTGACCACGGTCGTCGAGGATCCGCGCTACCTGCAGCGGCCCTATATCGTCAGCTCGCATTTCAAGAAAGAGGGGGACGGATCGAAATGGGACCCCAGCCCGTGCACGGCCGCCTGGTGAGGCGCGCTGCTGGCCTCTTCGTACTCGCGGTGGTTCTCATCGCGAGGCCGGCGTTCGCTCAGGTCGACGTGACCGGGTCGTGGGGCGCGACGGGCAACGAGGACCTTGCCGGCGACTCCGTCCCCGTCGATTACACCGGCGTCCCGCTGAACCAGGAAGGGCGAACCCGCGCCCTGAGCTACAACGAGTCCCAGTATTCGATGATCGAGCGGCAGTGCCAGGGATTGCCCGTGTTCTACTTCGTCCAGGGTCCGTTCGGCCTCCGGATCTGGAGCGACACGGAGCCCGTGAAGGGGACGACGGTTTCCTACACCGTTGGCGCGTGGGAGAACCGTGCGCCGCTCGTCATCTGGATGGACGGCCGTCCGCACCCGTCGAAGTACGCGGAACACACGCGCGGCGGCTTCACGACCGGCCGCTGGGAGGGGAATACGCTCGTCGCGTACACGACGCACATGAAGGCCAACTTCATCCGGAAGACGGGACCGCCGCTGAGCGACGAAGCCACGTTGACGACGCGGTTCTATCGACACGGCGACGTCCTGACCGTGCTGGCGGTTGTCGAAGATCCGATCTACCTCGCGGAACCGCAGATCATGGGAAAG
>JADMIO011432776.1_pt1 | contig 43127 bp, 73 predicted proteins | sample 8958161 | NCBI WGS metagenome assembly JADMIO01 (sample SAMN16585339, study PRJNA669376) | soil metagenome | isolation source: Crop rotation soil | place: USA: Cullars Rotation, Alabama | collected 2011
AACACCCTCGCAACAGCGCAATGGATGCCGCCGCCCCCGCAATGGATAACACCCTCGCAACAGCGCAATGGATGCCGCCGCCCCCGCATGGACAACGCCCTCGCAACAGCGCAATTATTCTATGTTTCGACGTCTATTTTTGTAATAGGTTCAAGGTGTGCAGCCATGTGAACTGTGTCAAATGACTGGACAGTGCTGCCGTGATCGACAAGCGGCAACGGCTCTGCGGACAACAACCGCACGCGCAGAAGGGTGACAATATCAGATTCGCCTGTCCCGCCCACAGCCAGCGCGGTCGCTAGCTCCTCTGCCAGCCGGCCTTCACTGCAAGATTTCCCCTTTCGCCCGCTCCTTACGGTCCAGTTGACACACAGGTGGTGGCGGGCAGATCTCCATTCCAGCCAAAGCAGTGCTGCCGCCGCCCCGCGCGAAATTGTTGCGGCGGATCCAAACACATCACTGTACTGCCGAATGGCGGCAGCGACGACATCCTCGAAACCTGACGGGATGTTGTCGACTGCGACTTCGAGGGACGCAAGGAGGCCGTCACCGCGCAACGAGGGATGGGAGTCTGCACCTTTTACCACGCCAGCGCATCTCACCGCTACCATGCCATCATTCGAGGCATCACAGCTACAGTTCTGAGCCAGCCAGCCGCAGACGTCACCAGCAGCACGCACGTTCCCACTGCTGTCCACACTGGAGCACGCTACCGGCCACTGAAACTCGACATCGCACAACACCAGCCGAGCAGACACACGCTTCGCGAACACCGCTCGCCTGCGAGCAAATCGCAGCCGATCGCAACAAGGCGTTTCCCCACAGGACACGTCCACACCTCAGCGTTGCAGCAGCGTGGCGCTCAATCCGAGAAGAGCTGTACATTTGGGCGGTCTCACGTGCATGTCGACCTAGCTCCGCCCTGAGACTGCGGTTACTCGCAACCATCAGCATTGCGTCGGCCAGGCCAGTGCCGCTGATTTCTCTTGCAATCACACTGTTCCAGAGGTGGCGGCTGTAATCCTGCAATAGCCGCAGGTTCAACAGTGAAACAGAACCACAGTTGGAATCATGCTGCCGACATACCCGCATGCCACCAATATTGAAGTGAACAACCGGCAGGCCCATCGCCATGGCTTCGATGTTCACGATGGCAAACGTCTCCGTGGCAGCTCGCACATACGGCGCAATAAACGCGTCGAAGCACGTGTACATCGCGGCTACGGCATCAGGCGGCGCGAACTCAACGATTAGCATCTAAAAGCAGGGACACACTTGAGCATAACACCTCTAACAAGCAAGACCATCAATATTCTCACCATGTCATCAGTTATGCCAAAGCGCTGCTTCACCTCAAGCAAGGCGGCCATAAACGACGGGTAAGGAGCGCGCCCAACCAGAACGAACCTGACGGCCTCCCTTCCAACGATGTTCGTCATACGAGCGGCAGCAGCAAACATCGCGGTGACTCCTTTCATCGCTGCAAAGCGAGCGACAAACCCGAACACCGTCATGTTGCCGCCGGTGCACCAACTGGAGCCTGGCGCAAATGCACACTTCGCCGCACGATGCACGCCGCCACAAAACGCTTCAGGAAGCGGCGATGCACTGTCAGCGGTCACGGCTCGTAGCACTCTTGCAGGGTCAAACGTGGACAGGTCAACGGAAGGGGGCACAACGTACGTCGGTGTGTTCAGCGCAGTGATACGCGGCAATGCACCAGGGTACAGGGACAATGCAGTCAGGATGTCGACAGGAGGAACCAAACCGTTCGATCTGGGTTCCAAATCCACGCCAGCACCAACGTCAGCAGCCGTCAGTGCACTCCCATTGGCCAGCATCACCAGGCGCCGAATCGCATCCTCGTTCTCTTGAATGTTGCCGAACACCACAGCATCGGCATGAGTAAAGAGCTCGATAAGTTGCCGCCAGGGCTCGATAAATGCAGCTGACAGCTCTGCCAGCGATGAGGCTGCCAGAATCGCTTGCTCACGATCTGCACGTGTGATTGATCGGCACTGCTCCGATTCGCACTCCGGACAGATGCAAACGACGATCAAATCTTTAATGTTCGCAATATGACGGGCGGTTTCACCTGGCGGATCGCAGCTGGCGTCGAGGAATGCGTGACTGACGTGGGACGTCCGCATGTGCTGAATGCGATTCACGAGCACACGCTTCATGCCGTCGAATAGGCCCAGCTCGCCCATCTACCACATGGAACCACAATAAGGTAACGCGGGGAACACATGGCGATCGAGGGTCACGCACCCACAGCACGCGAATCGGCTCGACTCCTGCCGATTCACCTTCACTTCCCGCGCCGCCAGCGCCGAGCTCGCAGCGTCGCATGTACGACGTCATTGCACTCAACGATCGATACGCACTAATTTCCATTGGAGGCAGCACGCCTGGCGCGCTACACTGCAGAGCATCCGACGCTGAATCCCACGCCGACTGCCATTCCGTCACTGGCCAGAACTCTATGCAGACTACGAGGCTATCGATGGCTATATCTTGATGACCTAGCAGCGTTACATTGAAAAACTCGACGCCAGGCTGACTGACGCGTGTGAACAGCGTCGGCGAGGTCGAAGACAGCGTCAAGTTTGGGAGTGGGCCTAATTTACCGCGTTTCGACAGCGGCAGAAGAGATTGCACGAATAGACTGTAGTTTTCCGAGTCCTCATGTGATAGTGGACATGTGATGTCAAACGCAATCGGGAACTCCGCAGGGATGCCCTCGGACGGCGTCGGGAACGGTGGCGCGGCATCGTTGATGCGGGCGCAAGGGCCCGGCATGCTTGACTCTATGCATCGCGATGCTTGCATCACCGCATATACAGCAGAATATTCACAAATCAAGACGTAACAAAGGATGACAGTGCTGGAAAAGCGTCGAGCGGCCATGAGTGACGTTGGCATGACGTCATTGAGGTCATCCCCGCTTTGGTTGCTTTGCCTGTCGCGACATTTGGCCGCGTGTAGGTGGAGACAGAGGTGACAACTGCGCCCAGTCGTGCGGCGGCGTAACCAGACAGTCCAACGTCGTGCCGTGTGAAAACATGCTGTCACGTTGGCTAGCCTTGCCTGGGCGTGTCGGCGTGCAGAACTGCGAGGCTGACAACAGCGGTGCTGTGCCCGTGGTGGTACATGGCGACAGCTGCGGTGGAGAGGGAAAGTACAATGAAGAATCTGATGGTAGGGAAGGAATTGCAAGTTGCCAATAGAATGCAAGGTTACTCGCCTCCTGCAAACCGTCCAGTGATGCCATGATGTCATCTAGGAAGTCAGATTCCCTCATCACGACACCAGTGGGCGAAGGCGGCGGCACTGGCAACACTGCAGGCGCGCCGAATGTGACCGATGTTCTCACGCCGGCAAACAGGCCGTCCGCTGCACGCTTCCACTCTGCTTCCCTCGCTGACAATGCAATCTTGTCGTTTCTACGCTTTAGCTTGCCGCCGCTGCTGCCTGCGCCCTTGCTAACTCGCGATGAGGACAGCAGGCGATCGATGCTGCGTTTGCTTGCGCCACCGATGCTTGTGCGGCCCGCACTGCCACTGTCAACACATGATAGCATTGAAATGGTGTCCAAGCCCGATTTGCGCAGCCACTGCAGGCCACTGGTCGTCATGATGGCCTTGGAATACAGCGGCAGGCTAACCAGACGGCCCCTCCAAGGCGAATCAGGCGCTGTGCACAGGGCGCAGGGGTATGGCACTTCCTGAAAGTGATTGCAAGATACTGGGTATACACAGTGTACCTGCTGCGGCTGCACTGACGTCTTCCGGAGGCTCCGTCAGGCAAAGGGTCGGCGTCAAAGCGATATCGAATTCCCGCGCAAGCCGTCCCGTCCTCAGCAGCGGGCCTGTGGAAACCATTTGGAATTTTTCAGATGTATGAAGCAGATTAAATCTCAAAATTTGCAAGGGTGTCACCGTTGTCATCTTGGTGGTTGAGCACGGCCGGATGGCGCGCGTCGCGAGCGGGAGCCTCGAGCGCCGTTGGGAACGGCGCAGGCGCTTCTGCTTGGCTCATCGTCGGTGGCAACGAAACGCAGAGTTCAGATGATCGCTTACGAGAAGCGGAGGGCTGTGTCGCCGACGCGGACTTGGCGCGCGAGGACAGACCGCTAGCGTCTGCAGCCAGGCAGATTCAAACGTGGCAAGTCGAATTTCGCGCGAAGAACAGCTCAGATTGTGCAACCGTTGACCATATCACGTTTATTTAAAATGTCAAACTGCTAAAAACTCCGAATATCCGCTGCCGCGCAGCGTTTGCTAGCGGAGCAGGCCGAAATTCACACGACGTAGCACTCACCGCTCGCGATGGCGACGTAGACTTGGACGGGGGCGGATTTTCGGGCCGGATATCGCGAATTCATTGTGAAAAATCGACAAAACTATGCGGTCGGTCACGGAAGCGGCGCGGAAAGCCACGAACAACGCAGACAAGGAGTATTCGGCCAACTCGCGAGGTCACGCGGGTGTGGTCGACATGTAGAACTCTAGCACATTCAGAGTCGCGTGCTTGAACACGACGGAATGCTGCACATATGATGACGTTGCAGGCATGCCGTTGATGACCGTCTTCGCAACGTACACCGCATCGGGAGACCAGCCATGCGCAACCATCACAAGTACCGGACGGCTTGTTGACACTGACGGCACTGTGATGTTGGCGGACGGCAAGCCAGGGCTGCCGAGAATGTAGACTGAGGCGTTGGCGGGGGAAGGGGAAGGGGAAAGATGGGATCAATGAACGGAACGGAAAGAATCGCATGCAAGACTGGCACGCACAAGAGTCGCCGGCAGCAGGATACAGACCGTAATACGCCCACAATTGCCACGCGCTCATAGTACCATAGTCGTCATTGCCGGGGACTGCGGGGGACAAGGGGATGGTAAAGATGATGACGAGGAATCAGAGCATGACGCGAGGTGGATGTGCACTCACTCCCCTCAGGGCCAGGCGTGTACTCGTTATTCAACAGCCAGCGCGTCCAATACTGTTCAATCATGTCATCACACACAACATCATCATCCCATCAATCGATCAATCAAGCAATCACTTACCTGTGTGCGCGGCGCATACTGCTCGCCTGCCGCTGGGAACTGCCATGGCGCCAGGATATCCGGCTCATTGCCTGCCGACACACACAGCAGCGCATCGCATCAATCAACCACATCAGTCAAGCAATACACACTCGCCTGCCCAGTAGTACGGTCCAGGGATGGCATTGCCAAGGAACCAGGTCGTTGATTGATTGAAGAAGTAGTCCAAACGCGACGCGTACTCATCAGGGGATGGATACAGTGCAACTAGCCCCTGCATATCATGCGGCACAGACCACTGCCACTGCCACGCGGAGCCCTGAGGGAGGGTTGATTTGACTGACACACATCAACGGTGAGTCACACGTGCTGACGCTGCAACACGCACCTCAGTGTACGTCGTTTCGAAGGGATACATGAGCCACGGCAGCAGCGGACACTGGATTGTGCCATTTGAGAACCGTGGGCACATGAACTGCTGCGATCCGTCCCACATGTTCCTGCCATCGACATCACAATGCATCGCATCACATCAACATCAGAATCACATCACATCAACATCAGAATCACATCACATCACATCACATCGTCGACGCCGCTCACTTGTAGTTCATCGACCTTGCGTGATACGTGTTGTATGTGCCGTTATCGCCAAACACTTGCGCCATGCGTGCAAGCACGGCGTCATCGAATGCGTACTCCAGTGTCAGCGACGCCGAATTATCCGCGTCCTCCGCTGCAAACCAGCCCAGTGTGGAGTACTGGCCGCCAGCTGCGGGCAATCAAGTGAATAGGCACTGATAGGGGGAAAGGAGCAATGTTGCATGAAATGAACGATGACGCCTCACCGTCCTGTCCCTCCAAGTCCTTCTTGACGACGGCGTACGCTTCAGTGAGGTTGACGCCAGACAAACCCTTCAACAACGCCTCAGAAAACGACACAATGCCGTGGGAACTGGGAAACAGGGGCCCGAGGCCGAGGGTTAGAATAACACGCCAAATCGTAGCATTCACACTCAGCGTTGCATACCCGGTCATGCAGCCGGTTTCAATGTTTGCAAGCGGCCAACGAGGAAGCGAACCGACCTGCTCATTCATCCACAGCAGCGAGTTCGCGATGTCCCTAGTACCGCAAGGGGCGGGCATCACACTCCACCCCACAATGACCACACGTCTCCGACCCCTCACCTCGCCATCTCGGGGTGGATCAACGTTAACCAGGGGATTTGTGTACGGTGGATGTCCCACAGCGACAGATCCGACACGAACGCGTCCGATGTTGTGCCATTGACGGTGTGAATCTTGTAATCGAAGCCCAGATAGTCGCCATTCGCCTCACTGTACGTCGTCGGTGACATGAATGTCCTGTACAGTGCACTGTAGATCTTGACCGCATCGTCGTGAGGAGTGTTAGGGTCAATGGCGATGCGACTCAGTAGCGTGTTCCAGTTCGCAGTGGTGGCCGTCTTGACGTCATCAAAAGACGCGGACAGTCCCATTTGTGACATCAGATTCGCCTCCGCATGCGCAGTGTCGATGAAACTGATGCCGACACGCAGCGTGAGGACCTGCAGCGAGGGAATGAGGGGCGTGGGAACGACAGAATTCGAAGTAATTCGCTACACTCTCACCTGTGCTGCGCCGGGCGTGGCGGGATTGTACACCGCGTATGCACCCAGTGAGTTGCTTGTGGTGTAGGGCACGCTGGCAACACCCGGCTGCACCTGGCTATTGACCCACACGCCCGTCGTGTTCAGCACCGTGTTCGCGGGCACATCGGGCGACAACACGCCATAGAAGTAAATGTTCACGCCCCCGAAGGAGGAACGACCTAGCCATGGGAAGCCAACACATCAGCACAGCGTGCATGCCGAGAACAGACATTGCAGTGGCACGCACCGGACAGGGAGCCTGACATCAAAACCCAGCCGGTGATGATGACGGTCCCCGGCGGACCTTGCTGCGATGCCACGATGCTGACACTGCCATTCTTGCATGTATTGTGGATGCCGCTCTCCACGCTGTGACACACGTCCACCAGGATTGTGCACGGAGCGTCGCCATCGCAGCTGTAGCGGTGCATGCCGGCATGCGTGCCCGCAGCGACCAGTTCCGCCGTCGCGTTCCAATCCGTCAACTTGATGGTGTAATATCCGGGCGAGGCCACCTCGCTGGCCTTGTCCAGGCGCGAGTGGTACCAGTTGTCGATGATGAGGTCTGCGTACGGCACTTTGCGGACCGGCATGACGCCGAAGTTGCCCCAATCCTCCACTCCTGCAAGGAACAAGATGTAGGCTATCACAGCGCGGTGCGATGACGTCAGAGGCGCATCAGACGGAGCGCACCGGCGCCGACCATGTGCGTATGGCTGAACGCCCGCACGTAGTCGTCATAATAGTAGTAGCCGCCGTTGTGGTCGAAGGGAATTTGCAGCGGATCTGATGGAACACACAGTGGAGTTTATGAAAACGTGAGCGAAAAGCCGCGCGGTCCTCTGCAACGCGTGACATGGCGTGCGATCGCACCAAGCCCGAGGGATGTGTCCGGTCCCAGTCGCAATGCGCCAAAGGGAACCTGCGCGCCGGGGTTCGTTGAGCCGATTCCGAACCCTACGCCGCCTGTGCCAATGAATGTGCTGACGTAATCAGCCGGCGCCGCCACCGCAAGCCCGATAATCGCGGCGAAAGCCAGGGCGTGTAACATGTTGGGTACGCCGTAGGTACGCCGATTCAACGTCGATGATATCACGACAGGCAGCGTTGCCACGTCACATTTTCGCTTTCCAAATGTGAAACAATTGATCGTAGAAGGAGCAGCTGCCAACTATAACCTCACCATCGCGTGATTGGAGCCAGTCGACACCATACGCCAGCGATGAGTGTGCGCTGTATGCACAGCGTTCCGTCATGGTCTCGCTGAAGCACAAATCGTGAGTATCCAGTATTTTGAAGCCGGCATGCATGCAGGCGGCCAACAACAGCCCCTGCAGCGAAGGACGGGGGAGTGAGATCGCATTCTATGACAGCATTGCAGGCAACCGGCAGGACAGCAGACAGCGTCACCTTCCGCTCCTCGCTGGGATGCCACTTCAGTCTCCACACGCCGCCACCGGTGTCAACGCTGCTCAGTGGCGATGCCATGCTGCGAATGTCCCAGCAATGCACGGTCTGATCGTACGAGCCGTGGGCGAAGATGTGCTCCGCATGGGGATGAAACGCGATCGAACACATGCCTGCGGAGTTCACTTCCGTCGTGAATATCGCCTTGCCACCGGCGGCGCTGCAGGAAATGGGATGTTACATGAACGATGAAATTGCAATGCAGTATGCTGCACAGATGTCATAATCCATGCAGCTCACCGCGCGTCCCATCCCTTGAGTTTGCAGTCTTCGCCGCCGGATAGCACACATGCGTCATTCCACGGGTTGATGGACGCAATCCACACCTCAACGTCAACGCCCTTCACATACGGGCTCTCGTGGGCACGCCACTGCAGCAAGGCGATGAGACGTCACATGAAATGCTCGACTGTCAACAATTAAACGATACACTGGATGTCCACACCCGCTGACACTCGGTGAGTGCGCCGTCATCAGCGATGGAAGTCAGGCTCACAGTGCTGCGAGGGTAAGAAATCGCATCAATCAAATATTCCAATGACATTCAAACTCGTGCTTACGAATCCGTGTGTGACGTCACGATGCGGTCACAGCCGCGGCTCCAGGCCTGCAAACGACGAAGCGAGAATGGTGAAATCACATCAGTCAAGGTCTAGACTTTCGACACGCCAGGTTCCGGCCACACCACTGATAATCTCATTGGATGAGGCTCTTCGCCCAGTGATAGCGCAGCGACAGCGGCCAGCTTACTCCCAGCAGGTGCCTGCAAACAACCGAAATATCTAGGATTTCAGTCACAGTTCGACACAATTCCCTCAAACGATCACACTTACCTTCTCATCGAATGATAAAATGGATAAATTTCCATTTGCGCAGGCGACTGCGCCAAGACAGCGGCTACCCGCGGGCTTGCCAGCCCTGCAAACATTGGCAATAGTGTTTCCAGTCAATATCTCCGCATCACGCCGACTTCACGCACCACTTTAGATCAAATACGCCAGAAATACCCATTTCTTGAATCCTTTCCGCTTTAAAGGTGCCGTCAGCGCCATCGCCCGCCGAGTAATTGTACAGTGAGACCTTGCCATTCCTTGCTCCGCTGCTTTCATCCAGCTGGTACGCGGCTACACTGACGACAGGCGCTTCAGTGCATGCAAATGACGGCAGTGCCTCTACACAGTCCGCATTCATGCCCACAGCGTCAGCGAACAGCGTGCACGCCGCCTGCAAAGGTTCTGCCGACATTTCTTGCAGTTTCTTGCTCTTGTCGTTGGCCCACACATCGCCGATGTCATCCGTGGAGAAGAACAAGAAGATCATTTCGGATCTCTTGAGGAAGTCTGAGAACAGGACGTGCGCTGACTGTGGCGCGAAAGGTAAGAATCGGCCCCGCTGGCCGTCAAAAGCGCGCGCTTCCTTTCCTGCAGCGGTTGTTGTGCGCATCCGCTCACATGTCGACTCTTTTCGCCCCTGCAGCGCCGCGTTGGGCGTCAGCCACTCTCGGAATCTTCATTTGCGTACGATGTTCTGGGCTTCACCGTGGCTTGGGCGTGCATATCTCCTTCGTGCGGTCCACAACGCTCGACGATTGGACGGACAAACAAGTGCAGGTGCGTTACAGGGCCGCGTTGGCAGGATTGTGGCGCAGTTCTCCAGGCGCAGTGGGAATTTTTGAACTGATGACATTGATTTCTTACGCTTTCGGTTGGTGCTGGGCGATTTTGCGCCTCGTCACCTGCCCGTCGACGCAATTTTCCGTTCGCTTCGAAACTCGGTCCCCCACCGTTGCCACCTGTCGCCCTCCGCCCATTCTTCCCATCTATTCTTCATCCCTTTCTTGTCTTACAGACGATGGTGGAGTGGGGCAACCGTCGTGCGGCGGCGTATTGGGAATGCAACGTGCCGTCGGGGTACAAGGTTCCTGGCGAGTTCGACTCCACTGCCGTTGTTGACCGTTGGATTCGGGACAAGTACGAACGTAAGATGTTCGTTATGCTTGATGAGCGCGGCAATCCTCTGCCGCCGTCCGCTGCGCCGGCCGCAAGCCACTTGCGTCGAAGGTCAAGCAGTGGGAACGTGAAGGACTTGCCGCCGCCGCCCGCCGCAGAGCATCACAAGCCTACTGCGCACCCTGCGACGCCAACACGCCCTGTGTTTTCAATCGACTCGTCGCCGGCGGGGCAGGGATCGGCGGGCAAGCTTGTGGACCGTCACATCGCGCCGCCGTCACACACTGCATCCCCAGCCAGGCCGTTAACATTCGACGCTGCACCTGCCCCTGCGCCTGCTCCTGCACGGTCTGCGTCTGCTGCAGTGAAGGCGCCGGAAGCTGAGTTCGACTTGTTGAGCATTGGTGATGCGCCTGCGCCCGCGCCTGCGGTTGCAACGGCCAAGCACGACGATTGGGGCAGCGACTTCACTGGTTTCTCCTCCACATCCAGCCATGCACCGGCTCCTGCTGTCGCTGCTGCCTTCCCACCAATGCCTGCGCCATCTGAGCGTGACGCGATTCTGTCGATGTACAATGCTCCCCGTCCTGTGCCTGCGGTTGCGCACGGTTACCCTCCTATGCCAATGCCGGCCGCAGCGGCACCCCGTGGCTACCCTGCCATGGGTACGGGTATGCCTCCTGTAGGGTACGCTGGTGCTCCTGGCTACGGTTACGGTGCTCCAGCGGCACCGGGTTATCCCGGCATGCCTGCTCCTGGTGTGCCGCCTGGCTACGGCCACGGCGCCATGATATCCGCTGCATTCGGCCCGGCAGCCGGCTTTCCACCCCGCCCTATGATGCCTGCCATGCCTGGCATCCCGTATGGTACGCCAATGGGGATGCCGTATGGGACAGCAATGCCCGGTGCGCCTGGCCCTATGATGGGTGGTCCGGGTGCAAGTATGGGCGCAATGGGAGGCATGGCAAACGGCAAACTCTTCTAGTCTAATCCCCCTCCTCCTCCCTATCAATCAAACCACGTCGCCCTTCCGTTCCCATCTTTCCGTCGATTGCTCCCGAAATGACAGTTTCATCTCATCTCACCTCGATACGATTTTCGCCAAACACAAGAGAACGCAACACGAACACATGTCTTGGTAACGCAAACCAGATCTTGCTTCTCGCTTGTGCACAACTGATTCACACAAGTCCAATTGACTTCGCGTATGCTTCCTTCTCCTTATCCGTCAGTTTATCCGCAGCCCAGTTCCCCGAGCTGTTCCGACGGTGATACTTCGCGTTCTTCCGCTTGAAGATCACTGCAGTGGCACATCACGTCAACATGGAGCCATCAAGTCATCAACATCAATGTTCAATTTAACGCACTGCTGAGGTCGCAAGGCGGCACATCGCCGAATATGGCGTCAGGGTCCATTGGCCTTTCGCCGCCGAACTGCCGTTTCAGTGCAGCCTCCAATGCATCGCCTCGCGCCCATGATGGGACGTGTTTCGCAGGCGCTTTACCCTTCAATGCCGCACCACCGTCATCCTCCTCTTCCCCTTCGGACATCTCGTAATCGTTGTTCTCAGCAGGCTTAGCGGGCGTCGCTGGCTTAACAGGTGCAGGCGCAGGAGCAGACGCGGTGTTGGCCGGGATGGTAGCGGCGGGCGTGAACGGCGACTTCGCAACGAGCGATGGACCGATTGACTGTGAGGACACCAGCGGCAGCGATGCATACTTCGCCGATTCATCTTCGCCATTCTCCTTGTCAGCATCAAATGTCACGGTTGATGCCGATGACGTGTCGTGTGCAGGCGTATCCTGCTTGTCAGCCGTCGCCGGCGTGATTGCAGGCGCCGAGGGCGCTAAAACCGGCGTCGCGACTGCGGAGATGGAATACTTGAAATGTTGCTCGATGGACGGTGCGGGCTGATCGATGGACACATCTGCAGTGGCGCCAGCTTTGGTTTCAGTGTCTATCTGTTTCCGCCACAGTCGCTCGATGTCTTCGAGCTTCTTGACCAACGCAGGCCTGCCCGGCGATGCGGTGACAGTCCTCACAGGCGTCGGCGCTGGCGGCGGCATCAGCGTTATTGACGCGTTGATGGATGCGGTGCTAACATCGGCGTCCACTGGCGAAGGCGGCAGCGGCGGGAACTTGGCACCAGCAGACGCCGTGCTCGCAGTGTTGACGGCTGGATTGACCGGTGCATCGACGGGAGACAGAGACGGCGATGGCGTGACGCTGCTTGCAGATGAGGTGCTGAATATGCTAATGGCAGGCTTGGCGATGCTTGCAGGGGTAGCAGCGGTGGCCTTTCGTTTCTCCTCCTGCTGCTTGCGTGCCTCCGCCAGTCGCTGCACACTCTCAGCAAGCAACTTCATCTGCTGACGTTCCGCCTCCTTCTTAGCAGCCTCGACAGTCTCACGCTCACGTTGACGCTGCAGCCTGGCTTGCCTCTCAGCCTCTGCCGCCTTGGCATCAGCCTCCGCCTTCCTTCGTGCTGCCTCTGCCGCCTTCGCGTCCGCTGCTTCCGCTTCCATACGACGACGCTCCTGCTCCTCACGCGCTGCCGCTGCCGCTGCCAATGTTTCTGCCTCCGCAGCAGCCTTTGCCGCCGCCTCCACCGCAGAAGCAGCCTCAGCAGCAGCAGAGTCGATCGCTGCTTGCTTCGCCGCCGCCTCTACGGTGTCCTCAGCGGCCGTTGACGGGACAGCAACGATGGCAGCGTTAGATACGCTAGCACTACGCTTCAATGCGCGAGTGTCGGCACTGGTGTCGGCATCGTCAGCCACAAGAACTGCAGTGACTGTGTTGCTTCGCTTCGGCTTGGGTGGCAGCACGGGCGGGCGACGGGCGGCAGTGGGAGGCTTTGCACTCACTGGCACTGGAATCGCCTTCGGCTTTGCCGTCGGCGCAGGTGCAGCAACAGCCGGAGGTGAGTCGGGCAACGGTGCAGCATCGTGGAACTCGGCGTCGTCGTTGGCAGGTTCGCTTGTCACGTCAACAACAGCTGGCGCCGAAGCTGATGATGCAATACTGGTGGATTCAACATCGGTCGACTGGACTGAAGGCGTGACGTCAGCAACCGGCTCAGAAGCGGAGGGAGTGGTTGATGCGGTCGCAGCATTCGCCTTAGCCGTCGCTAGTCGGTGAACCAGGTCCGCCTTGACGCCAGACTGAGGCAAACCTAACGATGCAAGCTCTTTCTTGAGATCAACGACGCGGAGTGACTTGGACTCAAGGTCAGACAACGCAGCGGCGTAGGCTGCATCGAACGTCACCGCCAGCGTCGCAGGCTCCTGCTTGACAGGGACGTCAGCGACGACTGTAGGCTCGGGCTCTTCCATTGGCACAACTACAGGCGCAGGCGCCGTTGCAGTTGCAGTTGCAGCTGCTGTGATAATGAAGACGAGGCGAATCAGAGAGTGCCCAAGCTAAGTCACGGACGCCGCAACCAACTCACCCTTGCGCTTGAAGGCGGGCGGGCGACCGTTCGCTGCAATGCCCAGTTTGACAGTCTTCTCGGGCAGTGCATCGACGACACGGGCAGACAGCGGCGCAGGCGGCTTGGGCGGCGATTGTGCGCGTGTCGTAGTCACGGTCGGCGCGGCTTTCTCCGTCGCCGCCTCGGGCGCGACCTCCGCTGGCCTTGGAATATGCTGAACAGTGCCATCTTCCGTGAGGTTGTTGCCATGCAAGTACTGCCACGTGTCTGCAATCGCGGCAGTGAGCCACGCCGCTTGGCTGCCATACGACACGTTCGTTTCCTCGATGTGTGCGTCGCTCATGTCCTGTAGCGCGCGGATCATGTTGTCGAATATGATGTGTGCCATGGTTAGGAAGGGACGGAAAGCGCCTGCGAGCAGCGGTTAGCCAGAGTTCGGACGTGGGAGAATTTGAACGATGAAATGAGACGTTGAAGAGATCGGGTCCCCGTGAGGTCAGGTCTTTCGCCGCATTCTTCGTCCAGCGCTTTGTCATGCCTCGCCGTTCACAGCCAGTTTCGCCACTGCGCGCCACGGCTGCCAGCTCATTGACTGAATCACTTACAGTTTCTATGAAAACCAGATCGCCAGCGGCTCGAGCGCAAGCAGCGACCGCGGAAGTGCTGTTTAGCCGCTCGATCCGCGCGTCGTCAACCCTTGCACTGTCCGCCGCCCCGGTCACCGTCCCAGAAGCCGTTTTTTCCTGTGGATGTTGCCGTGAAGAGAGGTGATGTGTCTGAATTGATCCAGTTCTCTGCTGTTTCGATGCGCAAATTTGAAATGAGTGCGTCGCCACTTTGTTTGCGCAGAATCGCCAGCCGCTCTCTCAGTCCTTCCCGCCATCCACACATGGTTTCCATTGTAAGATGCAGTTTAGATTCGGACAATTCCCTGATTGTTGACGGATAAGCCTCCGTTGTGCAGAACAACGTGTTGGTTGAAGTGGGCGACTCGGCGGCGACCTCTGCTGCGAGCACGCGCCGCCTAGAACGGGATCGCGTTGCGAAGCGACGGGTTGTTATCGTTAAAGTCTGTATTTCAGCCGCACGCAATCGTTTGCTGGTGCCGTTATGGCGAATCTCATGTTTTGTGTGTTGTCTGCAGGCTAGCGGCCAAGCGACCGTCCCTGCCGCCATCCAATGCATCCTTCAGAACGTCACGATTGTCAGAGGCACGCGTAGCTTGAAACATCTTACTTCTTTTATTCGACGGCATCAATCATAGTTTGTTTGGACACAGAAGAACGGGAAGGGAAATCGGAGTAGTAGCATGTTTACACGGCATGTGCGAGCATGGCGGAGAGGCGATACGTCATCGTTTTGGCTGCAAACTGCCGCCGCGCGATCTTGCGAACCTCCTGACACACGGAAACTCTCGTCATCAAACACATCAATCAAATCCATGGTTGCGATGCGACACACCTTCAGGTAATCCTCGAGGGTGATGCGCTCCCTGTCCAACAGCTTCCGAAGGTAATACTGCGCCTCTTGGCACGCGTTGCTCTCAGCCACGGCGTCCATCAGCCTGCGATGGAAGTGGGAACTGCATCAAATCACACATGCTCGATGAAAGGAGGTTGCACGCACTGCTGCGACACGACATCAGTGGTGACTGCCAGCGCATCGGCGTCCTCAACGACTTTGCCCTCATTCGCTGTCAGCCAGTCCAGTGCCTCGTGGTGGTACGTAGCAAGTTCTGCCGCATGTGTCGTCCAGCGTTTCTCCTCCACCTCAATCCTTGCGACAGCGTCTGTAAGCGCTTTGGATCGCGCCTCCAGCTGTGCCTGCATCGCCGCGTCCTCGCTCAGAGCGCCTGCAAATACATGCCATGCGATGAGATGCGATGCAATGAGAGGCATGTTGTCAACGAGGTGACGAGCAAGGGCGCCCGCTTGCCTGCGGTGAAACCGTACAGTTCTGTGATCTTGCCTCGCAGCTTGGCTGTGATGCGCTGAGTGAGATCGTCACGCGGGGACAGCATTGACACGGCGGGCGGTGGCACATCACGCCGCGGCACCATCACGCCACCGCTGCCTGCCATCAGTGGAGGCGACGCTGCGGCAGTGAATGATGTCACACCACCGACCACACCCGGCGGCGCGGACTTGCTGCGGACGGGGCAACAGGGAGGCGAATTAGAGCGCCGACACCATAACACAACAACGGGACAGCTCACAGCGGCGGCATGGTGCTAAACACTTGTTCCATCTGACGTAGCACATCGACGAGACTCGACTGCGAGGCGAAGGGATGGCACGGGGATGGAATTACGACCGCAAGGAAGCAGTCACAATCATGCTCACCGTGGGTCCCCAAGTCGTGAGTGTGGGCACGGATACCTTGCCATCACCGCGCACATGCGGATGTGAATGCTCTACGATCATGGCTGTGGCGAAGGGGGGATCAGCACCCATCGAAAACGGGCTTCAAACACCCAAAACACGACTTCGCTCACCCTTCGTGGGGTTGAGGTAAACCATGGGTGGCGAGCGCGGGAAATCAGGAAGCAGGTACACTTTAATGGGTGTGTGATACGTGACGCCGCCCACGACGGTCGGAATCGTGCCGCCAAGTGAGATTACCAAAAACGTCGCACCATCCTCGCGGACTGCGGCGAAATTGGCAGGAAAGCACCACATCCAGACTGCCGCATTGCATACAAATTCGTAGATAACATAGCTTACTATACGATTCCTTGGCTGGCGTGACGCCCGGGTACTTAGTAAACACCTGACCGGTCGCGTATTGCACCGCACGGAACTCCTGCGCACATTTCGCGGAAATTCGCGGGAAGCACGTCCGTGCCGCGGCGATCAAGGGCGCGAATCACATAGAATTTACACCGAGGTAGTGCTTACGATGTACGTCTTCAGCTCATTCAGCGCCTGATTGACGAAATTCTGTCGCGGAGTGACCGTGTCCATGGCTTGGAGCCGTGCCGTGCCTTGAGCCACCTGCGAACCGCGCGAGAACACCCCAAACTTTACGAGCCCGAAAACATGAGCAAGCGTGCCGCTGGCGACCATTCCGATGCTGCTGAGGCCACGAAGAAGCACGTGCGTGTTGGAAGCGAGGCTTGTCTGTCGCATTAGTTTGCGGCCCCGTGTGCAAAGACGGCGTATTGATCGCTTCTGGCTTCGGTGGAATCTTTTTCCTCACAGGCCTCCACACCTGCGCCATCTCCCGCCACTCGAGAAGGTTAGCGATACGTTTATCGATAGTGTCATATGCTGTGCCGGTTTGGACTTTTTCCGCGAAATGGAAGCCGCGCAACGTTCGCATGTCGAGGTCGCCACGTCTTTGATGTGGTTTCCGGCGCCTTCGCCCTGTCCACAGGCTTCATGGAGGTGTACAAGAAGCTGTTAGCTGAGCTTTTGGAGAAGGAAATCCCACGTCACGAGATGCCTGCAGAGGCGATCGAGCACATCCGACGCGTACGAATGGAATATCATGTCCTTTTCTCCCGTTCCTCCTCCCACGCTCCCATTCCATTCACGCAGATGACGGATTACAATGTTCCAGGTGGCAAGCTTAACCGTGGCCTTACGGTGGTGCACAGCCTGCAGGCGCTCCTGGGCAAATCCGCGACGCACGAGCAGCTTGAGCAAGCAGCCGTCGTTGGCTGGTGCCTGGAGTGGCTGCAGGCCTGTTTCCTCGTCGCTGATGACGTGATGGATGCGTCAGAAACGCGCCGTGGCCAGCCGTGCTGGTACAAGGTCCCCGGCATCGCGCTCATCTCCATCAATGATTCCTTCATTCTGTGGTCCACGCTGTTTGTGTTCCTGCGGAACCACTTCGGCACGCTGCCCATCTATGTGCCGCTCGTTGACTTGTTCAATGAGGTGCTGCTGCAGACGCAGCTTGGCCAGTTGCTGGACCTCACATCCGCACCCGTGGGCGGCCCTGTGGACCTAGACCGATTCACGCTGGAGCGGTGAGTGAAGGGGACGCGTTTAGGCATAGTCTAGCATCCTTTTCTTGTAATCTAACTCGTTTCCAATGCAGTTACCGCCTCATCGTCAAGTACAAGACGGCGTGGTACTCGTTCTACATCCCCGTCGCATCTGCACTCATCCTCGCGTGCGTGTGCCGTTGATGTGACGTTGACGCGATGTTGATGTGATGATGATGTGATTGCACAGCGGCATCACGGATAAGGCGGCGTTTGAGGAGGCGAAGGTCATCTTGTGTGCCATGGGTGAGTATTTCCAGATTCAGGACGACTATCTGGACTGCTACGGTGCGCCGGAGGTCATCGGCAAGGTAAGCGATGTAATATGATGGTCTTTGTTCTGTGTTTATCTCCTGTGCTGTCGTTTCGTCAGATCGGCACGGATATCCAGGACAACAAGTGTGGCTGGCTCGTCGTGCAGGCACTGCTGCGAGCGGATGACAAGCAGAAGGCCACCCTGAAGGCATGCAATGCTTTGTTGCTGACGCTTGATGATCAATCAGCAACAATCCCTTTCCATGCCCGCCTCAGGAGCACTACGGTCGCCATGACGACGCCTCGGTGGCCATCGTGAAGGCACTGTACAAGGACCTGAACCTGGAGAAAGTGTTCCGTGATTACGAAGACGAATCGTACGCGGATCTTCGTAAGAAAATCGCTGCATCTGCCTTCCCCGCCGTCGGCGCGTGCTACGAAGGCTTGTTAGCCAAGATCTACAAGCGGTCGATGTAATGGTGGTGTGGCGGCGACGACGACGGCTAGGTAGCTTGATTGTTACACGGAGGACTACAACAGAAGGCTGCGAAAATAAACAACACAAATTCTATCAAACCTTTCTGAGAACGGGGTTGCTGTGACGGCCGGTCCCGGCGGATTGTGGCACGCTGCTGCGAACTTGACGTGACATGTTACCCGTGCTCGGTCTGCACACATGGAATACACATCACACATCAATCAACTTCACGTCAACAGTTCATCTCCTCACCTCACGATCGGCGGTCGCTTCGCTGCATCCGACGGCGACGGTTTCAACGGCCCAGCAGACTTCACTCGCGCTGCCATCACGTCAACATCAACCTTACGTCACGTCATCAACATCACTCAAATCAAATCAACGCCAAACGCACCTATCCTCGACTTGGCTCGCTGCGGCTTGCTGTCAGCCTCGATGAGCAGCGAAGATGACCGCGACGCCTCCAACCTCTCCGACGCTTCCGTGTCGTGTGTGATTACATGCCTAAACACGGAGTTCTGACTGCCCAGGTCATCAAATAGCTTGGGATTATGCAGTGCGAGCAGCTTCACGCTGCTTGACAGGTCCAACTCCACGTTTGTCCTGCACATCAACGTCACGTCACGACGCCATCAACATCACATCACGACGCCATCAACGCAAAGCCCATCGCATCAACTCACTGCTCGGCCCAGAACATATTGGGTACTTTGCTGCCAGACGGCCGCAAGCTGTTGGCGGCGGCGGATGCAGCGGCTCGAGAAAGTACTTGCGATCCGCCACCGCGCGTTGTCGCCTCGTACACATCCACACTCGATCGAGACGGCTCAAGCTGAGATGCCAGGTTAGAGGGGATGTGACCGCCATCACCACTGCCGATCGACAGACTGTCTGTGTCTGACTCTGCGTTGTGCTGCGTCAGGAAGGGCGTCTTGTGGGCTTGTGGAGGCTTGCCCTGCCGACAAATGAACGGGAACGTCAATGTTTGCTCACAGGATGCGCATTACGGATAAACTGCACACCAGATTCTTGAACGTAAGCACGTCGGCGTCGGGATCCGTTGTTGTGTGTGCCTCCCATGTCAATGCACGCAGGCTCTGTCGGATGAAGACACATCTACGCGAAGTATCTCACAAAAGCAACATCGGTGGTCCCTCACATCCAGCGCCTTCTCCACTTCGCTCTGCCCGATCATCGACACGGCAGTGGACCGTCGACGGATCCGCCTGCCACATTTGGGCGATCCGTTCGCAGAACCGAAGCCAGCAGGGCCCGACAATGACGCCCGCTTAGTTGGCGAGAATAACTCCGCCATCGCCGCAGCATCGAGCGATTCTGTGGTTTGATGTGCTGCCCGCACCAATGCTTCACTCTCCTTCGCCGCAGCCTCCTCGGCTGCCGCGTCACCCTCCTCCTCCCCTTCTGACACCAGCTCGCCTGCACATCACCATCACATCACATCGCCATCACATCACATCATAACGCATGCGTACCGCTGAGCACGCTGAGTGACTCGTTCACGTCATCGCCAGAGTGGACTGCACGCAACACAGCTTCGAAGCACACACACGGTTGGTACGACAAACACTTCTCCGATCATACCTGATTGCGTCGCCCGTGACGGCTCGGGTTCGGTGGAATCGCGGACAACGAGATCGTAACAGCCCGACGCAGACAGCGCTGCTCGCTTCTGCTCCTGAATCGCCGCGGTAACCTCACTGATCCTCAGCGCCTGACGACGTCCACATCATCATGATATCATCAGCACATCAACATCGCCATCACTTGGCAGTCATCGCACCGTCTGTCGTCGAACCGCGAGCACGGGATCGCTGATGCCAATCGCCGTTTGCTCACCGCTCTTGCCGCCGGTATTCAGAAACTTGACCGGATGAAACGTGCCTGTCATCATCATCACAAATCACATAGCATGGTTCAATTCGAAGTGCCTCAGTCGCTGCAACGCGATCCCTTACTGTTCGACGCGTTGATGAAGCTGCTTCGAAGCTGATCCGCAACGCCCGACCGCTGCTGAACCAATATTACCTCCTCCTTCATTCGAGTGTCGACGTCGGCGTTGGCAGCCTTAATTCTACGGTGCCACTTCAAGCGCATGTACTTTCGGAAGCGACGTTGCACGTTTCGAACCGCGGACTCGACCGTCGTCGTCTGCTGCAGCAACATCGCTAGCAGGATCTGCACAGTGTGGGGTGTGTAGGTCAGTCATTGCAAGCAAACTAACACTACAACACGTCAATATGTAATACCTTGCGCTGATTCATGACTTCCCAGAACTTAGACGGTACTGACACCTCAGCGGCAATCGCATCGGCCTCCGCCTGCACAGCAACGACTTTCAAACGAAGTCCTCATTCCCGCCAAATGCCTCGTCCCTCACCTTCGACGAAATGTACTGTCTCTGCACGCCTGACAGGCGTTGCGATTCATCAAGGTCGTACGGCAGACTGCCAGCGGACAGAAAGCCCTCCGCAAAGTCCTCAGATGCCCTGATCGAATCAGCCAGGTCGCGATCGTGCCTCAATCGACTCATTCGACTCCTGTGGCGATCAAGCACACATCAACTAACGTCCATTCAATCAACACAGATGAATGCACTCACGACGCCCGTCGCCGCGAGGTTGCAAGCACGGTGTTTTCACGCGTGGTCGTCTTCTCAAGTGCTCGCTGCAGTCGCTTGGAATACTCATCGATCGCGCCGTCACACGTCGCCTGCAGCCGGGTAACCCTTCAATGTTAAGCCCTGGCCATCTAACATCAAGCATGCGCCCTTACATTGGCCGCCTGTATCGCATCCCTGATCTCCTTCCTCGTCACATCCCTTGCGACCGCGACACTCTCCATCATCTTCAACTGTCCGGTCGCCGATAGGATGACTTCGGTGAAGTTCTCTTTGCCGGCGGCGTGCTCATTCTCGCCGTGTGAACTGCTGGGCGCAACCGCAAGGTGAATGCGCCACATGCCGCGGCCGCCCACACGAGGGAAGTCGTTCTGAACGATAGATGACTGCCCCGCCAACGCGAGCGACACCGATTTGTCGCTTCTGCAGACGGAAGGGGAAGGGAATGAGACAGAATTACTGGGCGCAGTGGCAGACTGGGGATTACTTTGAATGGGCGATGGTGGCGGCCCTGGCGGCATCTGCACAATTACATCACATCACACCAGCATCACATCACATCAGCATCTCATCAACATCAACATCACACCATCACTCACTGAGCACGGTGTCTCTTGCGGGGTCGCCAACAGCAGCGGAGTGTGCCTGTGCCAGCACATATGATGACGTCAAGTCAACTTCCTCTGCAGACGCCGCAGCAGCCACCGATAGTGACGAAAACAACGGAACCGACCCAATGCCAGCTTGACTCAGGACAGCAGCCGATGCTCCCTTCAACTGCCCCGTCTGTATTGCGTTGAAATGGCAATCATCAAGGCATCACTCTCTCGTCACTCCCCAATCCTCAACACACACCGATTCCATCACGTTACGAATGGCGGTCAGTGACTGCACAGTCGCTGGCTGTTCGCCCGCGCTGCTGTTCACAATAGATTTGATGCTGTCCTTCGCTTCCCTGAGTTTCATTCGACCGGGCTCCGGCGCCACTGCAACCGTCGCATCCTCAGGCATGACGAGGAGATGTCCCCAATCTTGATGCAGGGATATCCACGCCAGATGCGTCACATCGGGCGTGGGATCAAATCCGTTGTTCCACGGTGAGCTGTCGTCTGATATCGTCCGTCTACTGCGCAGGCTGGCAGCATCGGCGGACACGATGCCGCCTTTCGCAGCGTCGATGTCGATGTCTTCGTCGTTGGCGGGCAGTGCTTGGCTTTCGTCGCTGTGGCCGCCATCCGCGTGGACCTGTGCAGTGATTGGGGAAGAGAAAAATCATTAATGATTGGGAAATCCAGCGAGGGGAGGACACTGCATGATAGCACAATCAGAAAGACGCTGCAAATAGTCACCCTCACCTTCGGGATCCACATGCCAACGTACTCTGATGCGCGCTTTGACGTAGGAACCGCCATTGGTCGCCAAACAGATTGGTTCGCAATGCCAGCATCCCCGCTGCCCGGCGGCAAAGGGCCGGTTTTCCCCAATATTCCACCCCTATCGCCCGCCTTATCGAGATCGGAAGAGCACGTCGTCATTGTCAGCTGTGTTGCGCCGCCTGTTGCCGTGCTGTGGGCATCATCCGTCCCCACAACACTCTCAACCACAACAGTAAGCTTCTCAGTAGACGCTGCATCGTCTCGACCGCCCATCTTACTGACATCTGCCACAGTAGCGTCACGATCACGCTCGGCTGCGAGGAAGGGCGCATGACTCAACGAAGCCCAATCAACACCCCAACCACCTCGCTCATTTCACACCTTTCACGACGTTCCACTCCTTGCTTGCACGTTTGAATTGAAGATTGGAGCCGAGACACACGTCATCCGCGACTTCGAACATGATGTGATCGCCTTGTTTCACTCTGCCTGTGTCTGCAAGCCAATTCGCATTCCGGATGCGGAACAGGCACTTCCGCACCGTCGTGTTGGGCAAGGGATGCGGCAGATCAGCGGTACACCACGACGCATTGACGCTCTGTGAGAGATAACGAACAACAAGCCATCAATCAATCGCAAACACCACCACAGCCACGCGTCACTCACGGGATCAGTGCCCCAAGGCGGCTGTGGGGCGTCGGAGGGATATTTGCCCTGAAACTTCGGCCCGCGGCGGTGGAGACACAGGAATTTTCCGTTGGAATTTTCCAAGGCGACCCAACTGCCGTACATAATCCTCGATCCTGGCACAAAAGTGCCCATCACTGACGCGCCGTGTCCGGATGCAACAGTGCGCTTCAGTGTGCCACTCGCGTCAACTGCCGGCCTGCTGCCACGACGATCAGCGGTTGCATTGCCAGCACCAGCGGATTTCTGCTTCACACTGCCGCTGTCACGACCCGATCGACCGTCCGCGCTCTCTGAATGGCACAATGCAAGGTAAAACACACACGAGTTGGAAGCAACCAATCAGTGCCTTGGAGGCAAGAACACTCGATAGTGACGTTGAATAACTTGGTGATATTCGCCATCACACACTCACCGGCGCCCCTGCTGCGAAGAAGCTTCCCCATGTTCCTGCCGTTGTCGATGAGATTCGGCCGTTCACCTTCGCTTTGCAATTCAAACGCAACCGTGGGAATCGTGCCAGATCGGATGTTGTCGTACTGTTGCGTGTACAGTTTGGCGACCTGTGTGATCTCGCGTGACGCCGCCAGCTGCTGATTCCTACGGAAGTACGAGCCTGATACAAGGCACCGCAGAGACGTTGAGTCAAGGGCGCCACATCGCGCAGAGATATCGCTCACCCTTGTCACCGCCGATCGCAATGAACTGACTCGCACATCGGTTCACGCCACGACAGAGCGGGCAGCCGTCGCAATCGTCGCACACACTGTCGGCACCGCGAACCGGGCCTCTGACTGATCCCTCCGCCACACTGCCCTCACCTGCGCGTGATCTTGGCCGTGGATTGTCGGAGGACGCGGCGCGCATGAACGGAGTCGTGATGCTGCGGGCGAGGGAGGACCGAACAGTCGACTTCGCGAGCGAATCGCGCGTCGGTGGCCTGTCTTGCATCTTTCGCAGCGGTGCCATCGCTATTTGCAAATGTGCCTGTAAGAGGTAGAATAAAAAGTTATTGATAACAACCCAGCGTGATGGCAAGCGCCTCAACCGACGTACGCCCAGCATGCCCGACAACAGCTGGCCACGTTTCACCCGCTCCATGGTCTCCGAGGATGCAATACTGCAAAATAATATGACAATGCATTTATAAGCTACAACAGATTCGTGGTAACGCTTCCACATCCCCGTCCAATGCCACACCATCGCTCGAGAACTGATGACTTCGACCCTCGCAGCCGTGTTGCGTCGCTTTTCTGTGTGCCTAGACGGGAATGGAAGCCCTTATCCACTGTTGCGCCTTGTGGTGATAGACAGTACAGCGACAGGTCGGTGGCCATGGCACGGGATGTCGGCGAAAATCGCGCAACAAGTTTCCAACGGTCAAGGGGTGTAAAGGCAAAGCCGGGGTGCCATAGAGAGTCGTCAATTTCGATCAAGCGGGCCACGATGGAAGCAAAGAATGGCAACAAATCAAGCAATGTTAGTGAAGGGGACGTTGCCGTTGCCTGCGCCGGCTGCCTTGCGTGCATCCGACCGTTTCCTCATGACGCGATACACGACGAAGCCCACAGCCACGACAATGCCCACTACCAGCAGCGAGATTGCACCAATGGCAACGTTATGAAGGCTGTGCGATGCCGGCGCAAGCTGTGAACGGAGTGGGGAAGGGATGGAAGAGAGGCATTCTGTGACGAATATGTTAACTACATCGCTCACATTGGCTGCGTTGGGATTCACAGCAGCTTGGCAGAACGTGCCGCTGGTTGATTTCGTGAAGCCATCGGCACAGAATGAACAATCCGCGCCAACATAGCCCGCGTAGCACTCGCACACCGCGCCGCCACTGTGAGAAGCAACATGTCAACATCAAATCAACACCCTACCACCACCACCACGCACCGCGCATCGACGTGACAGTTGCCGCGGCCGGAGCACTGTGCAGCCAGGCCGGAAACGTTGCCGTACGTTGCGACGAGTGCGGGCAGGAACGTGCGACTTGTCGGGCATGTGTTGGCGACGTAGGGGCAGTCAGCAGGACAACACTGCGACAGCCCAGCAATGCTACACCGCTCGCCGCTCTCACACGCGCGATTGCCGCAAACTGCAGTGAAACACACCAGCGGAGCCTTGATTGGCACGCGGTGAGAGGAACAAATGCAGGGGGTAAGCATACCTGCGAGCGAATCTGTGGCAATAATGCCGGCGAACCATGCGCCAGAGCCTGCACTGGCGCCCAGAATAGCGGCCAATGCGGCGGGATCCATGAATTGGGACACCGTGCCGGCTACAGGCACGAGGCCAACCGATGCGACAAGCGGGCCCTGGAAACACACACGAATGAATGCATCGAATCAGTGCATCGAATCACTGCGATAATTCAATCATACCGTCGTTGCGTTGACGCAGGATATGGCAGACACAGTGACAGTGTATTGTCGCGGCAACAGCGCAGACGTCAGCGTCGATGCAATCGTCTGCAATCCACAACGAGTAATCAAATCACGAAGCCATCACGCTGCAATCAAGTCACAATCACCTGTTGATACGCTAGGAAGCCTGGTGTGCCGACGGTTGAGTATTGCGAGCACGGCTGAGCGCCGGGTGCAAGCGTAAACTTCACATCTGCGGCAGTGCCACACGACTGTCCGCTGCCACCACACACCCCGCACACGTCCACGCCGACACTCGCAGGGCAACACACGCCCGACGCATCAATCACACTGGGCGGGATGCAACAGTGGCCCAAAACATCCACGCCCACGCCAGCGCCATCGCAACTGCACAGGAAATGAGGTAGGAGAACTATTTCACTGAATTAGACGCGACAAGGCTACGAGAAGAGCACATACACGCCACACGCGTCAAGAACGCCACTGGCACAGCATCGACCGTCACGATCCAGTGTTGCATGCGCACCCTCACAGCAGCTCTGCAGTCAACAGCACATCAAATCACATCAATCAAACAATCAAACGACCAATCACCTGTGATGTTCCCGTTGTCAACACGCCCTCACAGCACGAGTCGCCGTTGTTGTAAGGCATGCCATTGCAAGATGACAGGAATGCACACGCTTCGCCTGTCAACAGATAGCATTATACACATCACATCACATCACATCACATCACATCACATCACATCACTCACATCAGCGTCACTCACCGGTATAAGCACCAAAGCAGCTGCAGACGCCGTCGATGCATTTGCCGTGAAGGGAACAATCGTTGGGACACTTGCTGCCAGGCGGAAGGGTACCGGACGGCACACAATCCTCCGCGGATGAAACCGACTTGCACACTGCATTTGCTGATGGAGTGTAACCGCTTGTGGCCGCACAAACCGACGCGCTCAAAGCCGCTTGCGTGACGGGCTGTGATAGACAGACACAAACACGTTTGAATCCAATCACATCCACATCCCAATTCAAACGAACGTACGTTGGTGCAAGTGACGTTTGACGCTTGGGTGCCAAACAGAGCCGAGCCACACGCGCCAGGCCCAACGGCTGACGAGCCGAAGTCACAGCCATCGCCGGGCACAACCCTCCAAATCGCCGACGCATTGGTAACACACGGCCAATCCGCACAACTACCTGTGAAGGTCACACTGCTGCCGGCGCCGTAGCCAGCACACAGCCCAATCGACACAGCAGCATTGGTACTCGCGTTCAGACAAGCGTCCGACCGAGTGTAGCTGCCACCGCCGCATTGCGCCGTGCAAGTGCCTGTCCCATCACCATCAACATCACCATCACCATCAACATCAACCATCAACATCCAATGAACTGCTTACCTGGCTGGCCGCGGACGAAAGTAACGTCGGTGGGACAGGCTGGCAGGGCGGAACATGCCTCCGTCGATACATCCGCAAGGCTTGACTGGCAGTCAACAGCCAAGTCACCAACACGCCCCGTCCCATCCTCGACACACGACCGAACCTGCATCACGTCGCCGTTCATCCCATCATTCAGACATCGCATGATCACAAGCCGTCGCTCACCACAGTAACAACGCCGGTGCCGCATGTCGCACTGCATGACGATCGCGACGTGTGAACGCGGAAGGCTGGGCATGGGTCGGGATTGCACGCAACGAAGCTTGCAGGTTTGGGCGATGGGCATTGGTTGTCACCAACGATGCCACCAGCGGAATCAACACATTGCACGGACACAGATGCGCTGCCGCCGCCACACGACAGGGAACAAGTGCCGGGCGCACTTACACGCCACACCTGATCACATCAACATCGAATCATCATCACATCATCATCACATCAATGTTGGATGCGCTCACCGGTGTCGTGCAAGCGCGAGCCAAACACGGCTGGACAGTGACGGGAGCAGCCGTGGAGCACAGAGACGACGGCGTGACGAGGCCGCCCGTCGCAACACTCACACATGCGATCGATCGCGTTGATACGCCCTGATTGCAATCACATCAAGTCAAACATCACGCCACAATCAGCATCCAATCAATCATCACACACCGCATCGCACGTCTTGGAGCAAGCCGACCATGCACCGACCGTCCAAGTGTAATCGGCTGTGGACACGGTCACACCACTGCGCTGGGACTGAACGTACACTAAATCGTTTGTGATTGGGTCGCGATAGCTTGCGACAGCGATGATTGCCACCGCGCCAGCCGAGCCCTGCGTGGGGACCGTCCAATTCAGAGCACCGATTGATGATGTGCCCTTAATGGACAAGCTGCCGATCGGTACGACACCATCCGCCTGCACACAACGGAGCACACATCACCATCAAGCTTCATCATCGCGTGTCAATCAACCCTCACGTCAGCATCAGAGTAGAGCGTGATGTTGATGGCAGCGGCAGGCGAAGGGGAAGGCACCAACAGACCGCTGAAACCGAACTGCAGGGTACAAACGCGACCCGCCAAGCAAGCAGGTGTCGCGACCGTAAACGACTCGTTTGACGTCGATGCTACCGCCGCCGCATTCACAACATCGGGGAATGTGGCAGTTGGTGTCACGGGTCCGACGAATCCGGGGCTGTCAACAAGGATCGCAATCGTTTTCACTGCACCCGGTGATGTCGCAGACACCGCAGGATCCGTGATTGTGATGGTAACTGTTGTTGTAGCACCGACGGGAATGCCATTCAACTGTGTTGCAGCAGACGCGGCATTCGCAATGACAGCAGTCGGCAGAGTATTGGGCGAAACAGATGTGACGGCCCAAGAATACGTCAGCCGAGCCAGCCAGGGCAGACCAGAGTCAACAATGGGCGCCGGAAGCGTAACTGATGACGTGCCGGCGGGCACCATGATAAGCGTAGGTACGCCGGACCCAACGACAGGGATTCCGTACGGTACAGTCAACGAATTGCCCGCCACCACTGCGCATAGCAAACGAGACATCAACATCACATAAAATCAACATCAAACTGCAATTCACGCACCCCCGGCGGTGGCATTGGATCGGAAATCCAGTTTGATGTCGCCCGCAGCGGACGGCGTAACCTGACAGCTGAACGTGTTGCCGCCAGCCGTGAACGGGAGCGCAGTCACTGATGCGCTGCCAATGCTCGCGATCACACTGCTACACAGCGTCGCAGACAGCGTCTTGCTTGAGTTAAGCGAGACGGTGAAGGGTTGGTACGAGAATGATGCCACGCTTGCTGACGCGAAGCTGATGCGAGCCACTGCAAAGCAACAATGAAGATGAGAAACAGGCAAAAACATTAGACGTTAAGCAGAAAGTACCGATGTTGTAGGATGTCGCGGTTTGAGGCACGGAGGTGGATCGGGACAGTTCATCAGCGGCAGTGAATGTGTACGACAACTGCCCGGCAACGTCATTCGCGCCAACAACGTAGCTGCATCGGAACAACGACAAAATAAGCTAACGGACCTTGCATACGCATGCACAGGCAATACTCACGTGAAGGTTGCAGTGTGCGCATCGTTTGAAAACACGGGCGTCAGTACAGTGCTAGCGGCACCACCTGCAATCCAGGCCAATCAGTTCAAGGTGATCGCCAATCAAGTCACACGTTTCAATTACCAGCGAATATCAGCGTGAGTGACGCGGAGCCGAGCGGGACATTTGACGGGAAAGCGATCGTGAAGTTATCGCCGGTGGCTAGGTTGAAGTTGTTGGCAGGTGAGAATGAGGGCGCCCCGATCGTTGGCGCCGATGCCACTGCATACATATTGATTTGACATGCAAGCAGACATCAATCAAATCAAAGCGTATCGCGGACCGAGATCGGTGACGTTGACGACGAAGGGAGTGATGGCAGCGGCTCTGGTCCCGATCGCATACACAGCCAAACCCGTGTAGCCAGCGCCCTACCGTACGAAAGGCAATTAGGAAAACAAGTTGGAGCATAACACAATGCCTTACAATTGTGTCCGCGGGGAGTGTCGCCGTCAACACGCCGCCAGTCGCACCGCCGTTGCCGAGATTCTTGTTGATCGCCTGTAGTGACACGGTCATCAATCAACAGGCCATCACATCACCATCACTATCACATCGCCATCACCTTCACACGGTCAGTGTATGGCTGAGTGATGGTGTTTTGGCCGATGAGGAAGAGGGCATACGTGGTCACGTTGATGGGAGGGAAGGGGACGTTGATGGTCACTGTGCCCGCATAGCGCTGATACCCAGGATCAACATCAGTGAATGTAATGCCAGTCGCCATCGGCAGATAGTCAACTGAGGAGGGGATGGCGGCAGCAATCAACATGCAATGATCCATCAGTTGGCATAATAATATCACAACGCACTGGCATCGAGCAGAGGGATGCTGACGTAATTGGCGCCCAGCAGAATGCCACCTGTCGATGGGTCCTTGTATCCAGCTGCAAGGAACCAGGGGTAACGTGGCCACTTCATAACCAACGAGTGGACAGGCGGCCTTACTCGTCACAGCGAGATATTTCGGGTTGAACAGGTAGTCAAATCGGGCAAACACCTCTCCTTCGCCCGGAAATTCGAATGGGCCGGGGCATCGGGGGCCCCCGCCGCCAGCCGCACGGATGACGAGCAGACACTCGAATGCTGGCTCGCTCAACACCGTGCCCTGCAACATACAATGGGAAACGGGGACATTGGGGCGCAATCAAGCTCATAGGCACCGATGCTCACATTGTTCGTAGCCAGACTATTCGATAGGAACTGGTTGAAGTCGTGTTTATTCGCTGTGCGCGTGAAATACGTCATGTAATGCGTGAAATTCGCCTCGCCGTCCGTCGGCGGCGTGATCGTCAGCGTGCCGTTCCACACCAATGCGCGCGCATTGGAATCGGAGAAGCTGATGGATTTAGGCTTCTCGCGTGGCCCCACTTGCAGCACGACGGGCACGGACTGGCCAACGTTGCCGTTCGAATCCGTGGCTGCGATCACGATGCTCAGACGGTTTCGCACGAGGGTGTAGGCCTGCGGCGTGCCGCTAATCACGCCAGTTGTGTTGTCAAACACGAGGTCGGGCGGCAGCGAATCGCCGGGCTGGATCGCGTACCTGCAAACGGTGACAGCAACGGACGCGCTATCAAACCAGCGGGCAATTGCAGGGCAGGACAGCAATAGCGAGCCAAAAAAAGCTGGCTAATGGAATTATAATAACACATAGATTTGGTACGTACGACACAGGGCGGAGGTTGCCTCGCGTGGTCACGCCAAAATCGCTGCAGTTCGTCCACTGCGGGCTGTTTTGCACGATCGCGTCCCCGCGCGCGTACGCGGGCTCCATGTCCGTGTAGATGATGCATGGACCCGTCTCCACGGCGCTCCTGCAGCACTCTTCCTGCGAAAACAAGCGACGGCAGGGCGAGCAACCCCTTGAAAACGCGGCAACGGCGACACAAACGCACAACACCGCGGCAAATGGCCACTTTTCGGGACGCCATGAGGGGCTACAGCGATTCCCAGCGCGGAAATGCAAAATAGGCCCAGACATGCATCAGAACCGCACCACTGAGTAGGCCCCGGCAGCCAGTAATGGCGCCAACAGCAGCGCCAAAATTCGAGTGGTTGTCGCCCCAAGCATTTTTGGGCGGTTTTCTGCGTTTAGCCCGATACCTCGGAAAGAATGCTGCAAGCGGTCTCCGCGCTGTTCAGTTGGTCGCTGCACCACCCTATCACCGTCCTCGGTCTAGTTTTCTTCGTGAGTAGCGGGCAGCGGAAGCCATGCGGCTGCTGGCACCCGGGCAATTTCGCTGACGGCTGCGGAGGTTTCGAATTTCCACTTTGCGCCGCGTTTCCGCACTCCCTTTGGCTAATTCCGCACATTTGCGGTCAGTTTGGCATACTGTACTATGATTTTCATGAGGGACGATTATATGTAGACCTGCCAACCTCGTGCACCGCCTCCAATTTCGAGTAACTGTCGTGGCTCGTGCATCCCAACAGGGTGTTATCGCTGCCTGGCTGTCCAAGCCGCTGCGCGTGGCGTGGAAAACCAAGCAATCCGCGGACCATCCCACGGAGATGTACTTTACCAAGAAGGATGGGTGCGTGTGGCACAGCTTTGCTGCGAAAACGGCGTTTCACGTCACCCTGTGACGTGGCGGCTGACGGCGTTTGAATTTCCGCCGTGTTGCCAGGGAGTCGCAAGGCACCTTCGGTTCCATCTACGACGCCCCTACGAAGTACTTGACTGTTGTTGTGCCCGCATACAATGAGGAGAAGCGCATGGGCGTCATGCTGGACGAGATGCTCGGCGTGTTGAAGCAGCTGGCCAAAACTCGCCGGTGCGCCGCTTTCCTCGCCTTTCATTGCATGCTGTTCGGTTTTCGCTAATGTATGTTCTGGCTTGCTTCGCTGTGGCGTCTCGCCAACCGCAGCGGCTTCACGTACGAGGTGATCATCGTGAACGATGGCAGCAAGGACAAGACTTCCGCGGTTGCGCAGAGCTACGTCGCGAAAGAGGGCGATGAAACCGTGCGTCTCTGCAATCTGTTCAAGAATTGCGGCAAGGGCGGTGCCGTGCGCAAGGTGAGTCTGCAGTGCCTGGCCGAATCGCGTGACTGTTGTCTTAGACGTCGCCGTTGCATTCTGTGTGGTCCCGCAGGGCATGATGCGTGCGCGCGGCGAGTACTTACTGTTCGTTGACGCTGACGGCGCCACGAAGGCGAGCTGCCTGTCCGACATGCTTGACCGCATCGAGCCTGTGATGAAGAATGGTCTGGGCATCGCCATCGGCTCCCGTGCGCATCTGCATGAGGAGGACTCCACGGCCAAGAGGAAATGGTACAGGATTGTGTTGATGCATGGCTTCCACGCGTTGGTCCAGCTCGTCATCGGCGGCGGGGGCATCAAGGACACGCAGTGCGGATTCAAGCTGTTCAGCCGGTGGGTGCACGCTTTCGGGCCTGCCTGTCGTGTTGCATATGACTTTGACGTCAATGTATGATGTCGTGGTTATCGCTTATCGGGTGCCATGCCCTCTGCCGGGGAGTTGTGATGTGGTTACTCGTTCCTCTGTAGATCGCTCCTCGTGCTTTCAATTGTCCCGCTCTCGTCTCATATTCACCCTTCTCCCTCCCTTCCTCCACAGCGGCGCGGCGCAGTGCATCTTCCCGTACCAGCACATTGAGCGCTGGGCGTTTGACGTGGAGTTGCTATTCCTAGGCAATCGCCAGCACGTGCCCATGACTGAGGTGCCTGTGGAGTGGCAGGAGATCGACGGTTCCAAGGTTGACATGTTGGCGGACACGCTGAACATGGCTCGCGATCTCATCATGATCCGACTGTGTTACCTTTTCCGTCTGTGGACGTATGTGCCCGGACCTGCCAAGAGGCCCGTCACCAAGCCGTCCAAGAGTGATTGATGGCCTCCTTCCCATCCTCCCTCTCTTATGATCCCGCTACGCTCTCAGTTGATGCACTGCAAGTGTGAGTTTTCGCATCTCCCTCCGCCATCCTGCTTGTGTTGCGTTGAGCACATCGCCGCCCTCCTCACTCACTGTTGCCATTCCTGCGGTCGTGTTCGTTCCATTCCATCACTGCTGTTGCGTGTGTGGCCGTGGCTGTGGCGGTTCCCAATGTCGTCACTGCCCTGGCCAATGCACACGCACACACACCAAATTTACAATTCACTGGTTGCATTGTGTGTGATGAAGGGGATGAGAGGACAACGACACGCTTCGTCGCACAACGGGCGACGACAGCCGATGCCGCCGCGATTGCAAACGCGTGCAAGTATTTGCGATGGTTTACGCCTCGCGGGCCTGGGACAGGATCATCTCAGTGCCCAGGGCCGTCAGGACGGTGACGAACACGTCCTTCTCGCCAGAGCGCAGGGACTCCAGCAGCGCATTGTAGCGCACCATCTCAGCAGCGTCCTCCAACGCGGCATCAGGAGGGAACTTCAAGTTGTCCTTCATCTCGCCAGACGAGGGGTCCAGCAGGCTCGCGTAGCCGTCCTCAGTCACATCAATCAACTGGTACTCAGTACGCGTCACTGCAGGGGCGAGGCGGAGGCGAGCAAGGCAGCGATGAAGGAATGCCGCAGAGGCGAAAGTGCAAACGGGCCGGAAACGCCGGATTCCAGCAGCGTAAAATTCAAGCGCAGCGCGGAATAATAAACTTCACATCTGAAAGCAGTCAAACAGACCACGAGCGGCGTGTCAAAGCGCAAGGCGACGGAGCTTCAGGCGGAAATATTCTCGCGACCGCAAACCAGCACAGATGTCGAAATTTTACGACCACCGCCTGGATTATAAATCACAGGCTGGCCGATTTTGCAAACTATCCATGGTTTTCTACCAAAACTCGCCCTCCAACGCGCCCCAGCGCCTCGGCAAGGCCGCCAAAATCGCGAAAACCTCTCCCCGGGTCCGTTGCGGTCTCACCATTCGGCGCATACATGTTGTGCGACGTGGGCGCGACGTCCTCCAGCTTCTTGCCCGTGAAGATATCAATCGCAACGATCTTCGCCTTCGCGTGGCCGTGCTTGCCCGTCTTGGACGTCGAGTAATCAACGACCTGAAAGGAGAATTCGACGATGAGCGGGCCACATTCACTCCACTTTCGTCCCCTTGCGGGCCGTTTGGTCACCTTGCACGGGTGTCCCTTGATGACGACGAACTGGCCCTTCTTCACTTCACCGGCGCGGACGGGGTAGCAGTCAGCGGCGCCCGCATCCACCTGCTCAAAGGTTTCCTCGTCAGACATCCACACAATTGGCGCCACGAACTTTGTTAGCCATTACGCTAAGGTGAGAGTCCGCCGACGGAGCGTTTTGGGGTGATGGCCGCCGGGCGCATGTTTGCGGCCCCGGCATTTTGGGCGAATGGGCTTCACCGCTGCTGGCATGGCCAGTTTGTGGGCAGGCTGTGGCTTTGCTGCCCAACTGATGCACAATTCCATGCGAAGGCAGCATCCTTTTTTCCGTGAGTGAGGGTTAGTGCCCTGAAAGGGCAGTCATTCACACGAAAAACGCGTGAATTCGAGTCGAGTCGTTGCGCCGCGTGGTTTTCGGCGGCATTCTCGCTAGGGGGTATGGTTGGTGGCGATTAGAGGCTAGTTTTGGATACTTCGTACTGCTTTCTTTTCAGTGGCTAAATGAAGGTGGTCGGATCGTCGATCTCTGGCGCGTAAATTGGCTGCAAACGCTTCGCCGCCGGCGTTTTCCCGTTTCGCCTGTTTTGCGGCCGTTCCTGGCGGCCAGAAAGCGTTTTCGGCGCATTTTGTCATATATCAATGGGTTTGCTTTCGTTTCTTCCACTGAGCGCTTGCGATTCCTCTCGTCGCACCCCTGCTGCCGCTGATTCCCCCTCGCAACTCTCGCTTGCTTCCCTTGCCCCGCTGTCAGGTCCTTGGGAGCACGTGTTGATGGCTGTTGGCGGTGGCATCATTGGATATCAGCTGGGCAAGGTGGGCACCGCTGCGAACGAGTGGCGGTTTGCAAAGGCGATCGCGACGCCGATCCCTGATTCTGCTTGGACGCCCTCGCCCAAATCGCCATACGCTGACCCACAGCCCGCAGCGCCCGCCAAGGGTAAGCAATGCCGGGACAGTGGGGACTGGCGGATCCGGTGGTGCTCTTGAGGAGACGCACATTTGCTTGTTTCAGCTGATTTGTCTTCAGTTGAATCCGATTCGATCCTGCATGGTCTGATTGTGTCCCACTGCTGCGACAGGCAAGCCCGCCTCGGCATGAGCCCTGCTGTGTCATCCGTCGCTCATTTGCCAAGCCGTTTTCAATCCATAGCGCATGCACGCCGCGGCAAGCTCGCAAGCATTGTCTTTCGCGTTGCTGTTGAACCTGACTGTGAATTCCTCAACATGAAACGCGGGAACGGCGAGGCGTTGCATGAAAACACAGCAGTCTGGCGATCGCCGTACCCTACGGATCACGCCTTTCGTTTCTCGGCCGAGTTTGCCCCATGTGGGCCTGCGACCGCTGCACATGCTTGAGCTCAGGCGCGTCATTGTTCTGTGAAGCATGCGATGCACCGCGACGATGGTCGCCAGTCGTGGATCTGGCCGCGGGGGCCGCAGACGCTGCCGACGAATTCTCTGATTCCGTCCTGTACGACCCCATCCCGTCGCCTGTCAACACTGCTGCCAGCCTCATGCAGTGGAGCTGCCTCATTTGTCGGTCACAGTTCCCGTGCGGTGTGTCGGCATGCCCAGATTGCACCCAAGAGTTCGAAGCAATGTTGCCTGACGACGAACCCGAACTTGTTTCGCCGATGAAACGGTCTTTTTCCAGCGGCCAGGAGGCCATCGACTCGCAATTAGAAGATACTGCGAACAGAACCTCTGAAATCATCGAGAATCTGCGCGAATGCTATCTTGCATCGTTCGATACCAGCGTCGATGCAAGCGGCGCTCCAAAGAAACGCCGCCAAGTTAGCGCCGCACGCGCGCCAGACCGCACTATTCTGCTGTGTCGTGAGGGTGTAGTGCACATGAGCCAGCGAGGCGGGCTGGAGCTTGGCTCAGGCTGGGCATGTGGCTACAGGAACATCCAGATGCTGTGCTCGTCGCTGCTCGCCGTCCCCGCGTTCGCGCCGCTGCTGTTCGGCGGTGCACGATTTGTGCCCGAAATATCCTTCATACAAGCATGGATAGAGCGCGCATGGAAGCACGGTGCGTGAGGATGAATTCGGCGATTGTGCTTTACTGCCTTCATGCTGACCTTTCTTGCTTCCCGCAGGCTACGATGTGGAAGGCGGCGCAACATTTGACAATGTACTGCTTGGCGGCACGGAATGGATCGGCACAACAGAGTGTGCCGCCATGCTGCGGTCATTCGGTGCGTCACAGTGCAATCGCGCTCACTAATCCTCGCTCCTCGTGACGCTGTGCCGTCACCACAGGCATCCCTGCTATGATCAAGTCGTTTCAATCGACTGCCGGTGCAGAGGCAGTGAAGGGAGCGCTGATGGCGTGGGTCTGGGAATACTTTGCTGGCACTGGCATCGATGCCATACCCGGCACTGTCACTGTCACGCCCGCATTCCCGCTGTACCTGCAACACGATGGGCACTCGCGACTCATCATTGGTGAGGCTGACATTGACATATCTGATTGATTGATTGTCTGATTGAGAGGATGAGTGTGCAGGGATTGAGGAACGACCGCGGACCACGACTGCCTCAGGCGCCGCAAGCAGAGGCAGAGGCAAAGGCAGAGGTAGACCAAGGAAGCAGCAAGCCACAGAACCAGGCACAGCGACGGCAACGCTGCTGTCTGGTTGGCTGCAAGGCGCCAAACCAGTTCAGTTCAAATCAACAGCTGTGGCCGCCAGTGGCGATGTCATCGCCATTGATGACTCCTCGGATGATGACATGGCATGGGAAGCGATGCACGGCTTTGGCTATGACAGCGGTATTGGCGACGGTGATGACGATGCATTCGTTTCGCCGCCCATCGCTGCCTCTGCGCCTGCCTCTGCCGCCTCTGCCTCTGCTACAGCCTCATATGTGATGACGTCAGGCGATCACGAGCGCGTGCTGATCATGCTCGACCCTGCTGTGTTACACTACAGTCTCGCCAATGCCCTTCTCACACTCACTGGATGGGAACGGTTCGTGAAGCGAGGCCTGCATACTCTTGTGAAGCCGGAGTATCAGGTGTGTAACATCAGCGGTGCATTCATGGCAACATGGCGTGAAGTGCTGTGCCCGCAGGTCGTCGCGATCGCATCGGACAAGCTGATGACGCCCGCCGAAGCAGAGGCGGCGAAGTCGATGGCATGGCAGCCACCAAATCCCTGGAAGTAGCTTGTTTCGTTGCGTGTACTGTAACATTGTTCCGTAAATCAACGCCATGCTGTGAAAACGCGATCATATTCGATTCTGACGTCATCATGTCCGCCCCGCTTGATCTTGTGGCAGCCTGGGATGAGGCTGTCGGTGATATTGAAGGTTTCTGGACTATGCTCTCGGAACCACTGCGGGAAGGGGTGCGAGTGGCTGTGGATGCCGCTGGAAGTCGATGAATCACGATTGCTTCGCTTGCAAATGATTTTAGCTCCTCCTCACGGCGTACCAAGTGCTGTTGGACGCGGTATCATCGCTGGATACCAATGCAACCGCACCTGGCAGTCATGCACTGCGGCTTGCGATGCTCTGTCCGGAGCTGAAGGACACCAACATCGGCCGATTCGCGAAGTGAGCGTTCCGCGTTCGCCTCGCCGGCCCGTTTGCAATACCTGTCTCCTTGCTTGCAGAGGAGACCTGTTGGTGAAGTGGATTGAAGTTAGGCTGAAGGTATTTTGGCAAAATTCGAGCCCTGTGTTTCCGGGTTGCCATTGTATTTCGCTGCATTCGCAGCACGTTGGGCCGGCCACCGCGCAAGATGCCGGCCTCGTCCGCGCCAACCTCCCTGCGTGCGTTTACGCATTGCAGTGGTTTTTTCGGTATTTTTTCATGCATTTGTGTCTTCAGTGCGGACGATGAGGCTGTGGATGCGCTCGTAACGATGCGACAAGGCTTCATTCGCACCTTCATCCAAGCGGTGCTGCTTGTGTTGAAGGCAGCCATCAAAGATGTCATGCCAGACTCGGCTCCCAGTGCTGAAGAAGCAGCATCAAGCGCCGCTGTCGCTGTGGGTGCGCCAGTGTCCACGCCAGCCCCAGCCGACGATCCAGATGGCCCGATCATCGACCCGTCAAGGTGTCACCCCAGCCCCTTTGAGCAGGTGTGTTCTGGTTACAATTTCATTCAATTGCGTTCATTCAATGAGTTTACGCAGTTTCGGCTGTGGTTCGATGAGGCTACGGCGCTTGGCAAAGTCCCAGCTTATGGTATGCCAATGACGCTGGCCACTTGCACGCCCGATGGATATCCGTCTGCACGGGTGCGTTGCTTCATTGTTAATGACTACGTTAAACATGATTTATGTTCATAACTCTGCTCAGATCGTCCTTCTGAAGTCCTACAGCGACGCCGGCTTCGTGTTCTTCACCAACCACACGTCTCGCAAGGTGTGCGCCCCTCTTCCCTGACATTCCCTGACATTCCCTTTCATTCCCTTGCATTGTCATCCTTTCACAGGGCGGCGAGCTGGAATCCAACCCTCGGGCAGCGCTGGTGTTCTTCTGGCCGGATATTTACACGGGACGGCAGATTCGAGTGGAAGGCATCGTGTGTCACGTCCCTGCCGCCGACAGTGACGAATACTTTGCGTCACGACCCGAGAGTGCACGGTATGATTGATTGGCATGCGATTAAGTGGCTTGATTGATGGGTTACCGCCCTGCAGAGTGGGCTGTTGGGCTAGTCCGCAGTCCCAAGTGATCCCATCTCGCGATCATCTCCTGGCGTCCGTTGCCGTGATTGAGGCTCGTCACGGCGTGACTGGCGACGGCAATGCCGTGATCCCCAGGCCACCGCATTGGGGCGGTTACATCGTGAAACCGACATCAATCGAGTTCTGGCGAAGCGGCGGCCGCAGTAGACTGCACGATCGTGTGACCTACAGACGCAAGGCTGACAAGGGCGCTGCGGGAGGCGGTTGGACGTTCGGAGATTGGGAAGTCGTGCGACTTGCGCCGTGAGTGTTCTGTGTTTCGACAGGAATGCACAAACGTTGATTGCATTTTGTTTTCAACGGGGAGTGTACCGTACCCATGGCTGAATGCAACAGCGCACAAGGGTGAAATGACAAAAAAACATCAAAGGCATTCACTATGTGTTGCGGTGGAGTCGGCCTGAGAGCCGGTGACTGCGCTGCGGGCCGACAGAGTGAATTCAGTGGACTGTGATGAGATCGCTTCGACCTTCACAGCCGATGGCAGTCCCTGTCCTGTGCTGCCACCTGACACGATCGACGACACCGCTGATGACGTTGATGGCACGATGACAGATTGCCATGCGCGCTGTCTGCCGATGCTGGCTTGATGATGCTGCGCAGCCTTCATCTGTTGCAATTGCAGCAGTTTCATTGAATGCAGATGCGCTGCAAGCTGACGTTGACGCAACTCCTGTGCCTGGCTTGCAGCGTCGACTGGTACAAGCGGCGATGAGGTCTTGAAACCCTCTGATTCGGACTCCGGCGTGCACTCCAAATCGACTTCACTTCCGCTTCGACCCTTCTTGTTCACGGGTGGCGACGGCGTGTTCGTGTCCTTCACTGCAGCGATGGATGCGGCGGCGACACGTTTCTTGTGCAGTTGGATCTGCTCCTGACACTGCTTCCGCATCATGGCGACATTGTCGGGGATGGGAACGGAGAGCAGGCCCGCGCTGGCTGATGGCAGTGTCGCCATGCTCATGCGGCGGCCAGGTGTCGGCGCGTGGCTTGCACGCAGAGGGATCATCGCAGCACCTGTCATCTTCACAGGCTCGCTGGAGACAGGCGCAGGGACAGCGTCAGAGGTGTGAGACAGGCTCGCGCGGCCGTCATTTGTTGCCGCGGCTTCGCCCGGTTGATCCACGCTCACACTTGCCGTGCGTTGAATGGCAGGAACCATCACAGCACTGCTCAGCACAGGCATGTGTGGCGACGGCGTGTTGCTTTCGTCAACCGTCACTGATGACGACTGGAAGTAAGGGGAGGGTGTGCTGCGACGGGCGTTGGCGGCGTTGGTCAAGTAGCACGCAAGCAACGCGGACGCGATATCAGGCTTGGGCAAGTGGCCAGATGCAATCGCAGCAGCCAACATGGCAGCGCCGGCTTGCTGAGTCAGCGGCGGCGGTTGTGGCACACTGCTCACAATGCTCGTTGTCGCATCCGTGTCGCCCGTCACATCGCTGCCTGTGACGATGCTGCCACTGCGTGAACTCGTCCGCTTGACCAGTGTCGTCGCATAGAAGCCTTGCAGCGACGGCAGCCAGAAGGGTGGCATGAAATTGTTCAGACCGTCCTGAGCGCATGGGGGCAGCGGGATTATGCATCAACTACAAAAGAAGTCAACATTGGTTAGAGGTTTAATACCTTGCCCTCAAGTCGAATGCCGCTGGGGCAGGGCACGACGGTGGAGACGTGAACTCGAGGCGTCGGCAGCTCGGAAGGACCAGGCACCTCATTAGGCTTCAGCCCAAAACATTCTGGCACAGTCAACACGTCACGCCATGCGTTTGCAGCCACCTTGCTGTCCGGGTCTGCGGAGGAATGAGGGGCAATGAGGTGTTGGCGAAATCGCATCGGGGCATCTCGCGTTGCTCACCGTCGCACACGGTCAGCGCCGTCCGCAGACGCAGGTTCATGGCTTGTAAATATGTCTTCGCGTCAGCAAATGCGTTCGAGGAGCCGCGTCCAGACAGACGGCGCCAGACCTGCGACGGCAGTTGTGTGGCACTGCGACGCAAGCTTGTTGGACGGCTACGACGCGGTGCCAGACGCCACTCACCGCAGTGTCGTCGACAAGATTACCGTTCTCGCGAGTGATAAAGGACGCGGCAACGAAGGCATCGTCTGCCGGACACGCGAATAGGGCTAGAATCAGCAAGTGACAGTTGAGTGACAGTTGCAGCGAAAACGCACGGATTTTCGCCCTGATGCGCATCCGAGCGCGGGCTGCCGCTTCGCGATTCATCTTCTTGCTGTCGGATTCCATACAAAGCAGCGCCGGGAAGGGAGCGGCAGGCAAAGCAGCGGGCACAGTTTACCGCAACTGTCACGCGGCACTGACTCACAAGCCATTCACTGCATACCGCCTCTCGTACGCGCTCAGCACAACCTCGCCGTCCTCTTTGGGCGTCTCGTCCATGTCATCATCATCGCTTTCTGCGGGTAACGGCGCGGGCAGGGACGCACGGCGGGAGCGTTCCGTCGTTCGGCCGCCCGATTGCGACGCGGCAGCGGTTGCCAACACGGCGACCAAGTCCGAGCGGGAATGGGACTCAGGCGGCTCTGCACGGGAGCAGTCACGCGTCAAATAAAGCAAACTATGCAATACATGCCTAGCTGCGGGCGAATGGCGCGTGAAAAAGGTGGAAAACGGACGCCGCTCGCACCTCGCGGGACGTGCAACTTCATCGGGCTTCCGATCACACTTGCAAGGATGTCCAGGCCAAATGAGCCGGCAGTGTCGACGGAAACCTCAGTCATGCTTGCGAATATGCGGCAGCGGAAAGGGAAGGTGCGCGGGCTGGGGACGAAAACCGGCCGAGCTGAACTCGAGGGCAAAGTAGTCAGTTGGGTGAAACCGCCGCGAAACCGCCCAAACAGCTCGCGCAGCAGCAACCACATCGCGCGCGTGGAATTGAGTCAGGATACACATATGGGCGCATGCAGGGAGTGAAAGCAACACGATGGGGAACAAAGGCGGGCTATGCACACTGCGACCGCAACACAAGGGCGCAATCCAACGCAATTGGGATCAAATCACGGCGACAACGGCCGTGCCCGCAGCGGTGACGCCGGCGCTTGTGGCTCCATGGACGCGAGCTGCAATTGGAAACGAACGGTGCATCAGTGCCCAGTCAAGCGCCAATCACGGTCAAATCAATCATTCGCTCACCTTGCCCTGCAGCACGTCAATGTGGGCCTCCAACTTCTGTGCCTCTCCCCTCCAGGCCTCAATTACCTGATCCACCAACTGCTCCAACGGCAATTCCTCAATGTCACCAGGCGCCAGCGTGACGGCCTTCGCCATTGATGTGCGGTGATGCGAGTGCAGACCCGAGCTACGAGGCGTACGAGGGGAACGATGCGACACTGAGCGACGCAGGCTCGCTGTACGCGGCGTCTGTGACCAGGAAATGGGAAGGGTTACGACGGCGTGACAGCACTGTCTCCAACGCATCAGCGCACCACTCGATCGGGCGTGGGAATAGCGGCGTGTTCTGGATTTGTAGGGGTCTTGACATTGGGCAGCGGTCGCCCATTGCCCGTGTGATGCAGTCGTTCCGAGCCTTCGCCTGCCTCTGCTCCTGTCCCTGTCCCATCGTCGGGCGCGGAGTTTGGAGTGCCAATCACGACGGCTCGAGGCGGCGATCGCGTGCGACGGATGCCACCGGTGTCACTGCAACGTGCGCAATCATTTAAACATCGCTATCACATCATAATCACATCGACTCACGCTGCTGCTGAAGCTGCAGCGGCTGAGGCATCGGTGGGCGTGGCCGGCATCGCTTCCGACACTTTGGCAGGCGTTGCGTCATCAATCGCGCTTTTCTTGGGATCTTCGGCGCCTCCAGTTGCGATGACTCGGTACAATCGCAGGATCATGCCGCGAATCAACGCGTCGTTGCGGCGGCGCAACACAGCGTCGGTCGCAGAGCCAGCGGCAGCGCCTGCAGGACCACCTGCACCGCCTTGCACGCCTACGTGGCAATGCGGTTGATTGATGTGATCACAAAAACGGGGTGTAAACTGTCGCACCAGTGGCAGCGAGTGCCCGCTGTTGGTACTCCAGCGCAATGGCACGCTCCCGTTCCAACGCCGCGCGCACTTCAAACACTTCCGCTTGATACTCCTGCGATCGTGACTGCAGATGGCTCAGTCTGCGATGAAAGGGGAGAGGAAGCTAATAACACAGGCGTCACGGGCTTCCAATCGCCTTCCACTCACTTCTTCTTGAGATTTGACACGGTTTCCTCTGATTTCTTCATCGAAGTGAAGTACTCCTCTTCCTTTTCCCTGGACGCGTCCCGTTCGTCGTGTGCAACCGCCAGCAGCTCTTCAAGCTCCTCAACCTTGTCAGTTTTCGCCGAAAGCTCCATTCGAACTTTCCAGCACATTGGGATCCTAAGCTTAGAATTCCACGTGGACAAGT
>JADMIO011070285.1_pt1 | contig 43123 bp, 48 predicted proteins | sample 8958161 | NCBI WGS metagenome assembly JADMIO01 (sample SAMN16585339, study PRJNA669376) | soil metagenome | isolation source: Crop rotation soil | place: USA: Cullars Rotation, Alabama | collected 2011
CGCGACAACTTGTCCACGTGGAATTCTAAGCTTAGGATCCCAATGTGCTGGAAAGGGCATCATCTCCTTGAGAAAGTCGAATTGCTTAGCCGCGGAAACGGCATTTGTGCCACCGGCACCGGTAACGTTGCCGCCGGGGTGCGCAAGGTTCGACACCAGTCCCACCGCAACAGGGTCAAAGGGCGGGTAGAACACGATGGGGATTGTCATTGTGAGTTGAGCGACGGGGAGTGTGGCGGCGGCCCCGTAGGCTACGATCACATCGGGCTTGCTTGCGACCGATTTCGCGGCAAAAGCCGGTAAGTCAGAGGCCGTCGGGGCAGTGAAGAACTCGACAGTAATGGTCTTGCCGTCGATGTACCCGCGATCGGCCAGCCCCTGAAACAGCCCATCCACCACGGACTTTGCGTGCGGCGTTTGGAGAAAGGCCACCCGTGGCGTCTTTGTCGCCTGCTGACCGATCGCTATTCGCGGTAGCGCAGCCATAACAATGGCAGAGCCCGCAGCTGTCACAAATTCGCGGCGCCGCATTGAGGCTCCCCCCTCTACTCGAACTAACGAAGGGTACCTCTCAACACTCCCGACGGCAAAGTCCTGAGATTGCAGGATCTGCAATCACTTGTTCCCGGACCTCCGCCGGAAAACGCAAAAGGGCCACCACGAAGGTGACCCTTCTCCGTCGCAATCGTCACCTCGAGAACGCCAGCTATTCCCTTATTTCAGTGGCCTGGGCCAAGAAGTTCGGAGGCAGGGTCACGCCCAGACCCTTGGCCGCCTGGAGATTGACGACGAGATCGAGCTTCTCTGGCTGTTGAACTGGTAGATCGCCCGGCCGTTCGCCTTTGAGGATACGAACCACGTACGCTGGTGCTCGCCTCCAGGCGATTGCGGGATCAGGTCCGTAGCTCATCAGGCCACCAGCGTCCACAAACAGCGGCACCGTGCTGCAGCTGGGCAAGAGTTCAGCTAGAGCGCGTCGAGCAAGAGTCGAAGCGGCGGCGGCATTGGTCAGTGGGGTCGCCTCTGCAATGCAGAAGCACTCGGCACCGCGGCCTTTCAATTCTGCCACGGCTCGGGCGAGAGCCGGGGCGTCGAGAGGGATATCTGCTATAACCGGGACCAATGTGATCCCGAGAGCCATGGCGGCAGCTTCTACAACTGGTCGATGTCCGAGAGGCTCGAACGCGGCAGCAGTATCGAGGAAGCCGATGCGGATCGCCTGCGGGAATGCTTCATGTAGAAGGGCAATTCGTTTGCCCTCGGTCGCCACGCCGGCAGTCGTGTTGACACCTGTTAGATTGGAGCCGGGGCGAGCAAGGTTGGAAACCAACTTCCCAGCGATAGCGTCACCAACAAGAAACACCACTGGCACATCAGGCGCGCCTGCCGCCGCGGCCTGTGCTATTGCCGTTGCTCCGCCGACGAAGATGATATCCGGCCTTGTTGCCGCGATTGTGCGACCCACTTCTTCATACTTGTCGGCTCGGCCGAACGCTGAGTAGCGCTCAAAAACGATGTTCTGACCTTCGATCAGCCCCTGGCGCCTGAGCTCGAGAAGAAAATCCGCCCAATTGTTGAGGGTGGATGTTTCTGTCATCTCAGAGAGCAAAGCGGTCGGAGAGGCCAGGGCAATGCGCGCCAGTCGCGTCGCTTGTTGGCCGAAACTGCGTTTGGTAGCTGCCGTCGCGACAGCGAAGCCGGTAGCAACGGCGAGCAAGTCCCGTCGTCTGACGGACATTTGCATTCCCCCGACATGAAACTTCAACGGCGGTTTACCTTGAAAACAAGCCACCCTAGCGTAACCCTCGCGACGCAACCGTCAAAGCCACTGCCGTTGCAGAAGGCGCAAGGCGGGTTCTGCGCTTTCTTGCCAAAGCTCACCAAACCAAACGAAGAAGGGGCCGCCGAAACGACCCCTCCCCGTCGAAACCGTCACCTCGAGTGGCGACGTGGAGAATCACTCCTGATTATGGAAGGGCTCCATGCCAATCTCGTTGCCTTGGGTGATCGCCGTCGACGGTGTCAGGTACCAGGCGACGGTGCCGGCCTTCGCCTGGCCGTTCTCGACATCAGAGGGATTGACGGCTGCCGAGGCATAGCCGGCAAGAGCGAAGAGGAGCGTGGCAGCGGCGACAATGGTCTTGGTCATCTGAGGTCTCCATCGTTGTGGCCCCGTGGGGTCCGTGTTTCGATGATGGAGATTTCGCACGCGGCCGAGGCCGGCGCGTGTGACGGGCGACACAGTCCGCAATGCCTTCTCGCTCTGGCGGAGGTTGCAGAAACTGCAACAGATTTTCCGTTATTACCTTTTCCGATGTTGCCGATAAAGGTCAATTCAATCGACGTTTGAGGTAGCTTGAGGTGGCGACGCTCCTCAGCCCCTTTGGCGGGTGCGTTGCCAGCGGCGGAGCGCAAGGTCTTCCCTGACCTCCAAACGCTCTGCCGCCTCGCTCACTCATTGTTCCGCACTGAGGGGAGAGCCACATGGGAAATTCTCCCTGCCGGACTGCAGGCCCTGCCCAGACCGCCGCTTGTCGCGTTGAGCGGCGCAGACCGACTGCCCATCATACCCAAGAGGGAGGACGCAACATGGGTGCATTTAAACTCGGATTGACGCTCGGTGCAGCGATGCTGCTTACAGCCGGAACCGCGAACGCGCAAAAGAAATACGATACCGGCGCGACCGACACTGAAATCAAGATCGGAAATTTCTTTCCCTATAGTGGCGCAAACGCCGCATTCGCCGGCAATGCCAAGGGAATGACGGCCTATTTCAAAAAGATCAACGATGAAGGCGGTATCAATGGCCGCAAGATCACCTACATCACTTATGACGACGCATCTGACCCGGCCAAAGCCCTCGACCTTGCCAAAAAGCTGGTCGAGACCGACGGCGTTCTTTTCATCACCCAGCCGCTGGGTGGCCCCTCCAATGAAGCTATCCGCGCCTACATGAACGACAGGCATGTGCCGCAAATCTTCCTCGCCAATCAGGCGAGCGAGTTCGGCGACCCGCAGCATTTCCCCTGGACGATGGGCTGGCAACCGACCACGATTGCCGAAGGCCGCATCTATGGCGAGTACATCCAGAAAAACATTCCGAACGCCAAGATCGCTGTGATCACCTCGATCGCGACCGCGTCAGCCACCAACCCTGGCGCCGACGAGCTCGTGCAAGGCGTCAAAGACGTTCTCGGTCCTGCGAGCGTTGTGTCGACGCAGGTCTTTGTCCTTACCAACGATTCCCTCGACGCGCAGATGGCGGCGCTGAAGGCGTCTGGCGCAAACGTGTTGCTCGACGTAGCCGCCCCGAAAGGCGCCTCGCTGGCGATCAAGAAGGCCGCCGATCTCGGCTGGAAGCCGGCCCACTTCCTGATCAACAGCTCTGGGGGGGTCCCGACCGTCCTAAAGCCGGCAGGGCTGGAAAACGCCACCGGTATTTTGTCGACCGGCTATTACAAAGACCCGACCGACCCCGCCTGGAAGGATGACACGGTCATAAAAGACTGGTCGGCGATGATGCAGAAATACGAGCCGATGGCCGACCTCACTTATGCCGGCGGTGTCTATGGCTACATGATTGCCCAGAGCATCGTCCAGGTGCTGCGGCAGGCCGGCGACAACCTCACCCGAGACAATATTATGAAGCAGGCGGCGAGCCTCAAAGATTTCGAGCCGAAGGGCCTTCTACCTGGATTGAAGATCAACACCAGCGCCACCGACTTCTTCCCGATAGAGGGTCTCCAGATGCGGAAATTCAACGGAACCAACTGGGAGTTCTTTGGGCCGATCATCGATGTCGGCAAACATTAACTAGCCTGCACGCAGGGGCGCACGGTCTCGCACCGTCGGGCCCACCCTCGCCCGTCGCGAGCCCGTGTAACAGGGCTTCGGCCAGAAGGAAGCGGTTCATGCGACGCAGAGATTTCATTGCCCTGGCAGGGGCCTCGTTGGCGTGGTCCCTGCCTGTGGCGGCCCAGGCCCCATTCCGGAAGCCACTGGTCGCGTATCTGGCTATCACAACGCCAGAGGCGCGGAACGAACGACTAACCCCGTTCCGCAGCGCCATGAAGTCGCTCGGCTGGATCGAGGGTGAAAACTACAACCTCGAAATCCGCTCGACCGAGGGCAACAGCGAACGCTTGCCAAGTCTGGCCCAAGAGCTGATCACGCTAAAGCCCGACGTATTTGTTGGAGAGGGCACACGCGGGGTCGCAGCGGGCGCATCGGCGACTACCGTCATTCCCGTTGTCGGGCCCAGCATGGGAGAGGCGACTGCGGTGGAGCTCGCGGGCTCCAACTTTGCTCATCCAAAGGCCAACGTCACTGGTCTGCTATTCGCAGCGGCCGGGAATGTCGGCAAGCTTTTTGAGCTTGCACACGAAATGATGCCTCGGGCCACACGCTTCGCTCTTTTGAACGACACCACGCTTGGAGACTTGAACACCGGGGAAGCCGCAGCGGCAGCAAGGGCACTCGATGTCTCGTTAGTTCAAATAGATGCGACGGCTCCCACGGATGTACCTAGGCCATCCAAAGATGCGTGACCGAGCGAGTGGAGGTAGCCATCTGCTCCGGCGCCCTGTTCAACTCAGAACAAGAACAGCTCGTCGCGCTTTCGGCTGCGGCGCGCCTGCCTGTTGTTTCCTCTTACACCGCCTCGGTTGCAGCAGGGGTACTCGCGGCGTATGGCGCGGACCTGACGACCAATCATCAACGGGCGGCGGACTATGTGGATCGCATCCTCAAAGGTGCCAAGCCGATTGACCTGCCTATCGAGGCACTAAACCCTATTTTGGCGATCAACCTCAAGACCGCGCGGTCCCTTGGACTGACTATCCCCTCAACGGTGGTTTTCCGTGCCGACCGACTGATTGAGTAGCCCCTTAGAAGCGGACTGCGCCGACGAAGGAGGGCCGCCGAAGCGACCTCTCCCCGTCGAAACCGTCACCTCGAGAGGGGACGTGGAGAACCAGTGACTACTCCCGCGTGGCGGGCTGCTCGACCGGCGCCATCATCGCCTGCAGTCTGACTTCTGAGCAGGGGGCGTTCGCGGAGGCGACAATCGCATTCGGGTTGGACAAGGCAACGCCGCAGCGGTCGTAGATGTGCTCGGCACTTTCCAGCGACCGGTTGAGAGCGGCAAAAGAGTTGGAGGCGGTGAAGACGACGAGGACGGCGGCGAGAATGGTCTTGGTCATTTAAGTTCTCCATCGTTGTGGCCCCGTAGGGTCCGTGTTTCGACGATGGAGGTTTCGCATGGTGTGGCGTGCCGCACCTGTGACGGTCGACACAGCATTTGCCAGTGCGCAGAGCGACGCCGGGCGTTATCGAGGCGTTCTTGCCAAATGCTTTGTAGAGTCTACGCTTCGTGGGCGACAGCTTCTCAGCCGGGAGAGTCGGAAAGGGCAGCATGCGTCGAAATGGTTCCGCATCGGGTCTCATCTCCCTCGCCGGCCTTCGGAAGGATCTTGCTGAGGCAGGCGCGACGAGTTTGGAGGCGCTCGACTTCATCGACCGGCTTGCTCCCCCAGACATAAATTGGATTTTGGCGAGCTCGGAGCTGGTCGCGATACCCAGTGGCGAAAGCATAGTTCGGGAGGGAGTCGCCTCCGAACATATCTTTGTCGTCACCAAGGGTGGTTTTGACGTTTGCGTTAAGCAACGGGGCGGCACTTTGGTAAAAGTCAGTGCCATCGAACCCGGACAACTGGTGGGCGAGATTTCCTGGCTCGACGGAGCGCCCCCGTCAGCCACAGTTACAGCAACAGAGTCATCCAGCGCCTTTGCCCTGAAGACGCAAGCGCTCGACCGGAAACTTCTTGAAGATGCCGGATTTGCCTTTCGGTTTTATCGATCACTATCGCGCATGCTGTCGGCACGGCTCCGCCGCGCGACTCAGGCCCGGGAGGTACCGGGTCTTGTACCCTGAAACGCCATTTGGGCTTGCTAATTCCGCAACGCGGAATTCGCGCCGAAACGAAGAAGGACCGCCAAGCGGTTCCCCTCCAAACCGTCATCGAGACGGCTGAAGGGCGCCCTGCGAATTTCACGCCGCGGCTCCATGCCGGGCTCATTGCATCATAGTCGCAGCGCGTGTTGACCGCCGCGCAACCTAAACACCGCCACAAATCACTGCTCAGCAGCTTCGGCAGGCGCTTCAGCCAGGCACGCCGGTCAAGAGCGTTGTTCGCAAACGGTCCGAGCTCAGCATGACCCGCGCTCGCGGTCCTGCCCACTTCAACCAACCTGTGTTAGGAAAGATGCTCTCCGAGCGGCATAGCCGTTGACGGGGTGAAGTGGCCCCCGTTTCGACCGGACAGTCGGCGTAACCCGGGAGGCTTGGGGATATCCTCAAGCACAGGCTTATGTCCGACGACTATCAGCGTATTGAACTCATCACGGGGAATGCCCGTCGCCGCCACTGGACGACGGAGCAGAAGCTGCGGATCATCGAAGCGAGCTTTGAGCCGGGGGAGACGGTTTCCTCGGCGGCCCGCCGGAATGGCGTGGCGCCGAACCTGCTGTACCGATGGCGTCGGTTGATGGCGGAAGGGGGCGCGATGGCTGTGGGGTCGGACGAGGCAGTCGTCGGCAGCACTGAGGTGCGCCGGCTCGAAGATCGAGTGCGAGAGCTTGAACGGCTCCTCGGCCGCAAGACCATGGAGGTAGAGATCCTCAAGGAGGCCCTGGCCAAGGCGCAGGCAAAAAAACCGAGCTTGCAGTTCGCGTCGCTGCCGAGGGACGCTTCCCCATGAAGGCGGTGGCCGACACGCTCGGGGTGGCGCGATCCCATCTGCACGAGAAGGTCCGCCGACCGGCCAAGCCGCGCGGCATCTACAGCAAGCCCGGCGAGGAGACCCTCCTGCCGGTGATCCGCGGCCTGGTGGACAAGCGTCCGACCTATGGCTATCGCCGCATCACAGCTCTGGTGAAACGGGCGCTCGCCGCGGAAATGAAGCCCGCCGCCAACCACAAGCGCGTCTTCCGCATCATGAAGCGGCATGGGCTGCTGCTTGCCAGACACACTGGGCGGAGGAACGGGCGCCTGCATGACGGCAAGGTCGTCGTCATGCGCTCGAACCTGCGCTGGTGCTCCGATGGCTTCGAGATCGACTGCTGGAACGGCGAGATCGTGCGGCTAGCCTTCGCCATCGATGCGCATGACCGCGAGGTCCCGGCCTGGCGGGCTGTCGCCGGTGCCGGCATCAGTGGATCGATGGTGCGCGATCTGATGCTGGAGACCGTTGAAAAGCGCTTCGGCGGTCTGCAGACGCCCCATGCCGTTGAGTGGCTTTCCGACAACGGCAGCCCCTATACGGCCCATGAGACCATTAACTTCGCCGGAGCCCTCGGCCTCGTTCCCTGCTTCACCCCGGTCCGCAGTCCGGAATCCAACGGCGTCGCCGAGGCCTTCGTCAAAACCTTTAAGCGTGACTACGTCCGCGTGAACCCTCTGCCGGACGCCACAACGGTGCTCCAGCAGATCGCCCGGTGGTTCGATGACTACAATCAGAACCATCCTCACTCAGGGCTTGGAATGCGCTCCCCCACGGAGTTCATTCGAGCTCAAGCAACCTAGCCGACCTGTCCGGTCAAACGGGGGCAACACCACGGGGAAAGGGAGGATCACATGCTTTTCGCTAAAGGAGGGGCGGCGCTTGGCGCGCTCCTGCTCGTTTCAGGCGTCGCCTGGGCTGGCCCTAAGGAGGACGGACTGGCGGCGTTTGATAAATTCCTGACGCTGTACACCGCCGCAGATTTGGGGGGCACCGTAGCGTTGTTCGCACCAGATGCGCTCGTCTACGGCACAGCAAGTACCGACCTGGAAGCCGCACCCATTGCCGACTCCATGAGGAAGTACTTCGCGGTGTTCAATACGCGGAAGCCGAACGAGTACAAGGCGACGGCTGTAGGCCCAATGTCCGCGCTCGTCCTGTCGGACAATGCCGTTCTGCTGTCGGGCAAATGGCAGAACGTCCATGACGTTGACGGCAAGCCCGTGGTAGCCGGTCCCTATAGAGTCAGCCTCGCGCTGGCTAAGCGCGGTGACCAATGGCTAATCGTGCAGTTCCACAACTCTCCGGTTCCGCCTCCAGCGCCGGCACCCGCGCCCGCGGCAGCAACTCCGGCTCGTTGACGGCCATTCCTTGATGGAGTGACAGTCGCTCAACATACAAGTCAACAACAAAAGGCACCTTCGACGAGGTGCCTTTTTCGTGTTCAGTTTCTTCCAGGCGCCCCTAGTGTACGACGCCCAGCTGATAAAGCCAAAGGAACACGTACGCTGCGAGCGTCAGGCCTTGACGAAGCTTGGCCATTGGGAAATCGGTCGCTCCCTGCTGGTAGTTGGAGGGTCGAGAATCCGGCTGGCTCACTCTGGAGCAGAAGGGACTGCCAGGTCATAGCCAGTGCCGCTCGTAAAAGTCCCGCGTGCAGGGAAGGCGACGGCAACGACTTGCATCTTCCCCTAAGATCATCGACGCCTGTCGAGCGAATGGCCTCGATTATTGGTTTGACCTTGGCCACGAACGCGTCAGCTTGCGATGCCTGAATCGATCGCGCGGCTGCCAGCGCTTCGCGAGCATTCGTGGGATTGCCGAGCCTCGCTCCCTGAGTCTTCTCGCCGAAAGTGCAGCCTTCGTCCGCTCACTGTCGACCGCCGCGGTGCATAGGGGAAGAGGATTCGGGCGACGCGGTTGAAGGCGGCATTCCCCACCGTCAACTGCTCTCCACACTTTTTCGGTTCCGTCTGAAAGGGCAACGTAAGAGGCAGTTCGCCTTCATGAATTTTCCCTCCCCCACGATGGCAGCGTTTCTCCCAGTCGTGCGTTCTCGACTCGCGGCGGCGGAGCCTAAACCGAAGTCCGCCTCGTTTTTGTATCGTCTGAGACATAATCAGGACCGGCCATGTCCCTGAGGTTCGGTATAACCGCCTGTTTGTCGAGAGTGCTTGGCGCGGTTGTAGCGGCGCTGTGCAGCACCAGCGTCTGCCTGGCGGCGGCAGCCGTGTGCTCGCAGCTTGAATCCCAGCTGTCCTCGATGGGCACCAACTCAGGAGGCGGTTACCAGCAATACTCCGACGCCGCCAAACGCCAGCGCAACGAATTGGCGATGGCGCAAGGAGCCGCCCAGCAGGCCGGTTGCTTTGGCGGCTTTCTCTTCTTCATGCCGCAGCCCTCGCCACGCTGCGGTGCGCTCATGGCCAATGTCGACCGGATGCAAGCCAATCTTAGCCGGCTGGAGCAGGCACGGGACCAGAACTCCCGGTACAGCACGACTGCTGCCTCGCGCATGCGCGTCCTTCAGGCGCTGGGCGACGCCCAGTGCGGGCCGCAATATGCTCCTTACGCCTCGGGCCGTGGCTATTATGGCGGCCCGTCGCAGCTCAACCCGCCCTCTGCGCGCGGTAACTATCGGACACTCTGCGTCCGCACTTGCGACGGCTATTATTTCCCGATCAGCGACCGAACCAATTCGGGACACTTTGCGACAGATCAAGCGGTCTGCCAGTCGCTCTGCCCCGGCGCCGATGTCGGCCTCTATGTGCACCAAAATCCCGGGCAGCAAAGCGAGGACATGGTCTCCCTGAACGGGACGGCATACACCTCCCAGCCCTTCGCCTTCCTCTATCGGCAGTCATACAATCCGGCCTGCACCTGCAACCCCGCTTCCAACGGGGTCGCCGGCGGGGCGGGCTTCACGAAAGTACCTCGCGTGGCGGTCGCCGGCGCCGTGTCGGTGCCCGGCGCGGTCGGCGATCAGACCGGGGATACCGGACCGATCGTGCCGGCGCCGATGCCGCGACCGGACCGTCTCGCCGATCCCGAGACGCTCGCAAATATGAAAGGCGGCTTCACCCCGGTACCGATTACGCCGAAAGTCAGCGAGGCCATTGCCGCCGCCGCGCAAAGCGGGCCGCGGGTAAGGGTGGTCGGCCCCTCTTATTCTTATCTGTCGGCGCCGGCCACCCCGACGCTCGCAACGCCGCAGGCGGCCGCGGGGGATTCAATCCCTTCCACGGCGATCGAGGCCAAGGGGCCTTGATGGGAGCATAGCGAACACCGCTATACCCCTCACCGGTTCCAATAACTGCTCCGGCTGCGTCCTCAAGGCACGCTGCACCACCGCTGAACGCCGGTTCGTGACCCGGCATCTTCACGACGATGCACTTACCCGAATGAACGCCCGGGTCGAGGCCGATCCCGATCTCATGCGCTGCCGCCGCTGCGCTTCAGAACACCCCTTCGGCACCATCAAGCGCGAATGACTGCCGGCGGGCGCTTCCTCACCCGCGGCCTCGCCAAGAGCTGAAGCCGCCCTCAGCGTCCTGGCTTACAACATCCTGCGGGCCGTCAACCTGATCGGTTTGCCGCCAACCTCATGGCTCGGCTCGCCTAACCCAAAACAAAGAAGCTTCCGGAAGACCTGAGCCTCGGACTTCTCACACGGCCTGTGAAGCGACCCCCTCCCCGTCGAAATTGTCACCTCGAGAGGCGACGTGGAGATTTCACTCCTGATTATGGAAGGGCTCCATGCCGATCTCGTTGCCTTGGGTGATCGCCGTCGACGGCGTCAGGTACCAGGCGACGGTGCCGGCTTTCGGCTGGCTGTTGTTGGCAACGTCAGAGGGGCTGACAGCCGCCGAGGCATAGCCGGCGAGTGCGAAGAGGATCGTGACTGCGGCGAGAAGGGTCTTGGTCATTTGAGTTCTCCATCGTTGTGGCCCCGCAGGGTCCGTGTTTCGACGATGGAGGTTTCGCACGAGCCATTAGCTGGAACGTGTGACGGGCGACACATAGCCGGATCGGCAGTACCGGTTCGATTCGGGCCTATTACTCGATGCTGGCCCCGCTCAGCCTAGATGCCAGAACCTGGGCGAGAGCCATAAAAAAACATGCGCTAAAGCCATCGTCGGCTTCTAACTTGGCGTCGAGTGCAGATCTGCCCAGCGCAAGGACGATGCCCGGAGTCTGGGCTCGAACGGTCGCCGTGGGGAGCTTTCTTTGTAGCCAGGACAGCTCTCCGATGACCTCTCCCTTTCCGATGGTCCGAATGAATTTGGTTCCCGACTGGATGCCGTAGACACTTACTCGAAAGAGGCCCTCTCGAACAAAGAAGACGGCTTCGACAGGATTGCCTTCCTGGATGACATAATCGCCAATTGCCAAGCGCCTCGCTTCCGCAGCGGCCTCGATCCATCCTATGTCTGGGGGCCGAAGAGCCCCAAGGAAATCAACGGCGCTCACCTTACCTCAGAAGTTGCAAGCGGTCCGCATCGGTTTGGTTCGGTCAGGCCCGTAGTTCCGTTGCTTGCAGCAGGAGCGATTGCGGGAGCGATAGACCGAGGTCCTTGACCGTCTTCAGGCTGATCACAAGGTCGAAATTCTCGGGCTGCAAAACTGGCAGGTCGCCCGGTCGAACACCATTCAGGATGCGGAAAACCTGATTCGCGGCGCGTGCGTACATAATCTCCCGGCTGGCGCCGTAGGCCATGAGCAAACCGGGCTCAAGCAATGCGGGATCGGCGCCACTGGCTGGCAGACGTGCATCAAATGCCAGCCGAGCCACTAAGTTCATGTTCGCGAGTAGGAACGACGAGGCAGCAATTACCAGGCCTTCGACTCGTTCTCGGGTCAGACTAGAAAACGCTGAGCGGAAGACGGATTCGTCAAACGGACGGTCGACAAGGATCGTGATCAGCCCGATCCCCAGACTAGCGGCGGCAGACTCAACGACTGGGCGATGTCCCTGTGGCTCGAAACCACTAACGGTGTCCAAGTACCCGACTATTTTTGCTTGCGGAACTGCCTCTTTCATTAAGGCAATGCGCTTGCCCTCGGCTTCGATAGTTGCGGTGGTATTGACGCCAGTCAGGTTCCCGCCTGGGTGCGCCAGGTTCGAGACCAACCCGCCCGCAAGGGCATCAGCTACTGAAAAAACCACCGGGAGATCGCGTGCGGCAGTAGCTGCCTCCCGCGCGATCGTCGAGTCTCCGCCGACAAAGAGAATATCCGGCTTGGTAGCGGCGATGCTTCGGCCGAGTTCGGCAGGGTCGGAAACGCCCAAGGTGCTGTATCGCTCGAAGATCACGGTTTGGCCTTCGATTACCCCAAGTCGCCGGAGCTCGCGGATGAAGCTCTGCCACCTGGGCTGAGTTCCTTCCTCCGACAGGTCCGAAATTGGATAAATCGCCGATGCGAGCGCCACTCGAGGAAGGCGCCTTGGTTGACCGACTGCCGGAGCTGCCCCGCTGGCTGCAAGCGCGCCCACTGAGGCGAGGAAATCGCGGCGTCGCATCGAACCCTCCACCAGAATGGCGGAGGATACATCCCGGCACTGATGGCGGCAAAATCATCAGGATTGCAATCTGCAATCTCTTGTTCGCTGCCATTTCCCCAAAGACGAAGAAGGGCCGCCGAAAGCGACCCTCTCCGTCAAAACCACAACCTCCGGAGAGGCGACGTGGAGATTTCAGTCGTTGTTGTGGAAGGGCTCCATGCCGATCTCGTTGCCTTGGGTGATCGCCGTCGAGGGCGTCAGGTACCAGGAGACGGTGCCGGCTTTCGGCTGCCCATTCTCAACGTCGGCCGGGTTAACCGCGGCCGAGGCATAACCGGCGAGAGCGAAGAGGATCGTGGCAGCGGCGAGAAGGGTTTTGGTCATTTGAGGTCTCCATCGTTGTGGCCCCGTGGGGTCCGTGTTTCGATGATGGAGGTTTCGCATGGAGCGGCTGGGAGTACGTGTGACGGACAGCACAGCCCCGAGTGGTTGAGAACGCCGGGTCTGATGGACCCCCAACTCGCGAAGACGTTGCAGCAGGTGCAAGGAGCACCGCATTCCCACCAGCACAAGTGCGGCCTAGGATGCCAGGAACTCTTTGGTTTTGGAGAACCCGCTTGAGGCGCCGAGACATTTTCGCTGGCTTTGCTTCGACCGTGGTGGGAGCCGTGATTTGGCCGCGCCTTATGGGCGCCCAGGAAGCTGGCCGCCTGCCACGAGTGGTCTATCTGTCCGTAACGTCGAACTTTGTCGCGAATTTTCGGGAAGGGCTCGCTGAGCTCGGCCGTGTCGACGGGAAGCTCCTTCTCGAAATTGTCACGCCGCCGACGCAGGAGGAGATGCCTGCCTTTGCCGCAAGGGCGGTCGCTTCAAAGCCCGACGTGATTGCAGTGGTCGGCGGGACCGGTGCAGTTGCCATTAAGGCACTGACCACATCGATACCGACAGTCTTCATCGGCACCGCTGATCCGGTGGGCCTCGGGCTTGCTGTCAGCTTGGCTCACCCTGGGGGAAATTTTACCGGCAACACGAACATACCCACGGACCTGGTCGGCAAGGATATTGAGCTCTTGGCGGAGGTGGTTCCGGGCCTCCGACGAATAGCTATTCTCAGCGTGGCTGGGGACCCTGCAATGGCGCTAATAGCTGATGAAGTCATCCGGACAGCACGAAGCCTCGGCCTGGACGCCGTAGCCATCGCGATCAACACTCGGAATGACTTTGTCGCCGAGTTTCAGACTGTATCCGAGTCGGCCGCGCAGGGTGTGTTCATTCCGTCAAACACCTATTTCAGCGGCGGATCGCCTCTACGTCCTGTTCTTCGTGAACAGTTGCTGAGGGCGAGGCTCCCGTCGGTCAGCCAGGCCTTCAATCGCGGTGCGAATCCGCCGATGTCCGCGCTCATTTCCTATGGTCCAGATGCTCGGGCCGGCTACAGGGAAGCGGCATCCTACGTCGATGCTATTTTGAAAGGCATAAAACCGGCTGATCTGCCGATAGCTCAACCGACGGTCTTCGAGCTTGCCGTAGATCTGGCTGCCGCCAAAGCAATCGGCATAACTATTCCCCCTTCTGTCCTCGCTCGTGCGACGCAGGTGCTTGAGTAAGGGCCGACCAAGTCTGGAATGACGGAGAAACGAAAAAGGGCCACCATCGGGGTGACCCTTCTCCGTCGAAACCGTCACCTCACCGAGGCGACGTGGAGATTTCAGTCCTGATTATGGAAGGGCTCCATGCCGATCTCGTTGCCTTGGGTGATCGCCGTCGACGGCGTCAGGTACCAGGCGACGGTGCCGGCCTTAGGGACGCCGTTCTCGACATCGGCCGGGTTAACCGCGGCTGAGGCATAACCGGCGAGAGCGAAGAGGATCGTGGCAGCAGCGAGAAGGGTCTTGGTCATTTGAGTTCTCCATCGTTGTGGCCCCGTGGGGTCCGTTTGTTTCGACGATGAAGGTTTCGCATGCGGACGGTGCTGGCACCTGTGACGGACGACACACTGACGCCCGGGCGTCGCGGACTTCCAAGCTGTAGCGGAGCGGGTGCGCCCCACTGCCGATTATCTTGGGCGCTTCAGCGACGCGAAGCTTGCGCCCTACGAAAACCCTTCGGGCGGTGTCGCGCTGGCCATTTGTTGCCCAAACGCGCCTTGCGGCGCGACGTTAGCCGCGCCGGCAATGAGAGAAGGCGCGGCGCTGCATGCCAATCCTTACTGTCCCACGACGATCGTGGCCTGCGCCAGAATCGAAACGGGTATGGGGATACCGATCGCTTTGGCCGTGACCAGATTGATGGAGAGATCGTAGATGTTCGGCTGCTCGATTGGGAGATCGGCCGGCTTTGCGCCCTTCAGGATGGCGTCGACATATGCGCCTGTCTTCCGGATCGTGACAGTGGTTGTCGGGCCGTAGCCCACCATCGCCCGCGGGTTGGTCGCCGGTGTTGGCCAGAAAAGCGGGAGCTTGTACTTGATCTGGAGATCGCTGAGCAGCTCGCGATTGGCCGGGAAGTAGACGCCGGGCGCCACGTAGATCGCTGGTGGCGCCGCTGCAACGACACGGTCGAACTGGTGCGTAAAGTCTAATCCGTCCACAAAGTCGACGACGATTACCTCGATACCGAGGGCCTTCGATTGGATGCGTAGCTGCTCCAGGTTCGGTGCATTAGGCGGGTTGGCCGGCTCATTGAGCGCGACGATCCTCGTCATTGCCGGAATGATCTCCTTAGCGATCTGCACCACCTTTCCGGCGACTTCTGGATTGATGAAGCTCATGCCGGTGATGTTGCCACCGGGGTGGGCCAAGCTCTTGACCAAGCCCTCGCCGACGGGGTCGATGGCGGCAACCACGATCGGAATGGTAGTGGTTAGGCTTCGAACCGCTAGGGCAGGAAGGCCCCCCTGGACCAACACCAGGTCGGGTTTACTGGCTACAATTTTCGCGGCGAAGCCGGGGTAGTCGTCGAAACTCTGTGCGGCAAATGTCTCTGTTGTGATCGTCTTGCCGTTGATATAGCCGTAATCCGCCAGCCCTTGTTGCCAGGCCGCGATCCACTCAGGGAGTTCGCCCGGCGGCCACAAGAATGCTATTCGCGGCAGTTTCGCCGGCGCCTGGGCAAGCGCCAGCCGTGGGAAGGCCGCGGCACCAATGGTAGTGACGGTGCGCGTCAGGAAATCGCGGCGCCGCATCAAAACCTCCCTCTCCCGATTGAGGTCAGATTAGCACCGACGTCCTTTTTTTGACGAGCATTCGCGCATCGTGGGCGCTCGCTAAACCAGCCAAATCAAAGAAGCTTGGCAAGAACAGCAACTGTTTTTCCGCTATTACCAGGCGACCGCACCGGCCTTTGCCTTTGCCATCATTGGCAACGCCAGGCGGGCTGACTGCAGCAGAGGCATAGCCGGCGGAGGGTGGATCGTGAGGGCAGTCTACTCGATGACCTCGTTGGCTTGGGCCAGCAGGGTCGTGGAGGGACTCAGTCCCAGGAGCTTGGCCGTCTTCCGGTTCACAACCATCACGAATTTTGTCGGGTGTTGCACTGGAAGGTCGCCAATACGGGCGCCGCTGAGCACCTTTCCGACATAGGAACCGGCATTGGCGAAGATTTCGTTGTTGTCGGGTCCGTATCCGAGAAGTCCACCGTCCTGAGCATACTCGGGGAAGGGGTAGATGGCTGGCAGTCTCTCCCGGTTGGCCGCGGCGACGACAGCCGCCCGATTGTTCAGCGTGTACGAGTCCAGGCTTAGCACCAATCCGGCTCCGTCTATTTTGGCGACGGCCGCTATCTGCTTGTCGATGTCTTCCAAGGTCCGGACGTGCCAGAGGCTCCGAGCAAGCCCATATGTGTCCGTCGCCTGTTCAAAGGACGGCATGAAGAACTGTCCGCCGCTGGGTGCCACATCGGGGTTGAACATCAGTGCCGCGTGGCGGACGCCTGGGGCAATCTGCACCAGGAGGTCGATCCATTTGCCCCCCATGCTTGCGTCCACATTGGTGAAACCAGAAACGTTCCCACCCGGGTGCGTGAAGTTCGTTACGAACCCGCCACCGATCGGGTCTGCGGCTCCGCCAAATACGATTGGGATTGAATGCGTCACCGCCAAAAGCGCCGCCGTTGGTTGTGTTGCGGCGGCAAGGATGACGTTGGGGTTTTGCAATACCAATTCTTCAGCAAGTGCCTTCAGTCGCGTAAAGTCGTTTTCGGCATAGCGAAAATCAACTGTTACGGTCTCTCCAGCGCGCCAACCTTCACGTCTGAGACCTTCCGTGATGGCACGCCGATATGGTTCTGCCGATGGCGAAGATTCGGCAAAGAAGAAGAGCGCCCCCACCCGCTTTGAGGCATCTTGTGCTTGGGCGCCTGATGCGAACGCGGCGCTGAGGCTTGCAGCGCCAACACCAGACAAAAGAGTTCGTCGGTTGAGCATCAGCGGAGAGTAGACCTGCCCCTGCGATCAGCAAAGATGGCCCTCTACCGTAACCGAAAAGCACAGGGAGGTCCGTGTTTCGACGATGGGTTTCGCACGTGGTACCAGGCAGGATCTGTGGATGAGGGACACAGATCTGCGCATATTTGCAATGAGCCATTACAAATCCTCTTTTTCCGTTGCGAAAGCTGCAACATCTGGCGAGTTGAAGGGGCGCCGCAGAGCCGTTTTGCCTGCGTCTGTGATAGCTTTCAGCAGACCGCGTGAAGGTGGAGGACGGTATGCGTCGCCGGGACTTTCTTGCTTTGGCGGGCATCGCATTGACGCAGGCGTGTACGGCCCTTCCCGTGCGTGCCCAGCAGCCAGCCAAGGTGGCGCGGATAGCATTCCTCTCGCCCCCCCTTGCCGATCAGCAGTGGGACGCAATCCTGGCTGGACTGGCGGATGCGGGTTACATCGATGGCAAGACCATGACAATGGTGCGGTTTACCGCGCCGACCAACGCCGACCTGCCGACTTTTGCGGCGCGCGCCGTTGCGAGCAAGCCCGACATAATCATGACCGTGGGAGGTGCGCTGGAGGCAAAGAACGCCACAACCACAATCCCGATTGTCTTCAGGGCCAGTGCGCCGGTGGAACAAGGGTTGGTGGCAAGTCTTGCGCATCCGGGTGGCAACCTGACCGGCGTCAGCAATACCGCTCCGGACATCGCCAGCAAGCAGCTCGGATTTCTGAAAGAGGCGCTACCCTTCGTAAGGCGCGTTGCGATCCTCAACTTGCCGGCCCAGACCCAGAGCATCACGGATTCGTTGCTCGCGGCGGCGCCGCGGCTGGGGATGGAGGCGCTGTCAATTGATTTCGTCGAAGGCAAGGACTTCGGCGAGCAATTACAGCGCGTACTGCTTTCCGGGGTCCAGGCCGTTTATGTCAACGGCTCGGCCTATTTCAATGCCAATCGCGACGTAATCTACGACTTTGAAATCAAGATGAGGCTACCGATGTTCAACGGGGCGTTCAGCCAACCCTTTCGTGATGTGCTTGGCTACGCAGTAACAGCCGCCGTCCAATATCACACCATGGGGCGAATGGTGGACGCCATCCTCAAGGGGACAAAGCCCGCCGACATACCGGTGGAGCAGCCGACGGCGTATGACCTCGTCGTCAATCTGAAGACGGCAAAGGCGCTTGGCATCACCATCCCACAGTCTGTGCTCGTTCAAGCGAACGAGGTGATCCAATAGCCTTTGCGGCCTAGCACCCGCGACGGGCATGACGATCTCCGCCGCCAAAAACCTTTACCTGAAAAAGAACTCGGGCTGTAAAGCATTTGGATAGAGGCAAATCGCCTTGCACAAGTTTCAGCGTCAGGGACTGGAGAAAAGCTGGACTCGTCCAATACCGATCCTAGATATCCTTCAATCGCCCTCCATCTCCTTCTCGGACTATTGATTTGGTAGAGTCATGGAACGTCGTGGCTTTCTTTCACTGGCAGGAGCTGCGGCGATATTCCCGCACGTCGCTCTGGCACAGCGGGCGGTTACAGGGCCGCGTGTAGCGTTAATTTCCAGCGGTGCACCAGTGACGGAGATGACTGCCACCGGCGCCCCGGAATGGAGAACCTTTATCCCGGAGCTAGGGCGACTTGGATATGTCGAAGGGAGAACGATCTCATTTGAGCGCTACCTTGCGACGCCGACAAACTCCGCTGACGTTGCCCGCATCGTGGTCGGTTCAGCGCCCGACGCCGTGTATTCCGGCGGTGGCACGGCCAGCACCACTCTCGCCATCACGGCGCTGAGCAAAACCCTTCCAGTGGTTCTTTTAACCAGCGACCCGGTTGGCCAGGGAGTTTTTACCAACTTGGCCCGTCCGGGCGGCAATGTGACGGCAATAGCCACGACAGCCAGTCCCGAGTCACAGGCGAAAAATCTGGAGCTGTTGGCAGAGACCATTCGGACTGCGACACGCGTTGCCTATTTTGTTGCAGGTGTCGGTGGACAACCAAATCTCGTCGTTCAGGTTCACGTAGATGCGGCAAGCGCTGCCGCTGAGAAGCTCGGGCTGGCGTTCTCGACCGTCGTCGTGGAGGATCTCCCTCCGAACGAAGCCGAATATCGTCGCGCCTTCGCGGCTGCCTTGGCGACAAAGCCTGATATTGTCCAATTTGGCATCAGCGCCGCCATTTCTAACGGTTCGGAAATTCTTGCAAAGCTCGCCCTGGATGCCTCCATACCCGCGGCATCGCCCTACGGTCGATTCGCGGAGGCAGGGGGCCTACTAAGCTATGGCTCGAACGCTTTGGATAACTATCGCAAGGCCGCCGGCTATATTGCCCTTGTCCTTCAGGGAGCCAGGCCCGGTGAGCTCCCGGTTCTGCTGCCGACCCTCTTCGACCTGATAGTCAATCTCAAGACCGCAAAGACAATCGGCGTTACCGTCCCAGAGTCGATCCTTGTCCAGGCAACGCAAGTAATCCAGTAGTGCTAGCGAAGCACCTGGTTCAGTCACTGTCCGACTGAGGCTGCAACGCCAATTCCCGCCCCTCCCGGCTCATTCCGAACAAACGAAGAAGAGGCCGCCGAAAGCGACCCTTCCCCGTCAAAACCGTCACCCCATTGGGGCGACGTGGAGATATCAGTCGTTGTTGTGGAAGGGCTCCATGCCGATGTCGTTGCCCTGGGTGATCGCCGTCGACGGCGTCAGGTACCAGGCGACGGTGCCGGCCTTGGGGGCGCCGTTCTCGACATCGGCCGGGTTAACCGCGGCCGAGGCATAACCGGCGAGAGCGAAGAGGATCGTGGCAGCGGCCAGAATGGTCTTGGTCATTTGAGTTCTCCATCGTTGTGGCCCCGTGGGGTCCGTGTTTCGACGATGGAGGTTTCGCATGGCCCGAGCGCCCGGACCTGTGACGGAGGACACCGATGACGAAGGGGCATGACCGCGACCCGCGTTGCGTGACTTGCAACGTCTGATCGCTTGGCCGGCGAGGGCACCCAGGACGTTCAGCCGATGAATGTGGTAACTCTAGACGGGTCGCGCAGCGAGAGGACCTCATGCGACGCCGTGATTTTCTTGCGATCACCGGTGCAGCCTTGGCCCAGGCGGTCACCCAAGCGGCGCTTGCCCAGCAGGCCGTCAAGCTGCCGCGTGTCGCATGGCTCGCGAACTCGCTTTTAAGCGTTGCCGACTTCACTGCACCGGGGCTTGGCCCCTTTGCGCTTCTCGAAGGCCTGGCGGTTCTGGGTTATGTCGCCGGCAAGACGATTGCGATCGAGTATTTCCTGGCGCCTGCCGTAGAGGAGCTGCCGGCGTTCGCGGCGAAGGCCGTGGCGACCGGACCCGATCTGATCATTGCCGCCGTCACTCTCGGTGCGTTGGCCGCAAGGAAAGCCACAAGTACCATTCCGATCGTCTTCTACAATTCGGCCGTGCCAGTGGAGACCGGCATAGTGGCGAGCCTCGCCCATCCAGGTGGAAACGTGACCGGCGTGACTTCGGTCAACAATCAACTGGCGGGAAAAGGGCTGGAGATCCTGGGGGAAATCATCCGCGGCCTTTCGCAAGTGGCGATCGTCTACCAACCGGAGGAGCCCGCGGGTGGCTTCGCGCTGGCCCAAATCCTAAAGGATGCACCGGCGCTGGGCATCAATGCATTCGTTGTGAACGCTCCCCAGGGCTCGGATTTCGATCTCGTTTTCGCCGAGGCAAGGGCAAGGGGAGCGCAGGCTGCTCAGGTCATTGATACCGCGTATTTCAATCAGTTCAGGGAGCCTATCGTAGCAGCAGCAGCAAAGCAGCGCCTACCCACCATCTACGCAAGCCCAGTATCCGCTGATGTCGGCGGATTGATCAGCTATGGAGCGAACACGGTCGAAACCGCCCGACATGCCGCATCTTTCGTGGATCGTATCCTGCGAGGGGCCAAGCCGGCAGACATGCCTGTCGAGCAGCCCACGGCATTCGACCTAGTCGTCAATCTCAAGACAGCACAGGACCTCGGACTAACGATTCCACCGTCAATCCTTCTCAGGGCAACGAGACTTATTCAGGTTTGATTTTGGCCTTGCGGGATAACTTCGGCAGTCATTTCTGGGAATGTCGGTGTAACCATTGCGGAGGGGAAGACTGATGAAGCATCGCCCATCTGCGAACTTCGCGGAAGCAGGCCCCAAGAGGTTAAGCCGTCGCCATGTCCTAGGGCTTGGTGCGGGCGCTGCCGTTTGGCCTTTTGGAGCGATCGCTCAGCAGTCCAAAGTCGTGAAGCGCCTCGGCTATCTCACAGGTGGGTCGGAGACGGACCCGGTGAGCGTTGGACGGAGGAACGCTCTTATCTCCAGGCTGTCAGAACTGGGCTGGGCTGAGGGCGAATCGCTAATCGTGGACCAAAAGTTCCTTGGCGGCCTGCCCACTGAGCGCGTGGCAGCGAAAGAGCTCGTCGCCTCGCGGCCCGATGTTCTGGTGGCGGCCAGCACACCGACTTTGGCGGCGCTAGCTGCGGAGACGACCACAATTCCCATTGTTTGCGTGGGCGTGACAGACCCCGTAGGACAGGGGCTCGTGAAAAGCCTTGCTCATCCCGACGGCAACATCACCGGGTTGATCCTTTTTGAAGCGGAGATCGCCAACAAATGGATCGACTATCTGCTTGCGGTCGCGCCACGACTGCGACGGATCGCATTCCTTTACCAGCCGGACAATTCGCCCGTTTACCTCTATTTTAGTGCTGTCGAAAAGAAGGTGCAGCCGCGGGGAGTAACCATCCTTCACTCACCTGCCCGCACTGCGGCCGAGCTTGCCAAGGCGCTTGATGCTCTGGCAACCGAACCGGACACCGGGGTCGTGGTCCCGCCGGATGCGTTTTTGTCTGCGAACCGTTCGCTGCTCATTCAAAAGTTCGTCGACCTCCGGCTCCCAAATATTTCATCGGCAAACGATACCGCGGCGGCCGGCGCGCTAATGTCATACGGAGTGAATTACCTTGATCACTTCAGGCAGGCCGCGCCGATCATCGATGCGATCCTGCGTGGTGGTCATCCAGGTGATATTCCAATTCAGGCTTCAGACAAGTATGAGTTGGTCATCAATCTCAAGACTGCACGGGCGATCGGCGTCACGGTTCCGACCTCACTCATATCTCTCGCCGATCAGATAATTGAATGAGCGTATCGTGAACGCTTCGCGGTTCTTATAAAACGTCGCGAGTTCATTGCACTTGCGGGCGCCTCTGCCGCCTTTCCGCACCTCGCCTACGCACAGCCGTCGACGAAGGCCCGTCGAGTTTCCTACTTAACGGTCCCTCAGATTCCGCGGAGCTCGTCGCGACCGAGGGGGTTGCGCTCCTGAAGGAGGGAAAAATCCTCGCAGCCGTCCAAAGTGGTCCGGGCGCTGCCGTGGTCATCATCGACTCCTATCCGCCGATGCAGGTGACCTCGATTTCCCTCCAGGTGCAAAACAGAAACTCTGATTGGGGGTCATGGTCTTGGGTCGGACGAGCATCGCCGCCAATCTTGCAACCGTGTTGGCTGCTATCGCTCGTCATCGGCCGCCGGCAGTTTACGCGAATCCGGCATTTGCAGCGGCAGGCGGAATAGTAGCGCTTGGAGTCGATCCAGATGCGGGTGTTGATGGGGCCGGTGGCTATGTTGGCCGCATTCTCAATGGCACCAAGGTCGCCAACCTCCCTGTCCAAGCGCCGAGCAAATACATTCTTACCGTTAACCTGAACGCTGCCAAGGCGCTTGGGATGAGCATTCCAACCACGATCTTAATACGCGCCGACGAGGTAATCGGGTAGGACTTGTTGTTTCGAGATTGCCTTCCGATGCGTGGTTGTTTGAATTCGTAACGATTTGCCAAATGAGACTGGAGCTCTTATATGCGGTTCCTTGCTCCTCGATTCGAGATACCGACAGTGTTATCCCCCTTGTATGACAACCTCCCATGTACCGAAGGAAGACCTAATGGCACAGAGTTCTATAGCCCGACTACGTCAACTCGATGCGGAGCGCGAAGCGCTCTTGGCCAATGCCCACGATGAAGCGAAGGCCGCGGCGAGCGAGGCGATCGCGAGCCTAAATGAGCTCGGTTTCAATTACCGCTTGATCGAAGGTGGAAAAAATCGCGGCGCTCGAGCTGGTACTCGGACGCCAAAAGACGCGCCCTGCCCAATCTGCAAGTTCAAAACCGACCCGCTCCACGACGGCCGAGCACATCGGATGCAAGGCGAAGATAAGAAGCCCTTCACGGCAGCCGAGCTCAAAGAGCGAGGTCTGGCCAAGGTTGCCAGTTAGCCAAGGCCTCTCCCCACGACCAGCCCCACCGAGGGCTTCAGCCAAACGAAGAGGGGCCGCCTTGAGCGACCCCTCCCCGTCGAAACTGCCGCCCCGATGGAGGAGCGACAGAAAGAGTAGTCTATTGAAGGTGTTGCCGCCGCTCAACCCGATCCATCGAAAGCGCGGCTTCAATCCGGGTCCGCGCCTCGGGTCCGTCGGAGCGAACAATTGCCGCATCACATACCGATGCCGCGGCGATCGCGTCATCCAGGTCGGAGAAGGGGCCAACGACATCACAGCCCATCTCCTCCAGAACGTCCGCGGCAACCAGCCCGACCATTGGGTCGGGATCGAAGACAAGCACTACTGGTCGTGAGGGCTTCATCAAAAGCGAGGGGAACGGCGATACCCCTCGCAGACGCCTTACGTGTTCTGACATGGCTGGCAGCCCTCCCTGACAGTCGGGATGGAGGCATCAGTCGTTGTTGTGGAAGGGCTCCATGCCGATCTCGTTGCCTTGGGTGATCGCCGTCGACGGCGTCAGGTACCAGGCGACAGTGCCGGCTTTTGGCTGCCCATTCTCAACGGCGGCCGGATTGACGGCCGCCGAGGCATAACCAGCGAGGGCGAGGACAATCGTGACGGCAGTAAAGAGGGTCTTGGTCATTTGAGTTCTCCATCGTTGTGGCCCCGTGGGGTCCGTGTTTCGACGATGGAGATTTCGCACAGGCTGAGCGCCTAGACCTGTGACCGGGGACACACCGACGTAGCTCGATGTTAGCCTGATGGCGCCTTCACAGTCTCAGCGGGTGAATTCCAAATGCTGATAAAGCGTGACCTGCTGGTGCTTGCCGGGGAGGCATCGGCGGTCCCGACTCTGGGCTTTTCGCAGGCGGCATCCAAAGGACCCTCAATTAGCTTTTTATGGCCGCCAGGCTTGCTACTTGAATAAGTGGAGGCATATCGGCAAGTCATGGCCGACTTCGGCTTTATCGAGGGCAAGACCGTTTCTACCGCGATGTACTTACCGATCCAACAGCCAATGAAATCCGCTTGGGGCGGCCGGTCTGCTATATCGAAGTGCGTCTCCGAAGGGATCGCCGAACGGCAGCCACCGTGGAAGTCGCATGGCACAATCGTTCATTTTGTCTGCCGAAGGCGGCACGCCAGCGCACAAAGAGGAACTATTATGCGGCGAGTAGACTTTTATCGGAAGTGGCGAGGCGATGACATTGTATCCTCGCATACTGGCGATGAATGAAGCAACTCTCACCGTGGATGCCATTCCTCGTCGCTCACCAGCGTCGCTTGCGCCAGAATCTCCGGCGGAATCGTAATTCCGATGGACTTTGCCGTTGTCAGATTGATCGCTAGGTCAAAAACCGCTGGTAATTCGACAGGAAGCACTTGAGGGCGAGTACCCCGCAAGATTGCACTAACGTACCCTGCCGATCGTCGGGTTGCGGCCAGACCATTTGCGCCATAAGCGAGCATGCCTATAAACGGAAGGTATGTCGCAGTCGTCCAGAGTAATGGTACTCGCTCGTTAAACTCGAAGTCGTAAAGAGCTTCTCGGTTGGCCTGTTGCGAAAAGAACGTGCTTCCTGGAATGAAAATTGCCTGTGGGCGAGAGCTGATGATCTGTTTCAGTTGACGTGGCAAGTCGGGTTCCTGATTGAAATTGACAAACACCGGATCGATGCTCAACGCTTCAGCGGCAATCCTAGTCTGAGATAGTACAAGCGCCAAGTCAGTGCGAGTGGGAATCACTATGACGGCTAGATGCGAAAGTGATGGCAAAATCGTCTTAAAGATAGACAGCTGTTTTCCCACCAAATCGGAAAACAAACTCGTGGTCCCGGTCAGATTGTTGCCGGGCTGGGCAAGACTCTTAATCAAGCCGCTGCCGAGTGCGTCGGGGACATTGGCAAACACGATAGGAATGTTGTCAGTGGCGTCTCGCGCTGCCTCGGAGGCAGTAATGCCGTAAGTAAAGATCACATCAGGTCGGCTCGACACCGCCTTAGCCGCAAAAAGCGGCAAGGCCTCATTGGAGGGAGCCGTAAATGACTCGATGACTATGGTCTTTTTGTCTACGAATCCCCACTCGGCCAGCCCCTGATGGAAGGCGTCTAATGTCTGGGAATCGAGCCCGATGGAAAGCACGGCGACCCGTGGCGTCTTGGGCTGAGCCTTGACCACATGAGGGAAGGCGACAGCGCAAGTGGCAAGTGCCAGGAACTGACGGCGCTTCATGAGATTGCGCTCTGATCCATTCTCAAAGCATTAGCATGCCCGGCGGCCCCTCGGGGTGCTTTTCGACAGTTTGTTCCAAGTCTCGGTGACGAGGTACACAGACGGAAATGGCGGCGATCGCTTTGCCCAAAACGAAGAAGGGCGGCCGACGCGCGACCCCTCCCTATCGAAATCGTCACCTCGAGGGGCGGCGTGGAGATTTCAGTGGCCGGTTCGTTGCCCTGCGCGGCCTTTCTCACTCAATCACTTCGTTTGCGAGAGCCAAAATCCTTGGCGGGATTACAATCCCTAACGCTTTTGCCGTTCGCGCGTTAATGATCAGGTTGTAGGTGGTCGGTATCTCAATCGGCATGTCTGCGGGGTTCTCGCCCGTGATAATGCGAGCAACGTAGCCGCCCGCCTTTCGATAGCGATCGGCGCTGTCTGAAACGTAGGTCATGAGTCCGCCGGCAAGAACGCTGTCACGCGAACTATAGATCACCGGAATCTTCGCCTGCGCCGCGCCCCGAATGATGTGGTTAACATTAGCAATGTGGACGGTGACAGCTCCCACGTACAGACTGTCATCTCTGTTGTTCCTCACCCGGTCGAACAGCGTGCGGTAGCCAATCTCATCGAAAGGCGGGTCCATTGCGTCAATGGTAAGCTCCAAGCCAGCGGAGGTGGCGGCCTGGCGCAGAACGGGTTCCAACTCCTTCCCCTGCTGTGCCCAGACAGCCCCGCTGGATAAGTATCGCAACCGAGCTGCGTTCGGCACCGTGTCCTTCAACAACTGTACCTGCAATCCGCTGAATACGAATCCGCCCGAGACCATGAATCCAGTCAGATTGCCGCCTGGTTTGGAAAGGCTGGTTGCTAAACCGGTCGCCACGGGATCCGGTAACCCCGGGCAGACGATCGGAACGGTTCTGCTAAAATCCATCACGCGCTCGGCAGCGACGGAGCCGTTCGTGAGAACGGCATCCGGCGATGAACTAACGATGGAGCGCGCAACTTCCGGGTAAGTCTCGGGTGCCCGGCCCGCGCTTGAGTAGGTGCTGACCTTCAGGTTTTGCCCCTCGATAAATCCGAGCCGACGCAGCTCGGCGAAGAATGCGCGGTACTGTGGAACGCTGGAGGTCTCGGTCAGGTCACTGACCGGCAGAGCGATATCCCAAATCGCGATCCGATAGACCCTCGTCTGTGCCCTCGCCACGACCGGCAACGAAACCAGTGCCAGGCCACCAGCGGCAAAGGCGCGGCGTGTCAACGGCAACCTCGTAGCCCGCTGAGCAATGCCTGCTCGTGTGAATACGGCGGCATCACTCACCGTGAGGGAACCCCGCCTCATTCAAATACCTGCGTCGCTTGAGCGAGAAGCGTCGCGCTCATTTGCAGACCAAGCCTCTTGGCCGTTCTCAAATTGACCGAGAGGTCGAACGCCGTAGGTTGAATGACAGGTAGGTCTCCCGGTCTTTCCCCATTTAGAATGCGAACAACGTAGCGAGCTGCCGCTCGATAGCATTCGGGGAGGTTTGCTCCATAGCTCAACAGACCACCCGACTCGGCAAAGGTCGAATAGGGCGAAATAGCTGGAATGCCGTTCAAGTCACAGGCTTCGGCGATCTGCGCAGAGGCGGCATTATTTTGGCCTGACGTTCCTACCTGCAGTGCATCGATTCGTAGTCCCACGAGTCCTTCCAGAGCCTGGCGATACGCCTGTGTTAGCGCCGGGTCATCAACCAGCAGTGGGACAAAGCCAACCCCGATCTCTGCGGCTGCGCGTTCCGGGATGGCACGATATTGAGCCATCGCAGGCATGGCGTTGATGTACGCCATCCGTCGTGCGGCGGGCGCAGCTTCATGGAGGATCTCGGTAAGCTTCGCCTCGCTTTCAATCCCTGCAGTCTGATTGGTCCCGGTGACGTTGGCTCCAGGGCGAGCCAAGTTGGTCACAAGACCAGTAGCTAACCCGTCGGCAACCGTGAATACGATCGGGATAGTACCCGTGAGGACAGCAGCGGCCCGCGTAATCTGGAACGTGCCTCCCATGAAAATCAGGTCGGGATTGCTGGCGACAACGCGCAAGGCCAGTCTGTCGTAGGCCGTTGAGTCGCTCATTGCTGAGTGCCGCTCAAAAAGCGTGGTATCGCCCTCGACGACGCCAAGATGCCGGAGTTCCGAGACGAAAGCGGTCCAGGTCGGTGACGCTCCGCCCTCGACCATGTCCTTAGTTGGAACGGCACTTGAAACCAGAGCAACGCGACGGACATTCGGCCGTGCCTGCTGCGCTCGAGAGATCTGCGGCCACACCGCGCCGGCACCCATTAAAGCAAGGAAATCCCGACGCCTCATCTAGGCAGCCTTCGACCTGTAGACGACGCTTGGTAGGAGAGCTGCGGCGCCTGCACCAGTTAATAAGTGCCGCCTATTCATTGCGCGCTCCTCCTCCCGAAGCCGCTTGCACAAGAGCAAAGGATAGGCCTCCAGTTAAATCGAGCAAGGGGAGAAGTTGTTGCGGAATCTGCAATGTCCCTTCGTCGAACCACCGGGAGAAGCCCCACGAGGCCAATTTGGCTCCCCACAGCGCTAACCCCGCGGCTTGCCTACGTGGGAGCCAAACGAAGAGGGGCCCCCGAAGTGATCCTCCCCGTCAAACTGCCACCTAATCGAAGGCGACTTGCAGATTTCAGTCGTTGTTATGGAAGGGCTCCATGCCGATCTCGTTGCCTTGGGTGATCGCCGTCGAGGGCGTCAGATACCAGGCGACGGTGCCGGCTTTCGGGACGCCGTTTTCGACATCGGCCGGGTTAACCGCGGCGGAAGCATAGCCGGCGAGGGCGAAGAGGATCGTGGCAGTGGCGAGAAGGGTCTTAATCATTTGAGGTCTCCATCGTTGTGGCCCCGTGGGGTCCGTGTTTCGATGATGGAGATTTCGCATACGGTGGAGGACAGGACCTGTGACGGACGGCACAGCCCAAGTGGTCCTTGGCCAGAGGAAATTGGCCAGCTTGCCAAAAGTCCATCGTTCCCTAGGATTTGGTATGCAGTCAGGGAGGTGTCGCGGTGAGACGACGTGATTTCATTTCCGGTCTCACCACCCTCACGACTTTCGCAATCTTACCAACGGTTCTGCTAGCGCAGTTTACTCCGCAAAAAATTGGTTGGCTTGCAGCGGGGGCTGAGACTGACCCGCTCGAGATCGCCATTGAGGAGGCAGTTCGCGATGAGCTGCGCAGTCAGGGTTATGTTGAGGCATCCAACCTCTTCATCGACATAAAGAGAAATGCCAATTCAGATCCGGCGCTCTTTTCCGTGCTTGCGAGGCAGCTCATAGCCAATCGACCTGATGTCCTCATTGCGTCTGGCTCTCCCGCTACCCGCGCCCTACTTGATCAGACCAAAGAGATACCGATCGTTTTCGTGTCGGCCTCGGACCCGGTAGGCAGCGGTTTTGTGCAAAGCTTGGCGCGTCCGGGCCGCAATGCGACCGGTTTCACCAATTTCGATCCCTTGATGGCCACCAAATGGATGGGTCTCCTAAAGGAGATTGCGCCATCGCTTGCGGAGATTGGGGTGCTGTTCAATCCCGACACGGCCGTCAAAGGAGGCCGCTTCTTTCTTGACCCTATAGAAGATGTCGCGCCTTCTCTTGGGCTGGCTACGAAGGCTTTGATGGTACACGATGACCAGGATGTGGTGCGCTCGCTAACTGATCTAGGAAAATTGCCCAACCGCGGCGTTATCGTCCTTCCCGACAGTTTCAACACCGCTCATCGCCGGACTATCATTGGTGCCATTGCTCAGACTCCCTTGCCAGCAATCTATCCGGTCGAAGCATATGCGCAGGAAGGAGGTCTGATCGTCTATGGGGTGAGTAGCCCGGATCTATTTCGCCGAAGCGGCGATTATGTTGGCAGAATCCTGAAAGGCGCGAGCCCGGCTGATTTGCCGGTGCAGGCACCCACTCAATTCCAACTGATTATCAACCAGCGGACTGCAACGACTCAGGGTTGCCGTATTCCCTCCAGCGTCATATCGCTCGCTGATCAGGTCATGTATTAAGCCGAAGCGACCCTTCCCCGTCGAAACCTTCACCTCGAAAGGCGACGTAGAGATTCACTCCTGATTGTGGAAGGGCTCCATGCCGATCTCGTTGCCCTGGGTGATCGCCGTCGACGGCGTCAGGTACCAGGCGACGGTGCCGGCTTTCGGCTGCCCATTCTCAACGTCGGCCGGATTAACCGCGGCCGAGGCGTAGCCGGCGAGAGCGAAGAGGATCGTGACGGCAGTGAAGAGGGTCTTGGTCATTTGAGTTCACCATCGCTGTGGCCCCGTGGGGTCCGTGTTTCGATGATGGAGGTTTCGCACGATGCGGATGGCAGGACCTGTGACGGGCGACACACGGCCCGCACTGCGATAATAAGAAACCAGAATGCCGAACGCACAAATTAGCCGTTCTTTGCCAAAGGGCTCCAAGCGCGTAGGCTCGGCGGGATGGAGTTTTTCCTAATAAGTCGGCGTGACGAATGTTTAGACCCCGGCGACGTGATCTTCTGGGCGGCGCAGTAGGCCTCATTGCGGGTCGCACATCGGCTTTCGGCCAGAACCTGAGCCGCAATGTTTTGATTGGTTATCTCGGCGTCGATCCTACCGCTTGGGCCTCGTGGACTTCGGCCTTTGTCCAGAGGATGTCGGATCTCGGCTGGGTAGAGGGCCGGAACGCAACCTATATTTTTCGATGGTCCCAGGGACGCCCCGAAGCGTACGCCCCGATTGTCGAGGAATTCTTGGGTAGCAAGGTCGACGTGATGGCGATCTCGGGAGCGGCGGCCCCGACCGCAATGCGCATGACCGCCGACGTTCCCATCGTCTTTCTGATCGTCAACGATCCCCTTTCGGCCGGCATCGTCACTGACCTTGCTCACCCTGGCGGGAACGTGACCGGGATGTCACTTTTGGCCGCCGAAATAGCCACCAAACGCCTTGAGTTGCTTATGGAGATAGCGCCGTCAGCGCGGCACCTGTTGGTGCTGGCAAACTCCAATTTCGCGCCCGCACTGGTCGAACTGCAGGAGGTGAAGGCCGCGGCGACCGAAATGGGACTCTTCGTCGAAGCAGTCACCGTTGGAAGCATTGCCGAGCTCGCAAGTAGATTCGTACCCGCGCTGCAAGCGGCCGACTGCGTCTACGTCGTTATCGATGCACTGTTGAACACGGTGAGGGCGCAGATTACCGGATTGATTGCTGAGCGCCTGCTGCCCTCCATCTACGGCGCGCGCGAATGGACGGAGGCCGGCGGACTGCTGTCATACGGACCCGTTTTCCCAGTTCTCTTTCGGCGTGCGGCAGAGATCACCGACCGTATTCTGAGAGGAGAAAAGCCGGGAAACATACCAGTCGAGCAACCCACGCGCTTTGAACTGGTGGTCAACCGCCGACTGGTGGAACGCCTCGGCTTGACGGTGTCACCCAGGGTTGTTGTTCAAGTCGATGAGTTTGTATGATTGTGCTTATTGGCTGATACGCGACCGCCGACGATGCGCCTGCTGAGGCTAAGGCACGTAGCCATACCCCGCCTTATCATTCAACGCTTTTAGCGTCCCATCAGCTTTCAGCTTGGATATTCCTGAATTGAGTTTGGAAAGCAGACCGGAATTACCCTTTTGCACAAGCAGTCGCACTTGAGTGAAACTGATGGCCGGGTAGCTATCAACCATCTTAAATTTGGGTCGACCAGACACCAGCTCGGCACCGATGGGGTTAGTCGTGTACAGCCCTTCGACTAAGCCCGCCTCCAGTACCGATACGCCCTCAACTACAGTTTCAACGGCGACGACATTGACCCCGACCTGCTTCAGAGGCTGTGTGTATAACGATCCCCGAGTGACTGCAATCGCCATACCCTTCATGTCATCTATTGATTTATAAGTCTTTGTGTCGTCGGCGGAGGTAATCAGCACGTCTCTGTAAGAGGCGTAGGGCTGAGTGAAATCAGCAACAGCCTCTCTATCCGGGGTTTTGCCAAAGGGGCCCGAAACGATGTCAATCAGCTTGTAGGCAAGCGCATTTACGAGATCCCCTATGGGCATTTCTTGATATTTAACTTGAAGATTCGACGCGTCGGCGATGACGGCGATGGCTTCATCATAAAACGGGTAGTAACCCTGGTTCAGCGGCGCTCTACCAACTGTCAAGACCGGTTGCGCCTGGCCTACCACGAGTCCACCCAGCATCGCCGCGCCCAGCGCAAAACCGATCTGGCCCAGTTTCATTGGTATACCCTTCTAGCGGCACGATTTGGTGGCGGCAGAGCGTGTCATCATCCTGCGACCGTCAACGTAGCCACGGTCGGCCACGCGAGCCTATATGCTTCACCCAACGCGAGCAAAATAACATGATCGGGGGGACGCGAGAAAGCGTAGACCGGCAGCTCTGTGATTGGCAGAAGCAGGCAATTCTCGAGTTGGACAGCGGCTGGATTGTTATCAAGGATTAGGACGCGATGGCTGCGCTGGCGAGGGCCGATTAACGCCGGTGCCCATGCGGCCGGTCTTCAAGTTGTCGACGGCCTCTTATGGTCATCGACAACTTGAATAGTCACGTCCGCCTATCCGATGGCCCGGGGCCGCGCCCGTGACCGAAACTACCGGTCGTCGTTGGCCTTCTGCTCCCGCGGCTCCATCAGCTCTGCCAGTTTCGCAAGGTTGCACGGCTGGCCGCGGGCGGTGATGATCGCCCCGGGGCTGTTGAGGAAGACGCCGCACCGGTTGTAGATGTCCCCCTGAGTCTCGAAGGGCAGGCTGGTCAGCGGGTCAACCGCGGCCGAGGCATAACCGGCCAGAGCGAAGAGGATCGTGGCAGCGGCGAGAAGGGTCTTGGTCATTTGAGTTCTCCATCGTTGTGGCCCGCATGGGGTCCGTGTTGCGATGATGGAGGTTTCGCACGCTGCGGATGGCGGTACCTGTGATAGGCGACACAGAGCCGGAGTCGCTGTAAAGTTATGGGGATTCGGCTTTGTTTTCGGACCAGCTCTGACTGCTCCGATTGGGTGACTAAGCGTGTATCGCTCACCTCATGTCTCGCGACGCTCGCTGATTTCCGGCGCTGCTGCTATCGCAGGCTCGCGCATAGCGTTGGGCCAGCAGGTCAGGCGCCGAATCGCGATGTTGCATCCCTCTCGTCCGGTCGAGGATTTAGTTGACAATGGCCTTCCGATCTTTGCACCGTTCTTCGCCGAGTTGCGGCGGCGGGGCTACGCCGAGGGCGACAATCTGATCGTAGATCGCTGGACCGGTCTCGGCGCCGTCAATCTTGACGACGTGGCGCGGAGGATAGTCGCCTCCGGACCTGATGTGATTTATGGCTTCAGCACAAGCGTCACTGGACCGCCGCTTCAGCGTGCCACGCATAGCATACCGATTGTGGTCTCGGGGAACGACCCGGTCGCGGCTGGCCTGATTACCGACCCAGCTCACCCGGGCGTGCAATCTCACGGCGATCAGTAACGGCCAACCTGAACTCGGGGGAAAACGCGTGCAGCTGCTTGCGGAGGCGGTGCCCTCAATCAGCAGCATCGCCTACCTCACAGCTGACTCTGCTGGCTTCAATTTTGGCCCGGTCGAAGATGCGGCACGCGAAATTGGAGTGAAGCTATCCGTGGTCACCCTCGACGTTCCGAAGGATGAGACCGCGATCGGGCGCTCCTTCGAACGCATGCGAATGTCTGGCGTGGGAGCAATCCTGCTAGGGGCCTTAGACTCGTCGTTCGTTCGGCCCATAGCGTTGCTCGCGCAAGCGAATAGTCTGCCGGCTGAAGGCATCGACACTACCGAATTTGCGCAGGCAGGCGGTCTGATGGCGTATGGGATCAATTTCGGCGAGACCAACCGGATGTCGGCAGAGTATGTCGGAAGAATTCTGAGGGGAGAGAAGCCCGGCGACCTCCCAGTCTGGCCAAACCAAAGTCTCGAATTAGTCGTCAATATAACAACGGCGCGGAAGCTGGGATTGAACCTGTCAGTGAACTTCCTTGCCCGGGCTGACTTAATCATAGAGTAACAACGCAGCCGGCGACACAGATAGAATCCCCCATTTCGGGAGCGGCAACCACGCGGAGGAGTCAGTCGACATTGTGGACCGGCACGAGGCTGGGCTTGTCGCCCTGGCCGACCCAACTAGTCATAGATCACCGTTGCTTGCGCAAGAATCTTCGCGCGGGAATCTACTCCATCACCAAATTGGTTTGTCACATTTCGCCACAGCCCTTCGGTTTGGCAGCAGGGGCCTGCCGCGGCCGATTATGCTAATCTCGCCGTCGTGGTTGCCGTGGTGCGGGGTGTTTGTCAGTGCTCCGACATTCGTGGTTGTGTCGCGGCGGGTGAGGTAGATGAGACGACGCGATTTGCTGCTTGGTCTGGCGGGAGCACTTACTGCGCCGCGCCTCGGCTTTGCGCAGCAGCGCGCCGGCCTCCCGCGAGTTGCTTTGGCGTCACCAACGGTCCCACGTGAATTGATGGCAGAAGGCAGTTCTGACAGGAGGTGGAGCAGCTTTTTGGTCGAGCTTCGACGGCTTGGCTTTGTCGAGGGGCAGAACGTCATCCTCGAGCGCTACTCAACGTTGGGTGTTGCGGATCCAGAAGAATTGGGCCGGGCGATTGCCCGATCTCGGCCATCGGTCATCTTTGTCGGCGGCCACACTGCAATGGCGCGCGCGGCGGCAATCACGGCACCGGACATTCCCGTGGTGTTTCAAGTGGCGGATGCCCTGGCCAGCGGCTTGGTCTCAAGTCTGGCGCATCCCGGCGGTAACTTAACAGGCGTCACCACGACCCCGGTCGACATCGAGGGCAAGAAGATGGGGATGTTGCACGAGGTGGTACCCCAAGCCATGCGACTGGCATTTTTGGACACGATCACCGCCTACGAGCCGTTGGGCCATCGGACTGTTGTTGAGGCTGCGGCGGCCGCGCTTGGCCTGACACTGTTTCCGGTCATAGTGGACCGCCCCTTCGACGAGGTGGTTTTCCAGACCGCTTTTGACGACATCAAACGCAAGGGAGCCCAAATAGTCGAGTTGGCCGACTCTACCAATATCGCAGCTAGTTGGAGCATCATTGTGCGACTCGCAGATGCGGCACGGCTTCCGACATGTAGTGGCGATCCCGCCTTTCTCGACTTCGGAGGCTTGATGAGCTACGGCGCGAACCGCGGGGCGGTCTACGCCAGGGCCGCTTCCTATGTCGCTCAAATATTGAGAGGCGCGAAGGCAGGCGACCTGCCGGTACAGGAGCCAAGTCAATTTGAGCTGGGAATTAATCGAATGGCCGCTACGGAACTCGGGCTCGAGTTGCCGCCATCACTGCTTCTGCAAGCCGTCGAGGTCCGTGGCTGATAATCTTGAAATCGGCATGGGCAGATCAGTGAGATCGTGGCCGCGGCGCGTAACGTCGTGTTGGCGGGACCTCTCCCTGATGCGATTCAAAATATCACGACTTTTGCCGCCAGCGTCCCAGCGAACGCCAAGCAAATTGATGCGGGCAAGGCTTTCATAGACTTCATGCGCTCTCCAAAGCAGCATGGCGGTGATGAAGGCTAAGGGAATGGAGCCGGGCTAAGTTCAGCCTATCAGTGGAGCAACGGCGCGAACCCATTTACAGCCCGTGAAGGTGGCTGGGTCTCGCCCGGCGTTTGGCCCGGAAGTTGTGAGTCAGGGAGACTCCGGGGCCACTCGGTCGCCAGCGTGAAAAAGATGCGATATCCGGGGCTCAGTCGGCGTTATGGAAGGGCTCCATGCCGATCTCGTTGCCTTGGGTGATCGCCGTTGATGGCGTCAGGTACCAGGCGACAGTGCCGGCTTTCGGCTGCCTATTCTCAACGTCGGCCGGATTGACGGCCGCTGAGGCATAACCGACGAGGGCGAAGAGGATGGTGGCAGCGGCGAGAATGATCTTGGTCATTTGAGGTCTCCATCGTTGTGGCCCGCATGGGGTCCGTGTTTCGACAATGGAGGTTTCGCATATGGTGGAGGACAGGGACGTGTGATGGACGACACATCGAAGCTAAGTCTGCGCGATCAGGACACTAATTTCTGACGCCTTCCGGGGCGAGTTGACCGCCGCGCGACCCAAAGACCGCCACAAATCATCTGCTCAGCAGCTTCGAAATGCGCCCCAGCCAGGCACGCCGATCAAGAGCGTCGTTCGCAAACGGTCCGAGCTCAGCATGACGCGCGTACTCGAAGACTTGACGAAGCTTGGCCATTGGGAAATCGGTCGTCCCTGCTGGCAGTTGGAGGGTCGAGACTCCGGCTCGCTCACTCTGGAGCAGAAGGGACTGCCAGGTCACAGCCAGGGCTGCCCGTAGAAGGCCTGCGTGCAGGAAGCCGACGGCAGCGGATAGATGGAGCTGCTCCCACTGATCCGGTTCCCGACCATCGCGACCGAGCTCTTCAAGAGTAGCTCCAAGGAGAGTCTCAACGAGGCTCCTCAGGTCGGGCACTGACAGGCGATGGACCTCCTCGGCCGGCGGGAACTTGAACCGAACGCGATATGGATTCATCGCCCTCCCCAGTCCTCGCGGTCCACGAGGCGGATGTGAAGAAACCGTCACGGCGAGAGCAGGCCCACCATCGGCTGCAGGGCCCTACTCGACAACAACATCTGTGCGGAAAAGAACCTCCTGCGGGATAGTAATACCAAGCGCCCTTGCCGTTTTCAGGTTGACTGCGAGTACGGGCCGGGGAACCTCGATTGGTAGATCGCTAGGCTTTGCTCCTTTGAGAAGTCGATCCACGTATGCCGCTGCGCGGCGGTAATTGTACGCTAGTTCCGATCCATAAGCCGCCAACCCTCCAAAGCGAACAGCCAAGCTGTATTGGTAAAATGACGGCAACCGCGCTTTCGCCACGAGCGATGTAAGATCTTCCGAATAAAAGAGTGCACCATAGAACACCACGGCGTCCGCTCGCTCAGCTAAACACCGCTCAATTACCAATGGGAAATCAGCTGGGCTCGTAGCTTCCGTTCTTGCCAGTGAGCGCCCAAGGGCGCCGACCGTGCGCATGGAGTCCGCAAGAGCTGTATCCGCGCTCGCCTTGGGAACCCCAGTGTCCTCGACATAAACGAACCGCTTGGCGCCCGGAATAATGTCAACTGCGAGTTCAAAAACTTTCGCTAGGGTAGCATCCGAAAACAACACCCCAGTGACGTTTCCCTTCGGATGAGCAAAATTTGGGCCAGCGAGGTCGATCATAGAGGGCTCGACGATGCTGGGCCCTACGATAGGGACTGTGGCGGTGGCTTGAGCAGCGGCTATCGCTCCTCGGGTTGCCTCTCCGATGAGCACATCCGGCCTCCGCGCAAGCAATTCCTGAGTCAGTCTCGGCAACCGATCATTGTCCCCCTCAGTCGATTGCATGACGAGGTCGTAGTTCGACCCCTCGATCCATCCCAAATCTCGCATTGCTTGGCGAAATGGCTCAAAACGCTCCGCCGCTGCGTCGGGTGTCGTGATACTGAGATACGCCACCAGGGGACGCCTACCTGTCACCTGAGCACTAACAGAAAGCGGCGCGATGGCCAGAGCGGCGCCGGCAAAGGCAATGAAATCGCGACGCCGCATCAGAAGCCTCCCTATCTCCCGACGAGGGTCAGAATGGCACCTATGCCCTTCTTTCCGACCAGCACTCGCGTATCGTAGAGCGCTCGCCGGCCAAAGCAACGAGCACCGATCCCAACAGCGCCCGTCGCCGCGGCCGGATTGACAAACCTTTCCAAAAATTAAGTTGGGTTGCGCCACATCGATCACCAGCTATTGCGGGCCGAGTTGGAAACCCACTTCTAAAAAACGAAGACCGCGACCGGGTATGTCGGCCGGCTTGGCGCCCTTGAGAATGGTTCCACCATTCGGCCGCTCAATGAGGCGGCGCGATTTCCTGGCACTAATAACCGCAGCCACGGCGTTCCCCCGCAACGTGTTCGCGCAACAGCAATTGGGCGGATGGAAACGCGTCGGCCTTCTTTTTACCACTGGCAATCCCGACGGCAGCATGACCCCCACTGGCCGCGTCTATGCCGATGCCTTGCGTTCCGGTCTTAAGGAAGAAGGTTTCATTGATGGCGCGAACGTGATCCTCGACATTCGACTCGGCCTCAATGATCCAGGCCTTACACGCTCCGCGGCGCATGATCTGGTCCACGGCGCATACGATGTTCTGGTCGGCAACGGGACACCTGGCACAGCTGCGCTCGTGGCTGAAACCAAGACAATCCCAATAGTCTTCGCCTCTGCATCCGATCCGATCGGCAGCGGTTGGGTGAGGAACTTTGCCCGGCCGGAGAGCAACGTCACCGGCTTCACCAATCTTGACGCCTCCATGGCCGGCAAATGGCTCGGCATTCTGCATCAGGTGGCGCCGGGAGTCCGTCGGGCCGTTATGATGCACAACCCGGATATCGCCCCCGGTAGCGGCAACTTCTTTCTGCCGTCCTTTCGCGCTGCCGCGGCCACCCTCGGGATCGAGCCGGTTGTGGCGGAGGTGCGAACGCTTGCCGAAATTGATGCTGCGATCGCCACCATGGGGAAGGCACCGGAAACCGGCCTGGTGATGGGCGTGGATAACTTTACGTTCAGCAACCGACGCACCGTGCCCGATGCAATCGCGCGGGAAAACATGATGGCCGTCTATCCTTTCCCGGAATTCGTCGAGGACGGCGGCCTCATTGGCTATGGCTGTGACATTGCCGACCTTTACCGGCGGGCTGGCGCCTATGCCGGCCTTATTCTCAAAGGTTTGCAACCGAGCGAGTTGCCGGTACAGGCGCCGACCAAGTTCGTACTCAGCGTCAATCTGAAGACAGCTGGGGCACAAGGGATCACCATTCCTCCCACCCTCATCGCGCTCGCTGATGAGGTGATCGGGTAGCGGAAGCCCTTAGGCTGGTGACAAACGCCTGCATTCATACGGGATCAAGCAGGATCCCCAGGAAAGGCTACACCGCCACCTCCATCTGACCGAATGCGAGTGGACTTAAGCTCAATGCAAAGGCGCCAGGTGACGACGCTGCGGAATATCGCGCCCCTCGTTATTCGTAGACAATTGTCGCCTGCGCCAGAATTGTCGGCGGTATCGTAATCCCAAGTGCTCTTGCCGTTGTCAGATTGATCGCCAACTCGAAGTAAGTCGGCTGCTGGATCGGCAAGTCAGCGGGGCTGCGTCCCTTTAGGATGGCATCGACGTACGCACCCGCTTTCCTTATTTCTGAGACGGTGCTGACGCCATAACCGATCAGCGATCGCGGAGCAGTGGCCGAGCTTGGCCAAATCAGAGGCAGCCGGTGCTTGATCTGCAGATCGGCCAGCAGATCACGATTGGCGGGGAAATAGGTGCTGGCGGGAACGTAGATCGCTTCCGACTGGGAGGCGACAACCTGGTCAAACTGAGCAATGAAATCGCGTCCGGCAACGAAATCGACAACGCGAACTTCAATTTCAAAGGCTTCGGCTGCGGCGCGCAACCTCTCGATGGCGGGAGGATTCAGCGAATTCGCAGGCTCATTGAGGGCGGCAAGTCGCTTTAGCGCCGGCAAGATATCTCGCAAGATGGTTAGCTGCTTGCCGACGAGGTCACCGGAGTAAAGGTCTATACCGGTCACATTCCGGCCGGGATGAACAAGGCTGTTGGCGAGACCTTGAGCTACTGGGTCAACCGCTACGACTACAATTGGGAGCGTGGGAGCTATTCTGGTGACGGCAAGAGCGCCTGACCCTTGATGGTTCATGACGACATCGGGCTTGCTTGCTACCACTTTCGCCGCAAGCATCGGATAGTCTTCGATAGTCTGAGCGGCGAAGGTTTCTGTCGAGATGGTTTTGCCATCGACATAGCCATAGTCCGCGAGCGTATCACGGTAGGCCTGAACCCACTCGGGCAGGATACTTGGTTGCCAGAATAAGGCGATCCGAGGAAATTTTGGTGCCGGCTGCGCGAAGACCGCGGCAGGCGCGGCAATCGGAAGGGCAGCTGCGAAAGCTAGGAAATCGCGCCTTCTCATCGCACCGCCTCCTGCTACGCGAAAAGGAGAGACTAGCTACCAACCTGACCAGGGGAAAGCGCTTGATTGTGCGGAATCGGCAACTAGGTTCTCGCTCAATGTCCAGGGCCGAACAAACGGAGACGGACCGCGTATGAGAGCGGCCCTCCCCGTCGAATCGTCACCTTGTGGGCGACGTGGAAGTTCAGTCCTGATTATGGAAGGGCTCCATGCCGATCTCGTTGCCTTGGGTGATCGCCGTTGACGGCGTCAGATACCAGGCGACGGTGCCGGCCTTGGTGGCGCCGTTCTCGACATCGGCCGGGTTGACCGCGGCGGAGGCATAGCCCGCGAGAGCGAAGAGGATTGTGGCAGCGGCGAGAATGGTCTTGGTCATTTGAGTTCTCCATCGTTGTGGCCCCGTGGGGTCCGTGTTTCGACGATGGAGGTTTCGCATGGGTCAGGTGGCAGGACCTGTGACGGACGACACATCCTCAAATGTTGGCGGACTCGGTGCCCGAGCTAAGGAGTCCCCCACCGCAAATGCTACTGGACCACCATTGTCGCCTGCGCCAGGATGGAGGGCGGGATGGTGACGCCAATTGCCTTTGCTATCTTTAGGTTGACCACGAAATCGTACACGGTCGGCTGCTCGACCGGGATGTCCGCTGGCTTGCCGCCCTTCAGAATGGCGTCCAGGATCTCGCCCATGCGGCGATATTGGGCGGCGCTGTTTACCGCATAAGCCAGCACGCCGCGGTAGGGTTGGCTAACGGCGCCCCAGAACTGCGGGAGCCTGGTCTTGAGCTGCAGGTCGGAGAGCAAGCCGCCGTTGGCGTCGAAGTAGGCCGACTGGGGCACATAGACGACCTCGGCACCTGAAGTTAGTACGGGCTGGAATTGCTCGGCGAAATCATTGCCTTCTATGAAATCAACTACCGAAGGTTCGATCCCGATCACGGGCGCGGTCGCCCGCACCGCCTCGGTGCCCAGCGGAACGCCGGCAGCGCGCGGCAGGTTGAGGACAGCAACGCGTCGCAGCGAAGGCAACGCTTCCTTCAGAATCCCGAGCTGCTTGCCGACGATGTCGGGAGAGGTATTGCTGACACCGGTCGCGTTGCCGCCTGGATGGGCCAGACTTGCCACGACTCCGAGCTCCACAGGGGTGTTGGACTGAAAGACGATCGGGGTCGTGCTTGTCAGGCTCTTTGCCACGAGCGTTGTCGTAGAGCCCACTGTCATCAGAACATCAGGCTGGGTCGCGAGAGCACGAGCGACAAATGTCGGCAGATCGTCGTAAGTCGGCGCTGTAAACCGGCCGAGCGCCATAGTCTTGCCGTCGACGTAACCCGCATCGGCCAGTCCGCCAACGATCGCGTCCCACTGGGGTGGCCCAATCGGGATCGAGAGAACCGCTATTCGCGGCAGCTGCCCCCGCTGCGCGAACGCAACGCCCGGCATCATCGCGACAGGGCCGGCCGTCATCAGAAAATCGCGGCGTGTCATTGGAGCTTTTCCCAGCAACGGACAAAATCAGAATAGCCCTGCCGACCGTTGCCGTGAAAGTCGCCAACCTTGCAGAAACCGCAAGAGATCAGCACCTTTCCCGCTCTCACTGCTGCAACATAAGGAATCGCGGCGCATCACTCGATCACCTCGGTCGCCTGCGCGAGAAGGCTTGAACTTACCGTTAGCCGGAGGGCTTTGGCTGCCTTCAGATTGATGGCGAGTTCGAACTTGGTGGGGCCCTCGATCGGCAGGTCGCCCGGTTTCGCCCCCCGGAGGATCCGGTCGAGATAAGCTGCGGCACGGGCATAGGGAGCCAATGCATCCGTGGCGTAGGCGATGAGACCGCCGTCCTCAACGAAAAAGCTCTGTGCGTAAATCACCGGAATACGGACTTTTGCCGCCTGCATGACGATGCGGGTGCGATTGACGGAATTGAAGGCATCCGGGAGAGCAAGCAGCCCCCCTCCCGGTACTGATGCGAGTTCAGCAAAACGCGCATCGATGTCTGACGGGGCGTGTGCCATGCGGTCTTCGATGCGGAGGGCCATTTCCTGGGCGACCGCCTCGGCGGCACGGATCAGGAGACCGGCGTAGGGCGCTGTCGCCGGATTATAGAGGAGGCCCACCCGCTGAACGGCAGGCGCTATCTCCTTTAGGAGACCAAGCCATTTGCCCATCATCGGGGGCTCGAAATTGGTGATCCCGGTGATGTTGCCCCCTGGACGAGCAAGGTTGGTCACAAAGCCCTGTCCGATCGGATCGACGACGGCTGTGAAGACCACGGGGATGACGCTTGTTCGTGCTTTGACCGCGGCCAGCGCGGGAGCATTAGCAGCGTAGATCACGTCCGGCGCCATCGGGACAAATTCGGCGGCGTATTGCGCATCGAGATCGGTGTCGCTGCCGGCGAAGCGATAATCGATCCGAAGGTTCACGCCCTTCTGCCAGCCCAGCGCCGTTAGGGCGTTTTCGAAATAATTGAACCGAGTCGGATTGATTGGATCATCCGCCGTGAAAGGCCAAATCACGCCTAAGGTCCGGACGGTGGCGTATTGCTGCGCACGCCCGCGGTCCAACGACCAACCGGCGGCTACCGCCGCGCTTCCAAACCTCAGGAAATCGCGCCGCCTCATTGCTTATCCCGGAATGTGGATGTTGGTGAGCGTACTCCGGTTATTCCGTTCGGGATAGCGAGCTAGATTGCGACTCCTGCAACGGTCCCAAAACGAAGAAGAGCCGCCCAAGCGACCCTCCCCGTCAAAACCACGACCTCCGGAGAGGCGAGGTGGAGAGCCAGTTACTACTCCTGCGCGGCGGGCTGCTCGACCGGCGCCATCATCGCCTGCAGTCTGACTTCTGAGCAGGGCGCGTTTGCAGAGGCAACGATCGCATTCGGGTTGCTCAGAGCAATGCCGCAGCGGTCGTAGATGTGCTCGGCGGTTTCCAGCGGATTGACCGCTCCAAAGGAGGCGGAGGCAGTGAACGCGACGAGGACGGCGGCGAGAATGGTCTTGGTCATTTGAGTTCTCCATCGTTGTGGCCCGGTAGGGTCCGTGTTTCGACGATGGAGATTTTGGATGGAAATCACGGAGGTAGCTTGTGACTGGCGACACAGCCTCCGACTCTGCGCAGCAACACCAAGTGATCAGTTATTTGACGATCTGGTCGGCGCAACGAGCAGTCATGCAACGAAAGCCGATACGCAGTCGCCTCAGCGGGGACATCCGAACCTGCGCCATCAACGGGTGCCCACCGCATTTGAGATTGCCGTTTCTGCAACGAGTGAAGCTTGCTCGATTTCCAACACCCGAGCTACGCTCCCGTGGTTGGCGGCGTGAGGAGCCCCGTGAAAGCCCCCCTCACCCGGCAAGGGAACCCTGAGGGCAACGGAGCCACTGGCGCTTCTAACCCCTATTGTCTCGCCAGCTTTGTCCGTTGCAAGCGGCCCGGAGAGACGACCTCTTCTCCGGGCCGCCTTCAACACAAAGCTTAGAGGTCGCGGAGGAGTGCCATGAACGTTATCAAAGTAGCGTCGCAGTCTTGACGAGCCTCGGAACGGCAAACGCACAGCAAGTCCTGAAGGTCGGTGTCAGCCCAATCACACCTGGCGTGCCGCCATTGGGAAGGGATGCGATTCAACTGATTGCTAAGGATGCGGGCCTGCAAATCCAGCTGACGGAGATGCCCTTCGGGGATCTTGTCCAGGCTCTGGTCGATAAGAAGATCGACATCATATCCAGCCTCGTTAGCCCCACTCCGGAACGAGCAAAGCTCATCGACTTCTGCGCCCCCTACGCCTCATACCGAGATGTGGCTTTCCAGCACAGTGGGATCCGAAGCTTGGAATTCACGTGACTTGAAGTCGCGGC
>JADMIO011331839.1_pt1:5000-43119 | contig 43119 bp, 35 predicted proteins | sample 8958161 | NCBI WGS metagenome assembly JADMIO01 (sample SAMN16585339, study PRJNA669376) | soil metagenome | isolation source: Crop rotation soil | place: USA: Cullars Rotation, Alabama | collected 2011
ATGTCTTCCAACCCTTCATATATCTCCGCGTCATCTTCCAATTCCTGGAGATTTTCAACGACCTCGATAGGCGCGCCGGAGCGGATCGCATAGTCAATTAGCTCATCTTTTGTTGCAGGCCAAGGGGCATCTTCCAGGTGAGAAGCTAGTTCAAGTGTCCAAAACATATATTCAACCCTCCTTTCAATTTTCGGCAAATGTAACCGTATCACGGAAATTTCCAAATGAACTTATTCAGCATTACAGACCACCGATAGAAAATACGGAACAAAGCCCTTTCTGGCCTATCGTTTTACCTATAAACCAACAGGTTTGCAAGCAATGACCACAACCTTTCCAATTAAGTTTCTCCTATTTTTACAGGCAACACATTTAATAGGAACAGATGTTAAAAGCCACGGGCATTCGAAAAAAATACGGGGATCTTGAAGTTTTGAAAGGCGTTGATCTTGAAGTGGCCGGCGGCGAAGTGGTAAGTATTGTTGGATCTTCAGGGGCGGGAAAGAGTACCCTTTTGCATATAGCCGGGACCCTTGACAACGCCGATGCCGGCGATATTGTTATCAATAACCACCCAACAAGCGGACTGAAGGGAACAGAACTTTCAAATTTTAGAAATAAACATATTGGTTTCATTTTCCAGTTTCATCATTTACTGCCCGAGTTTACTGCGCTGGAAAATGTTTGCATCCCCGGCTGGATAGCCAGGGCAAACAAAAATAAAACAATATCGAGGGCTAAAGAATTGCTCGCTTTGCTAGACCTTACCGACAGGATGGAAAACAAACCGAACCAATTAAGTGGCGGCGAGCAACAACGGGTGGCAGTAGCAAGAGCCCTCATCAATAACCCCGACATTGTATTTGCCGATGAACCCACCGGCAACCTCGATAGCATACATGCCAAAGAACTGCATGAACTTTTCTTCAGGCTTAGAAAAGAGCTTAATCAAACTTTTTTGATAGTAACACACAACGAGGAACTGGCCGATCTCAGCGACAGGAAACTTGTCATGATCGACGGCGTTATTGCGGAATAGGATCGTTTGAATTTCCCAAAATGAGCGTATCGGCTTGCGGGGTGGGAGTTTGTGGCTTTTCAGCAGGGGTTTTAATTTGTACAAGTTGCATGCTGTATCCTTCGTCCTTGTAATTATAGATCCACCAGTTTCTGGCCCCGTAGGGCATAAAGCCAATAGTGATACCCAAATTCACATCAGTATAATGACGGTACTCAAAATTTGTTTTGCTTCCGTTGTAGATGATCGATTTTATTTTGCTTCCGTTGGAACGCCAGGCCAGCATGGCATCTGCTGCAATGCCTATTCCATATTCAAGCGTGTCAACCGCATTCTCGATCTCATCATTCATCATCGCCGGCAGCGCAAGCCTGAATGTGTATTCATCCAAATTTTCAATAGACTCCATATTCGGTTTTACCAACACCCGGTCTGCATTTTCAGCATCAACATACTCGTTGATGGATGTTCCCTTATAAATTGTTTTGCCACTGGTTTTCCATTGCAACTGGTGAAGTGAGTCGGACAATGCATCAATGGTAACAATGTACATATACTTTCTACCCCAGTCTTCCACCTGGTATGTCAACTCTGTTCCTTGCCTTATCTGCACCCTTTGGGCAGCTGAATAATTAACCACTAACAGAAAACAAGCTGCAATAAGTTTTGCCCGTTCAAAGATTTGTTTCATCCGTCTTCCTCTAAGTTTCTTCAATTTGCTGACACCTATAAACTAAAAAAAACGCCTGCAATTGTACAGGCGTCTTCTTTTACACATTTATTAAAACTATAGATCCGTAATTGGTTTATACTTTGGAACAAGCGTTTTCATCACTATCCACGCTATTAAATAAGCCACCGCACAAATGGCAAACATAATAGTGTACCCGGTTTCTATATGGCCCAGCCCTTTATAATAGTCAAAAAGCGCCCCGCCCAATTTTGAAAGAAGTACACCACCGATGCCACCTGCCATACCGCCTATCCCCACAACAGAACCAACCGCCTTTTTAGGAAACATATCGGAAACAGTAGTAAAAATGTTTGCACTCCATGCCTGGTGCGCAGAAGCACCTATACCAATTAACAACACCGGGATCCAAAAAGTATATCCTCCCAATGGCTGTGCCAGTAATACCACTAATGGAATAACAGCAATCATCAGCATCGCTTTCATGCGGGCATCGTAAGGCAACAACCCTTTTCTGATAAAATACATAGGAAACCACCCGCCACCAATACTTCCAAACATGGTGAGGCTGTACAGCACCGCCAATGGCAAACGGATATCATCATTGTGCATACCGTATTGTGCTTCCAGGTATTTCGGTAACCAAAAAAGAAAAAACCACCACACACCATCCGTCATGAATTTGCCGAACGTAAAAGCCCAGGTTTGGCGATAGCCTAATAGCTTCACCCAACTAACTTTCTCGGTTCTCAGATCCTGTGCCTTATCGGCTTCAGTGGCGTTTTTATCGCTAAGAATATACTCCAGTTCCGCCGCCGACATCCTTTTCTGCTGCTCCGGCTTGGCATAAAAAATACCCCAAAAAAACATCCAGATAAAACCAATGGCGCCGATCAAAAGAAATGCTGTTTGCCAGCCCCAGTGGTCTGCGATCCATGGTACTGTAATGGGCGCAAGGATGGCGCCAACATTCGATCCGCTGTTAAAAATGCCAGTTGCTAAAGACCGCTCTTTTTTTGGAAAATATTCGGCCGTGGCTTTAATAGCAGCCGGGAAGTTGCCGGATTCACCAAAACCCAACACAGCCCTGGATACCATAAAACCTAAGATAGACACAGGCACCGCGGCGAGGCCGACCCAGGCAAACAGGCTGGCAGTAACTTGACCAATTTGAATGGAATAGGCGTGCATGATTGCACCCAACGACCACACAAAAATGGCCAGTATGTAACCCCATTTTGTTCCAAGTTTGTCAATAACACGACCCGCAAACAACATGGAAACAGCATATACCAACTGGAAGATCGCCGTGATATTGGCATAATCGGTATTGCTCCATCCAAATTCTTTGGAAAGGCTTGGCGCCAAAAGACTTAATACCTGGCGGTCGAGATAGTTAACAGTAGTAGCAAAAAATAACAGGCCACAAATCGTCCAGCGGTACTTTCCAATGGTTGTTTGATTCATATCAGCAAAGCTTTTCTTCGGCGGAAGCCATCTTGTTTATAACGGTCTTCCAGTCTTTTTAGTAATCGTCAAGTTCAAGAATCATTAACCCTTGATTCCCTTAATTATTTCCAGGGCCTTTACGGTGTCGGCAGCCAGTTGTTTATAATTCTTTTCTTCCAGCAATTTTTTGGTGATGAGTTTGCTACCCATGCCCACAGCTGACACACCGCTGGTAAACCATGCTTTGAGGTTACCTTCTTCCAGCTCTACACCACCGGTGGCCATAAACTTCAATGCGGGGAAAACTTCTTTTACAGCGCTTACAAAGCCGGGGCCCAGGATATTGCCCGGGAAAAGCTTTACAAACGTAAGCCCCATATTCTCAGCAGCTATAATTTCAGAAGGGCTCATAGCACCTGGCACATAAAGAATATCGTGCTTTTTGGCCACTTCGGCCACTTCGGCTACAAGACCCGGGCTGATCAGGTAATCAGCACCTGCGGCAATAAAAGCTTCAGCCTGTGCTGCATTTTTTATGGTTCCAATACCCAGGTACAAACCGGGCAATTCAGCGTCACGCACTTTCACCATAGCTGCGAAGTTCACCAGGGCAGCCTCACCACGGTTAGTGTACTCAATGGTCCTTACGCCTGCATTATACAATGCTTTCAGCACTTCAATACTTACCTCGGTATCCTTATTAAAAAACAAAGGCAACACTCCCTGCTCAGGAACCAGTTTCAAAATTTCAGCTTTTTTATCCATGTTCTTAATTATGATTGATTAGTTGTTTACAACGTGCCGGTGCTGGCTGCCCTCTAACGTGTGAAATATTACCAGGTTTGGCAAGATCGTAACGTACTATAACGCAGCTTTAAAAATCGGGGCGGAAGATACGCTGATAAGCATTGGCAGGCTGTATTTGCACTGCTGTTTTTACGCAATCGTATTCGTATTTTTTTTGCCTGCTATGCGCCCCTCCTGATAGTTTGTATATACTTTTACCCGCTTTCAAAGCCGGTCGCAACAGTTTTGACGCCGGTATCAACCTTCTTTTAATTTAAAAATCTCCGATTGACTATGTCAAAAAAAGTGGTGACGATGGGTGAGATAATGCTTCGTTTATCTACTCCCGATTACAAACGTTTTGTTCAGGCTGATAGCTTTGATGTTACTTACGGTGGCGGCGAAGCCAACGTAGCTGCAGCGCTTTGTAATTATGGCCTTAATGGCACTTTTGTAACCAAGGTTCCCAACAACCCTATCGGGCAAGCAGCCATCAACCACCTGCGTCGCTATGGTGTTGATACACAGTTTATAGCCCGCGGTGGCGACAGGCTGGGCATTTACTTCCTGGAAACCGGCGCTTCTATGCGTGCCTCACAGGTTGTTTACGACCGTGCAAATGCTTCTATTGCCGAAGTAAAAGCCAGCGAATTTGATTGGGATAAAATTTTCGACGGAGCTGATTGGTTCCATACCACAGGTATTACACCCGCTCTTAGCGACGCCGCTGCCGAACTTACTGAAGCCGCTTTAAAAGCAGCCAAGGCAAAAGGCATTACTACCAGCATCGACCTCAACTACCGCAAAAAACTGTGGAGCAAGGAAAAAGCCCGCGAAGTAATGAGCAGGCTTTGCCAGTATGTTGATGTATGCATCGGCAACGAAGAAGATGCCGACACCACATTAGGTTTTAAAGCAGCTCATACCGACGTTACCAAAGGCGAGTTGAACCTGGATGGTTTCAAAGACGTGTTCAAACAAATGAAAGATAAGTTCGGCTTTAAGTTCATCGCTTCTTCTTTACGCGAAAGCTATAGCGCCAGCGATAATGGCTGGAGCGCCCTGGTATACGATGGCAACGAGTTCTATCATACCAAAGAATACAAAGTGCGCATCATCGACCGCGTAGGTAGCGGCGACAGCTTTGCCAGCGGTCTTATCTACGGCCTGGTAACCGGCATGGCTATGCCCGATGCTGCTGAATTTGGTGTAGCTGCTTCTGCTTTAAAACATACTATCCCCGGCGACTTGAACCACGCTACCCTTAACGAGGTAAAAGAACTGGTGAAAGGCGATGGTAGCGGCCGCGTACAACGCTAAAAATAGTTAGCTAGTAATCAAGCGAAGTGATATGATTTATAACCAGCCATTGAAATGATAGCATCAACGTTGTGTCACTCTCTTGTACCACATACCAGTTAGCAGCTAAATAATACCAGACCTATGATGGCTTCGTGCCTCATAGGTCTTTTTAATTATCCATAAAACAAACAACATGATCATTGATCACCTGGCAAATGCCAGCAAGTACACGAGCCTTCATCCCCTGTTTGCGCAGGCATTTGAATATATCAACAGCACCGACCTCGCCAGTATTGAAGATGGCAAATACGAAATAGCCGACGGCCTTAAAGCCATCGTTAGCGATAAAGCCGGCAAAACTGCCGAAGAATCTATCTCCAAGTTTGAGTGCCACAACAAGAACATCGATATCCAGTTATGCATCCGCGGTAAAGAAACCATTGGCTATAAACCACGCAATACCTGTACCGCTCCCAAAGGTGAGTACAATGCGGAAAAAGACCTGATGCTGTACGATGATGCTCCCGATACTTATTTCCAGGTTACTGATAACCAGTTTGGCATCTTTTACCCTGAAGACGTGCATGCGCCCATGATAAACGTTGATGACCAGCCAATCAAAAAACTGGTGATAAAAGTGAGGATCTGATCATCGCTTTAAAAGCTTGGTACACAAAAGCCATCCCGTCGGGGATGGCTTTATTTTTTTACTTCAAGTTTAATGGAAGCGATCCAAAGCGCCTGCCTGTCGTAGTGCTGTAAAAACTGGTTGATCAAAAAGTTTTTGTCCGGCGCCACCTTTGCATTAAACAGTTCTTTACCGTTTACATTTACAATGACCGGATCATTCATGTTCACCATCGCAGGACTAATGAATATTTCCACCCCCTTTACATCCGAGGTTTCAATTTCAAACATATTGTGATTGTAACGTGCACTTACTGCGGCACTCTGTTGCAGTTCGCCATAATACAGCCTGTTCTCAAAGCTGTTATCTACGGTGCTATAAGCTTTTGGGTTAATGGACCTATGCCACTTTGCCTTACGCATACCAGTGTCCAATCCCTCAATTCTTATCCAATCACATCGCCCTTTACTCGTATCAGCAGTTTCCCAATAAACGCTGCCTGCAAAACAATTGCGGCCTAATCCTTTTAAGTATGCCGTACTAAAAGGGAGATCCTTTTCTATATGTTCATCAAAATGTTTGTAACCACTGTATTCCTTGTACAACACATGTGCCCCCAGCGAATCAAAAACAGAAACGATTGCACGGGTTTGCTGCACTGGTCTTATTTCATCTTTATCCGAATGGATGATATACAATGGTCGGTTCACGACGTTCTTTAAAAAAATATCACGGGTATAAAACTGCCCGAACAAAGAGTTATACGCAACAAAGCCGGCAAACAATGAAGGCTTATATACATCCAATGCAAAAGCGCCATCGGCCCCATCAGAAAATCCAAATGCAAAAACTTTACTGTCATCTACATTCCATACCTGCTTTAATTGTTCAATGGCATTCTCCAATGAGTTAAAGGTCTTGTTGGCATTTCCGCTGTTAAACCGGTTGGCGACCCAATCAAATTTTCTTTCCACATCGGCAAAGGGTCTTACGACAATAAAGCCTTGTTTTTGAAACCAGGAAGCAAAGAAGAAGGCTTCGTTATTTCCATCATCCCTTTTATAAGCCTGATCAAAACTGCTTCGCCCCAGTGCACCATGTAGCATTAATAACATTGGAAAAGGCCGGTCTGGTTTATAATTAACCGGCACAAAAACATGCATGGGCACTTTACCGAACACCGGGTCGCTCAATTCAAATAAAAATTGCCCGCCCTGGTTTTCAAGTGCAGCAAAATTGTTCCAGTTGGAGAGTACCGCCCATGCAGAATCTGCCGACACTGCATTGTCAAGAGCCAATTGCTGTATTTGTTTTTGCAACGCTTCATTCTTTAACGTATGCAATACCGGCAGTTGAGAAAATACGATCACCGGCAAAAAGAAAAGCAGGATAGTATTGATAACATATCTCATCAGGAACTATTAAGCAGTAAGCTGTTACCAGCAGAAGATAATAAAGATAAATACAATCACGTCCTTGGTAATAATACCAGCGCTCAAAAAAGAAAGGGGTCTGAATGACCAGAACCCTTTGATTTATCATTTCTATTATCACGTATCATTACGACTGGCCCGCTCCTAATTTCGAAACCGTCAGTACGTCCTGCCCGGTGGCATCGCCCTGCTCCTGCAGTTTGCCAAAAGCCGCAGCAGTTGCAAAATTCAAAATCTCCTGGTAAGGATGGCGGTTATAAAGACCGTAGATCAATCCTCCCATAAAGCAATCGCCGCTGCCACTTCTGTCTACCACACCTGCACAACTCAATTCATTAGACGCATACTGGGCGCCGTCCGCGTATAAGGTCGTAAAATACCGGAGGTTATTTTTTTCACTGTCGAAGCGAAATGTATTGGCCACGGTCTTACACTTTGGAAACAATTGCACGATCTCTTTTGATGTTGCTTCAGCATGATCGAGATATGCCTGCTTCGATTTTTTATCGTGGATATGATCATCGATAGATGTACCTATCATTTCATTGGCGCTCCAGATATTACCCATCACTACATCGCAATGACGTACAAGAGCAGGCATTACTTCAACCGGCAATTTCCCATACTTCCATAACCTCGACCGGTAGTTGAGATCGCAGGAAATAGTGATGCCTTTGGCGGAAGCTGCTTCTAATGCCTCCAGGCAAACATCGGCCAGGTTTTGGTTCAGAGCCGGGGTGATAGCCGAAAAATTAAACCAGGAAACATCCTGCAAAACACGGTCCCAATCGATCATGCCAGGCCTCAGTTCTGAAAAGGAAGAACGTTCGCGGTCGTACACCATTTTGCCTTTAAGATCGGCGCCTCTTTCCAAATAGTACAGGCCGATCCTGTCGCCCGCAAACAATACCGAAGATGTATAGATATTGTGGTATTCCAGGTAGTGCAGCATATGCCTGGCCATAAAATTATCAGGGAGTACAGTGCAATATTTTACAGGTACATCCCATCCTGCCAGCGCAGTTGCAACGTTGGCTTCGGCGCCTCCCACATATACCAGCACCGGCTGCTTTTCAGCATTTTCATTGCCTACCGCCGGCGATATGCGCAATAGTAATTCCCCAAAACAGAGTACTTTTTTCTTTGCCATGGTTGAAAGGGAAATTGGCCAACGCCCTTTTTATGCAAGTGAGTTTTTCAAAATAATATTTATGACCTATTGGGTTAACCAACTCCCCGGTTGTTTCGCCATTCAAACTACTTCAATCCGGCAATTGGCTCGGGATCCATATCGGTGAACGCCTGGTTCTCACCGGCCATTGCCCAGATGAATGCATAGTTGGAAGTGCCGCAACCAAAATGCACGCCCCAGGGCGGAGAGATAACTGCTTCATGGTTAGCCATGATCAGGTTTCTCGTTTCGCGGGGTTCACCCATAAAATGAAATATCCTTTGCGATTCAGCCAGGTCGAAATAGAAATACACTTCCATGCGGCGGGTATGGGTATGCGGCGGAACGCTGTTCCAAACACTGCCATCTTTTAACGCAGTAAGCCCCATTACCAACTGGCAGCTTTTTATGCCATCGAGGTGAATATATTTATAAATGGTTCGCACATTAGAAGTAGCAGGTTCACCGAGGTGTACAGGCGACGCTTCTTCTTTATGCATCAACCGTTTAGGGTAGCTGTGATGAGCAGGTGTACTCATGATAAAAAACACCGCAGGAGCAGTGCTATCGGCAGACGCAAAGCTTACTTCTTTTGTACCTCTCCCGAGGTAAAGACAGCTGAGTTTTTCCAAATCAAAATTTTCACCATCGGCCGTTACAGAACCCTTGCCTCCTACGTTGATGATGCCAACCTCTCTTCTTTCCAAAAAATACTCAGACCTTAACTCGGGATGATTAACCAGTGAAACAGTTTTGCCGACTGGCTTTACGCCGCCGATTATCGCCCTGTCGTAGTGAGAATACACATAATTGATATTGTCATCCTGCATCAGGTTCTCGCACAAAAAATTACTTCTTAGCGCAGCCGTGTTCATCTGGCTCGTTTCCTTCGGGCTGTTTTGAAATCTTATCTGCATGTTTAATTTTTTTCGTTTTGAACATGGGGCTACACCAGAGATCAGGGATCTCAAAATCATCTTCCCATCCATCCGCCATCTACGGTAAGCACCGTGCCGTGCACATAGCTGCCGGCTTCGCTGCTTAAGAAAACGGCTGGGCCTGCAAAGTCTCCGGGAGTGCCCCAACGGCCAGCAGGTATGCGGCTTAAAATGGAAGTACTGCGATCGGGATCGTTTCGTAATGCTTCCGTGTTATCAGTAGCAATATAGCCTGGCGCAATACCGTTTACATTCACACCTTTACCCGCCCATTCGTTGGCCAGTGCTTTTACTACGCTACCTAATGCGCCCTTACTGGCGGCATAACCGGGTACATTAATACCACCCTGGAATGTAAGCAATGAGCAAGTGAAGATGATCTTTCCGCTACCTCTTTGCAACATGTGCTTTCCTATTTCGCGGGCAAGTATAAAAGGCGCATCCAAATTAATGGCCAGCACTTTATCCCAGTATTCATCAGGGTGTTCGGCGGCAGGTGCCCGCATTATTGTACCTGCGTTATTGATAAGAATATCAATGGCCGGATTTTCATCCAACACTTTTTTTATGAAAGCATACAGGCTATCCCTGTTGCTCATATCAGCCTGGTAAGCGCTGAATGTTTTTCCGAGCGCAGTTACTTCTTTCTCCACTTCGCTGCCAGGCACCAGCGACGATGAAACACCGATAATATCAGCTCCTGCACCTGCCAAACCAAGCGCCATACCCATTCCAATGCCTTTGTTACAACCAGTAACCAAGGCTGTCTTTCCTGTAAGATCGAATAACTGTGTGTTGCTCATTTGATATTAGATAAAGAGGTGATAACCTTGGCAAAGGTACCACCTCTTCTGTTTAGCATAATTGCTTTATTGCTTCGGGCACCGTTTAAACACGAATGCCAACGGCTTGATTTTGTGCTTTGTTATAAGCTTCAACGTTTGGGACTTTAGTTTCGGGCAGGCGGTCTTCCCATCCAAAATAAGTACGTGCATTTTTATAGCAGATCTGCTGGATCACGTTGCCTGTCCACTCGAGGTCATTTGGCAATTCGCCATTCTCGATTTCGTTTCCGAAAAGGTCGCAAAGAATACGACGGAAATACTCGTGGCGAGGGAACGACAAAAAGCTTCTCGAATCGGTTAGCATTCCCACAAAACGGCTCAGCAATCCCATGTTTGAAAGCGCATTGATCTGTTTGGTCATACCGTCTTTCTGATCAAGGAACCACCAGCCTGAACCCCATTGCACTTTGCCGGCAACGCTTCCATCATTAAAATTACCGATCATGGTTGCCATGAGTTCGTTATCGGCAGGATTAAGATTGTATAAAATAGTGCGGGCCAGTTTGTCTTTGGTATCCAGTGTATTCAGGAACTTGGCTAATGCTCTTCCCTGCGAAAAATCGCCGATAGAATCCCAGCCCGTATCGGGGCCAAGAATACGGTTCATGCGGCTATTGTTGTTGCGCAAAGCACCCAGATGGTATTGCTGCACCCAACCTTTTTCCCAATCAAGTTCAGCGAAATACAGCAGCATGGCCGATTTGAACTTTTTGCGTTCGAGTTGTGGCAGGTTAGTTCCCATTCTCACTTTATTGAAAATGTTGATCACCTCTGCTTCGGTAAAGTCTTCAGCATATATTTCTTCCAATCCATGATCGGAAACGCTGCAACCGTTAGCTGCAAAGAAATCATGACGTTTCCTGATGGCATCAAGGAAACTCTGGTAGGAATTAATTTCAACGTCCGCCGCTTTTTCAAGCCTGCTTACATAGTTGTTGAATAACAACACATCATCCACGTTCATAGCCGCATCGGGCCTGAAGGCAGGGAGAATTGGAATTTCAAAACCATCGTTTTTCAACTCCTGGTGTTGCGCCAGGTTATCCACCGGGTCATCGGTTGTACATACAAGCGCCACGTTCATTTTACGCAACAGGTTGCGTACGCTGTAGTCAGGCGAAGCCAGTTTTGCACTACACTCTGCGTATATGGACTGTGCGCTGGATGCATTCAATATATCATCAATATCAAAATAGCGTTGGAGTTCAAGATGCGTCCAATGATACAGGGGATTGCGCAAGGTATAAGGCACCGTGGCAGCCCATTGCTCAAATTTTTCAAAATCGGAACCATTGCCGGTGCAATATTTTTCATCAACACCGTTGGTGCGCATGGCTCTCCATTTGTAATGATCACCATACAACCATGCCTGCGTGATATTTTTAAACTGGTGGTCGCTGGCTATTTGAGCCTGCGGCAGGTGGCAGTGGTAGTCAATAATGGGCATGTCTCTTGCGCTTTCATGAAACAAGCGCTGAGCAGTCTTGGTGCCCAATAAAAAATTCTCGTCAAGAAACTGTTTCATTGTTTAATTTTTATTGTTTGACAACGTGCCCACCATGGCAAGCACATTTTCAAAAAATTTATCACCCGTTGGTTGGTACAGGTATTGGTTATATGTTTTTCTTCATCAATCTATTGTGCCAGCTCACTTTCCATTTTCACCCGCCGGAATTATTTATAAATTTATTTTAATTTGTTATATCCGGCTACTTTTTAAGCAATGTTTATATTCTAACTTTTTTAAATCCGATCTGCTCCTATAAAGAAACGCCGCGCTTCCATGGTATAAAATCATCCTGGTTAAGCAATACCGCTTTTGGTGTTACTCTTCCACTGGCTGCTTCAATACAATACTCAAGAATATCTTCTCCCATTTGTTCAATGGTCTTTTCTCCTTCGATAACTGCCCCTGTATTGATGTCGATGATGTCTCCCATTCTCCTGGCAAGTGAAGAATTGGTGGCTACCTTGATAACCGGGCAAACAGGATTACCGGTTGGTGTACCCAAACCCGTAGTAAACAAAATAAGCGTGGCACCGCTGCCGGCTTTACCGGTGGTTGCCTCCACATCATTGCCAGGCGTGCAAACCAGGTTCAACCCAGGTTTTACAGCAGGCTCAGTGTAGTCCAATACATCCACCACAGGTGAGGTTCCGCCCTTTTTTGCTGCGCCTGCACTCTTGATAGCATCGGTTATTAAGCCATCTTTTATATTGCCTGGCGAAGGGTTCATATGAAATCCTGAGCCGGCCCTTATCGCTGCATCGCTATAACTCGACATCAACCTAATAAACTTGTTGGCCGCGGCTTCATCCTTTGTGCGGTCTATCAATTCCTGTTCAACACCGCAGAGTTCAGGAAACTCTGCCAGCAACACCTTGCCACCCAAAGCCACGAGTAGATCGGAAGTGTAGCCAACAGCAGGATTTGCAGAAATACCGCTAAAACCATCGCTGCCACCACATTTTACACCCAGCACCAATTTATCAATTGGAGCCGGCTTTCTTTCCATTTTATTGGCTCCTATTAAACCAACGAATGTTTTTTTGATAGCGTCTGTCACTAACTGCTCTTCGCTTTGCGATTGTTGTTGTTCAAATACGAAGAGTGGTTTATCAAAATTTGGATTGCGCTCTTTAAGATCGTCCAGGAAATGCTGCACCTGCAGGTTTTGACAGCCAAGGCTCAACACGGTAACCCCTGCTACGTTAGGATGATCGGCATAGGAAGCCAACAGTTTGCTAAGCACTGCAGCATCCTGCCTGATACCGCCACAACCGCCCTGGTGATTCAAAAACTTGATACCGTCTACGTTCTTAAAAACGCGGTCGGTAGATACTAAGGATTCCTTGATATCAAGATCAGAACTGTCTACATTTTTACCGCTCAAATAAAGCTCCTTTAGCAGTCTTGTCTTTTGCTTGTATTTGTCCGTAACCGCATAGCCCAGTTCGTTGTGCAGTGCTTCCCTGATAACATCAAGATTACGGTTCTCACAAAATACAGTTGGAATAAACAACCAGTAATTTGCTGTACCCACCCGTCCATCGCTGCGATGGTAACCATCAAAAGTTCTGCCCGCAAATTTCGAAACGTCCGGCGCATGCCATTCGTAATGAGAGGCCCTGAAGCTATAGGGCTCCGCAGCGTGTTTAATATTTTCTGTTGACATGCGGCTACCCTTTGCAATATCATGTTGTGCCTTACCAACCAGCACACCATACATGATCACTTCATCGCCGGTTTTCATATCATTTTCAAAAAACTTATGTTTTGCGGGAATATCTTCTACCACGGTATAAGTAACACCGTTCAATTCCACCTGCTGGCCTTTTGCAAGATCCTGCAAGGCCACCACCACGTTATCCTTCGGATGTACTTTTAAAATATTTCTTTTCATTCTGTTTCCTTCAATGTTCTGTTTAAATGTCTCCTGCTTATAAAATTTTTATCTTCTATTTAGTCCTTCCTCAATTATGCTTCGCCGATACTTGCCGGTGATTGGATATTGTATTTTTCTTCCAGGCTCAGCATGCTTTCATAAACAGCTTCGGCAAAACCAGGCAATGCCAGTGATTCACCCCAAAGTGTTGTATTGTTTAAAACAGCATTTACAACTTCAATACCGTTATGCTGTTGCCAGATCTGATGAAGGACGCCTGCATGCTGATCGTTAATAGTGTATTTTTTCCCGGCAAGCCATCCGCTGAAAGTTCCGTCAGTATTTGCAGTGGAACGCATAAACAACAGGTAAGCTGCAAAGCCAACAGACATCAGCGCTGGCGTACTGCCGGTTTTTTCAAAGTACCATTTTAAGGTGTCTAAGTTCCGACCTTTCATCTTTAAACTGTACTGTGCTGTGATGCTTATCCATTGGTGTTCCAAAAATGGATTGCTATACCTGTCGAGCACACTTGCCGCAAATTGCTTTGCTTCTTCTTCGGAAATTGACCCGGAAACGATCGCCGGGATAATTTCCTTATTCATCAGGTTCGAAATGAATGCGTTAAACCCGGCATCCTTCATAGCCTCCTTTACCGTTGCAAACCCTTGAATGATGGCCAGGCCGCAAGTGAAGCTGTGCGAGCCATTCAGCAAACGCAATTTCAATTCTTTGAATTTGCTGATATTGTCTGTAAGAATAACGCCACTATCTACCTGGCTGAATGATAATCTTTGTTTTGAAACAGGGGCAGTAGTTTCAATTGCCCAAAGCGAATACACTTCGCTCATGATCATAAGGTCGTCGGAATATCCAAGTTTTGCTTCGGTGGCAGTTCTTTCTGTGGCGGACAATTTGCCCGGCACAATTCTATCTACCAATGTGTTGCAGAACTCGTTGGCACTTAACAACCAGTTGATAAATGTTTCTTCCAGTCCCTGGCGCTTTGCCTGTTCAAGAACGATCTCTTTTAATTTTTTGCCGTTGTCAGTTATCAGTTCGGCGGGCACAATGGTCATACCCGCATCTGCGCTACCGTTAAATACCTGGAAACGCTTGTATAGGAATGCTAATAATTTGCAAGGGAAAGTTGACGGCGGAGCTGCGTTAATGTCATCATCTTCCAACACAATGCCCACTTCCGTAGTATTGGATATTACCACACTCATATGCGGGTTGGAAGCACATTCTAAAATTTGCGCCCATTCGTCAGCGGCAGATAATACACGGCTGATAGATGCATTCAAGATGAGCTTATCAACTGTTTCTCCTTTATCTATTCCTCTTACGCAAAGCGTGTACAAACTATCCTGGTCGGCAAAGGCATCAGCACCACCGGTAGCAGTGGATTTTACCACCACAACCCGCCCATTAAAAACGCCTTGTTTGTTTGCCTTATCAATAAAATAATCCGGAAGCCCGCGAAGCAATACGCCCGTACCAAACTGCAATACCTTTTCAGGCAGATCAAAATAATTTTCTGCAGGAAGTTCCACCCCCGATGCTCCATTGATCTCCTTAATATTTTCCCTGTTCAATTTCATAACTACGATCCAATTCTTTTATAGTTGTTGTCCAGGCTTCAATTCCTAAACAGTCCTGTTAGTATTAACCATTTGCGGCCTTCCATTCAGGATATTCTTTTTCCAATATTTTTTTGGGCCATTCGCCATACCACGCATACCCTGTTCTTCTTTCGTATTCTATTTCGGCCACTGTTTTTTTCTTTATGCCATCCCTGCCACAGAAAAAGGGTTCGTTGGTTTCAATATCATAGAACCTCGCCCATATCAAGCTTGCGCTATCAGGTTGTAACACCCTGTCAAAGCCTTTCGGCAACGATGGGTCGGAAACGGCAACGAACTTGAAACCCTTTATTTGTGAAGCTTGAAACCAATCCACTGCGCTGTTGATGGCTAACTTCATAGCACTTGTAGGGTTGTGCTGCTCCATTAAAAATTCAACAATGCCAACTGATTCACTTCCACTTAAAGAGATAAGTTCGAATGCCCTTGCCTTTGCCGGCTTAAGCGTTGTTGCATCATATTGTGCACACCAAACGGTCAGCTTGCCATTAACCTGCACCTGTGTTTTAAGAATACAGTCAATTCCTCTTTTCACGGCTTTTGCAGATGGCTTTACCAACGAAGCATTTACCGCTCCAAGTTCTCCGGTTTTGTTGGATACATCATACAATACCTGCAACGCATTTACCATGGCGTTATCATTAAAAGTGATCTCGCTGCGATAACTGCTTTTATCCGGGTAGAATTGCGGCCAACCGCCGTTCTTATACTGCGCTTTCAATAAATACCGGATGCCATTTTCTGCTGCCGATAAATATTCTTTTTTGCCTGATGCTTTATAGCTCTTCAGGAGATAACGAATTTCTTTGGTGGTTGCCCCGTTATCGATAGTAGCATCATTACGGGATGCTTCCTCGGCGATCGTGGCTTTTTCAACTGCTGTGTATTCCCTGCTATAATTGATTGCCTTCTCTTCAAAATGTTTTGGCCAGCCGCCCACTGTTCGCTGAAACATCAGCATGTTCTCCGCTACCTTGTCCTGTGCACTTACACGTACACCGGCGAGCAGCAGCAAAGCCAGTGCAATGCTCTTTATTGAAAGGTTGATATTTTTAAAATTGCCGTTCAATGTTTACTTCGTGGTTTTAACAGGTGTTACTGAGATCAACCATTTTACGAGGTCGTTGGCAGCCTGGAAATTTTGATATTCAGCAGGTATTTTTCTACCATCGGTGTATTCGTTATACAGCCATGGATCACCCACCGCAAACACTGTTCCCTTGCCTATCTTGGCTGTTGCCATAATAATGTCGCCATCGAGGGTAACCGATGGTTTTGCAGGGCCGGAAACTTCTATCACAGATATCTCCTTTAAGTAAGTTTTTTTAGTGCCGGAAAAGATGGGATGACCTGCGGGTATCGCCACAGCGCCTGTTTGGTAATCACTTCCCTTCACCATATTGCGGCTTTTATTGGTGAACTGAATGCCAAATTTGGCCATCAGGTCATTGGTATGTACCAGGTCGCAATTGGCGCTATCATTTGTCATAATTACCAGCACACCACCCGCTTTTACCCAATTGTAAATAGCAGAAATAGTTGGCTCGCTGATGTAGTTTGGCGAAGGACTTTCCTTTGCATTATCGGGGTCAACAACCAGGTAGATGTCCGTTCCTTTCAGATTTTCCGCTGTGGGCGCTACCGGGTGCGAAGCCGTCTTCACACCATACTTTCTGAAAGTGTATCCCAGCAGCGAAAAACCTCCGTGATCCATTTCATCCAGTGTATAGTGCCATTGTGCAGGCACGCCGGCAAAATCATTTTTTACTTCATGGTTGAAATAATAATCCACTGAAAGCTTTTTGCCTTTGCCCATCGCCAGCGTAGGAACCATTTCCATTTCGGTGGCGCATTTTATAAATGCACCCACGCCTTTGGGATCGTTCTGAATGACCTTTTCGCTCATGTAATAATCAAAGCTGCCATCCCTGTAAGGCTTTCCACCAAGCCCGCTTACGCTTACCGTGCCTTCAAGGTTAATATTGCCATCGGCATCTTTTGAAATAAACTTAGCCAGGATACCGGCATATCCTTTTTTGGCTACCGGTAAGTAGCTGGTAGGCAACCAGCCATTGCGAACGGCCTTTGCATACGTGTAAACAAGCATGCAGCTGGCTGAAGCTTCCAAATAATTATTCTTAAAACCGGGTTTGTCCATTACGTCCCACCAAAGACCGGTTTTAGGGTCCTGCACTTTTTTTACTGCCGCCGCAAACCTGTTTAAAATGGCTACCAGTTCTTTTTGACGTGGATGATCTTTTGGAAAACTTTCGAGTACATCCACTAATGCCATACCGTACCAACCCATAGCCCTGGCCCAGAAATTGGCGGAACGACCAGTGGTCTTATCAGCCCATTGTTCAGCTTTGCTTTCGTCCCATCCATGATAGAGCAAGCCTGATTTTGCGTCGCGGCTGTGTTTTTCCATCCACACAAACTGGTTGGCTATATCGTTAAAGGCAGAATCTTCATGAAAAGTGGCGGCATACTCGGCGTAAAATGGTTCGCCCATATAAAGACCATCCAGCCACATCTGGTTAGGATATCTTTTCTTATGCCAAAAGCCGCCTTCTTTGGTCCTGGGATGCGTCAGCAACTGGCTGCGTAAAATGGCCGCTGCTTTCCTGTATCGTTCATCACCTGTTACTTTAAAAAGCATGATGAGGCTTCTGCCGGTAAGGACATCATCAATATTATAATCCTGCAGGTCGTAATCACTAATGGTGCCGTCTGGTTGCACAAAAGCATCTATGCTCGTCTTTACCAAATTGAAATATTTGGGATTGCCTGTATTGTACCAGAGGTATTCCAATCCTTTAGTGATAACGCCACGGTCGTAGGTCCAGTGGATCTTGTTGCCCGGCCTGAGATTAATGGTATCGCCCCACACCCTCGCAACAGTTGCCGCCATTTTCTCGGCATACGACTGACTCCTGACCGAGGAATGCACAAGCACAAAGAGCAATATGAGTGATGCTAATTTTCGCATGCTGATCATTTAATTTCTACCGCTTTTTCTGATGCCCCAAAACCTGCCTGTACGGCTTTTTTAACACCCGTTGTTTTTGTGTTGCTAAATGTGATGGCCGATGTTCTATCGCCCTGTACATCTACCAGCAATTCGGCATTGTCGTTGTACTGCAGCTTGTCAACACTAATGTTCTTACTATTCAGCACATACACTACCGGCTCTGTATTTTTTATTGCGAGTTTGATATTCTTAAACTTTATGCCTGAAGCCTCCTGGCAGTCGATGCCTTTATTCGCCTGTAACACCATATTCTCCAACAAAACATTCTGCACGTTCATCTCGGGCACGCCCCGTATAAAAATGGCTTTATCGGCGCCGCTGCACACCACATTGCTTATCTTAAAATTCCGGAACTGGGGCGTGGTTTCGTTTACAGGCAGTGTTTCCACTTTTGGTGGTTCTCTTTTTTCGCCGGCCAATGGCACAGGGTCTTTAGCCATATAATACATGTCGAACAAAATGGCTTCGCCGGGAATATCTCTCATAGAGATATGGTCAACATAGATATTCTCAACGATTCCGCCGCGACCGCGGGTGGTTTTAAACCGGAGACCAATATCGGTACCTATAAAGGTACAATTGGTAACGTAGATATTCCGGGCGCCGCCGCTCATTTCACTTCCTATTACAAAACCACCATGCGCATGATACACTGTACAGTTACGAACGATCACATTTTGTGTGGGCATTGCCCTTTTACGCCCTTCTTCATCACGACCACTTTTAATACAAATACCATCATCGCCCACATCAAACACACTGTTCTCAATGATCACGTTGCTGCATGATTCCAGGTCGATCCCATCGCCGTTCTGAGCATACCAGGGGTTTTTTGCGGTGATATTCCTGATGGTGATGTTATCGCTCATTAAAGGATGCAGGCACCATGCCGGTGAATTCTGAAAAGTGACGCCCTCCAATAAAATGCGACTGCATTTAGTTAATACCATCAGGTTGGGACGAAGGAAATCTTTGTACGCTGAGGCAGATTCGAGGCTTGCACCTGCAGCTACCACGCCTGGCTTGTCAACTTTAGTTCCATTAAATGAAAGCTGCGACGGATACCAGGTTTTTTTGTCGTCGCTCAACATGCCGCCCGATGCCTGTTTGTTTTTCCATTGGGTATCGGTAAGCTTATCTTTTTTAACCATCCGCCAGGCATCACCTGATCCGTCAATAATACCAGCACCTGTTATACCAATATTAGTGGCTTCGTTTGCGAAAATGGGCGATTGATTCCTGATGGCTTTTACACCTTCCCAATTAGTTTCCACCAATGGGTATTGGCTGAAATCTTCAGTAAACAATAAAACAGCCCCCGCCTGGAGGTAAAGATTTACGTTGCTTTTAAGTTCTACCGGCCCGGTTAGCCAGAGGCCGGAGGGCACTTTAACCACGCCGCCGCCTTTCTTGTTACAGGCATCAATAGCATTATTAATACTGGCAGTGTTTAACGTGATCCCGTCTGCTACCGCACCAAATTTTACGATGCTGCTGGTATCTTTTTTAAATGTTGCAGGTTTTACCTGGACATTTTTCTGGCACCTGGCCGGAAGCCACTGGATGGATAAAACAAATAAAACCGCAATAACTAGAGCATTTCTTTTCATTGGCAATATTTACGAAGCTGCTTTTGGCAGATCAATTTCATGGACCTGGCGTTCCTGGTTTTCAAAAAAATGACCGAGGTCACGAATTAACCGGATGCAAGTTTACACCGGGATAATTGGGCGTTAAAGCCATTTCCGACATTTATCTGCGCAAACGCTACCGACAACGATGTCATTTGGCCGAAAAATTGAGAACGGCATTTTTAGATACCAACCTTCGGAAAATCCTGTATATCCAGCTTTTAACTGGAGGCGCTTTCCAAAAACCTTTTGGAAAAAAAGGTTTTGCGGCTGGGGGATCCCAAAATTTTCAATTGCTACAATTTCAAAGGGAATTCGAAAGCAATCAAAGCAATATGCATACAAGTCTATTACAAAATGAAAGCCGTTGCGGGCTGCATCAGGTGTTTTATTTACGCAATCGTTACCGATTTGCAGCTGATTTTGTGCCACTGCAAAAAATTCATAAAAAGTCCGGGAAATCAAAAAAAATGAAGCGGAAGAACCGGGTATAGATTACAATTATTCCGGTGGAAATACTGCCTTTCAAATAAGAAATCTGAGGCATAAGTTCTATGACCTTGGCTCTTATTCCACCCTGAACCAGTCCACATCGGCAAAGCCAGAATCGTTGGTTTTTGTAAACCGGGTGCAGAACATACCAATCCTGGCGCCGATCCATTTGCCTACGGTAGCAGTAAATGTTGCCGGCAGGGCGGTAAATTGGATACCATCCACACTATAACTAAAGCTGCAAACAGCTCCCTGCTGAACAGCTATCCTGAAATAAGCATCCTCTGATGCGGGCAGTTTTGCAATCACCTGTTCCCTTTCGGGCCTGCCTTTGTCGGCTTCTATGCAAACATTATAAGTCACATAAAGCCCGTCAGGTTTCTTTAACAGCGAAATATAGGCGTAGTTAAGCCCCATGATGACCATGCCGAATCTTTCAAAATCTAGGCGGGGCTTAAAAGAGAATTTCGAAGTGGCGGTAAAAGTTTCTGCGGGAAATTTCTGGACAAGGATGTTGGGCACGTCCCAGTAATTACGGGTACTGTCCGGCATCTGTGCCGAAAACATCCGCAGCCTGCCTGTGGACAGATTGCAAAATGACCAAAGCGCCTTTTCATTGGCCTGCCATTGCCATTGCAAACCGATGGCAGGAGCATTGAATTCATCGGTTTCCTGCGGAGCTGTGGCAGGGTAGGTTTTGCCCACGTTGGGTTTTTTATGAACCATGTAAGGCTGCCCCTTTCCATCCCCATCGTTGTCATCGCCAATTACCGGCCAGTCATTCTTCCATTGCATGGGCTGCAGGTGCACTATCCTGCCATAGGCTTCCTTATCCTGGAAATGGAGAAACCAGTCTTCGCCGGTCTTTGTATCCACCCAGGCACCCTGGTGAGGGCCGTTGATGACCGTGTTTCCCTGGTCCATCACTACCTTTCTTTCGTAGGGGCCATATACATTTTTCGACCGGAGCACCAATTGCCAGCCGGTAGGCACACCACCTGCCGGCGCAAAAATGTAATAGTAGCCGTTGCGTTTATAGAATTTGGGGCCTTCAATAGTTGGGTCGGTGTCATGGCCATCGTATACCAACAGGCCTTTGTCCATCACTTTTGTGCCTTCGGCATTTAGTTGTTTTACAACTAAAACGCTCTTAATACCAGCCCGGCTGCCGGCAAACCCGTGCACGAGGTAGAGTTTGCTCTTACCGGTTGCCGGATCTTCATCCCAAAGCGGGCATGGATCTATCAGGCCTTTTCCTCCTTCAACCAGCACAGGATCTGACCATGGACCTGCCGCATTTTTGGCTTTCAATACATAAATACCAAAATCCGGGTCGGGGTAGTAGATATAGAACTCGCCGTTGTGAAACCTGATGGACGGCGCCCAAACACCGTTTCCATGTTGTGGCTTATCAAAATGCAATATGGGCTGCTGAACAGGCAACGCGTAAGAAAGAAGACTCCAGTTCACCAGGTCCTTTGAATGCAAAATGGGTAAGCCGGGAGAAGCATTGAAACTACTGGCCACCATGTAATAGTCATCGCCCACGCGGCAGGCATCCGGGTCGCTGTAATCGGCATGGAGGACCGGGTTTTTATAAGTGCCGTCGCCGTTATCGGCCATCCACACTTTAGAAATATAAGGCTGTGTTTGCGCCGATGCCCCTATACTCCATGCACCGAACAATATTAAAAACCGGTACTTACGTGTCATTCTGTTGATCTCCTGCTTTAGTATGCCCATCTGCCTTATCCTGCTTTACAAATCCACGATTTTTTTTGAACGACTGCTTTCGTAACCCGCTTCTATTATCCGGATCACTTTTAACCCATCTTCTGCGTTTACGGGCACGGGTGCGTTGTTCCTGATTGCCTGGTAAATACCTTCGTAATAATCGAGGTACTGGCCCTGTAAAGACGGAACTCTTTCTTTAATGATCTTACCATCCCTTTCGGTATGCAGCAAACCCCACTCGCTTTCATCCTCCTTACCCCAATCTTCGCCCACCGGTAGCATGCCCTTGTTCAACGCATCTTCCTGCACATTGGTCTTATCTTTTATAAAACTGCCCTTCATACCGTGAATGACATAGCCGGGAATGGGTTGCCTGGCCACATAAGTTGAGCGAAGCCTCACCCGTTTGGTATCGTAATACAGGATCAGTTCAAAGAAGTCGTCGACCTGCGAGATCGGCCGCATAACTGTGATATCACCCATGATGGCTTTTGGCCAGCCAAACAACTGTAGTGCCTGGTCTATGATATGTGAGCCAAGATCGTACACACTACCTGTACCAGGGCCTGGTGTTTCCTTGTGCTTTTTATAACTCAGTTCCTCCACGTAGCGGTCGAAATGAAATTCCGCTTCCACGATATCTCCCAACAAGCCTTCTTCCAATATTTTTTTGATGGTCCGGTAGTCGCTGTCGTAGCGCCTGTTTTGATAGGCCGAGATCAGCAGTCCTTTTTCCTTTGCAATGCTGATCAGCTCCTCTCCCTGTGCCACGGTGACGGAAAAAGGTTTCTCCACCACTATATGCTTCCCGGCAAGCAGTGCTTTTTTTGCAAACTCGTAATGCGTGTAGTTGGGCGTATTCACAATGACCAGTTCAACTTCCGGGTCAGCCAAGAGCTCTTCATAACTGGTGTATGATCTTACATCATCGTAAAATTCACCGATCACCTGGTTACTTCTTTCCCAGCAGGCATACAGTGTAAAACCTGGGTGTACATGGAGAAAGGGCGCATGAAATAATTTGCCTGACATACCAAAAGAACATAGCGCCGTTTTAATTGGAGAAGTATTCATAACTATTCAGGATAAATAAGTTTACAATTCCCAGGTATGCAGATGTTCATCTTTTCACCACTTTGTCCGCCAGTGGCAATTTTAATGCAATGATGTCTGCTAAAACCAGCTCTGCCATTTTCCTCGCACCCAATTCGCTGAAATGGGTATTGTCTTCTTTCCCGGCCGGGTAGTTTGGATGCTCACCCGGCGCCAGGTGGTTGAATAACAACCTGGAGGCTTCCGGCCCGAGTTTCTGCAACAAGGCCTGGCTTTTTGCATCAAGATCAATAAGCGGCACCTGCCTTTTACCGGCCACTTGTTTTACCAAAGCGCTATATGCAGCATGCGTTTCCATGATATTTCCCAACGAATCAAAATTGCGGCGGGCAACTGGTGTGATTAATATAGGTGATGCCTTTTTCCCGCGAACATCCTGTACAAAACGCTCCAGGTTTTTTACATAATCTTCGGGGGTAGTATAGGTCTTCTTGGTAGGCACTTCATCGTTGTGCCCAAATTGGATAAATACATAGTCGCCCTCCTGCAATTTGTCCATCACCGCATCCCATCGTTTCTCCTCTATAAAACTGCGAGTGCTGCGACCGTTCTTAGCGGTATTATTGACAACCACCGAAGAATCGAAAAAATAAACAAAGGGCATGCCCCAACCTGTTTCGGGATAAGCTTTGGTTTCCTTGTCCGCCATGGTGGAATCGCCGACAAGAAACAGCGTTGTTTTTTTAGGAGGATCGGTAAAAGCAAACAGGCAAAGCACCAGGGCAATGACAACTGCATATTTCATCGGGAGATGTTTCAGTGGGTCGCAAAACTAACCATCAATTGTTTTGGTTGCGGCTTTTATCTTTTTAAAAGCACCCTCCAAACTTGATGCTATGGCAATTCATTTTATGCCAGTTCTATGGACAATATCCTGCCGAGTTCTTTCATCAGCGCAGTGAAATCGCCTGGCTTGGTAAAAAAATATTTTGCTCCCATTTCAAGAGTAAGCTGTTTGTCTGAGTCCGTTTTGGAGGTGCTGTATATGACCACCGGTATATGCCTCAGCCTCACTTCATTTTTTATTTCCGCCAGGCATTCATAGCCATTCATCTTAGGCATGTTGAGGTCGAGAAAAATAATATCGGGTATGGGCGTTTTGCTGCGGAGTGAAAGCAGTGCTTCCAGGCCGTTATTAACTATGTTACATTCAATGTTGCTATTTACGAGGCTAAGAGCATCAACAAATAATACCTGGTCGTCTCCGTCATCATCTACCAGTAATATACTTTGAGACTTCATTTCTATTTTGCTTCTTCGGGTAAAAATATATTAAAGGTGGCGCCTTTGCCAGGCTCACTCTCTGCGGTCATGATACCGTTGTGGTTCTGTATTATTTTTTTACAAATGGCAAGACCTATCCCGGTCCCGTCGTATTCGTTCCTGCCATGAAGGCGCTGGAAAAGCTCAAATATTTTTGTTGAATACTGTGGATCAAACCCGATGCCATTATCAGCAATACTTATTTTCCAATAGCTGTTTGCCGGCGAAGGAAACGCAGCTTTTATTTGCGATGAAGCCAGCTTTTCTACGTTGATCTTTATAACAGGATCCTGTTCTTTCTTTTTGTATTTAATGGCGTTTGAAATAACGTTGGTAAGCAACTGCTGAAACTGGTTCGGTATAACTTTTGCAGTCGGCAAAACAGCTGTTTCGATCACAGCATTATTCTCTTCGATCAGTTCGTGCAAATTTTCCTTTGTCTCATCTAATACTTTGTTCAGATCAGTTGTCACCAAAGTTTTATCGGGCGAATTTGTACGCGAATAATTCAGCAGCGATTCAATAAGCTGCTGCATTCTCACCGCTGACCTGGTGATGCGCAAAAAATAATCATTGCTTGCCGGTGAAAACCTGCCTTCATCTTTTATCAATATGCGGCTTACGAAGGCCTGTATTTTACGAAGCGGCTCCTGCAGGTCGTGAGAGGCGGCGTAGGAGAAAGAAGCAAGTTCGATATTGGAACGTTCCAGCTCCTTATTTTTTTCCTCCAGTTCTTTTTCGTGTGCCTTCTTTTCTGTGAGGTCTGTAAGAACAATCCCTACCGACGGCAGGTGTGGATACAACGATGTGAAAGAAGCGTAAACCGGAATGATCTTGTTGCCAGAAAACAGGCTTAGTTCTCCTTTGCTTTGGCCCGCCAGTGCAGTGGTAAAAAGTGACCGAAAAGCTTTTTCTGATTCGGGATGAATAAAATCAAACACCTGTTTTCCCACTACACTTTCATAAGACAAGCCAAGCATTTCATGAAAGTATTTATTGGTATAAACGATCAATCCATCTTCCGTGATATTTATGGCGCCCTCGCTAAAATTTTCTATTAAAATGCGATAAGCATAATCGCCGCTTTGTAAAGTGTACACCTCCGGCTGTTGTCCCCGCATCACAGCAAATGCATCCACTTCACCGGCTTTAATGGCTTCGATCAATTGCTCCGCTTCTTCGAGACGATCTTCGAGTTCCGCTATTCTCTGCAAGTAATTTTCTTCCTTTCCTGTTTCCATTATTCTTCATGTAAAATTCCAAGGCCTTTAATTACTCTTTCTTCGTCTTTGAAAGTACCTACTAAAACTTTTTTTGGCAGTGGCAATAGTTTAATAAGAGAAGGGCTGAAAACGATTTGCTGGGCTGATGCAGCTTCCGGGTTTTTATAGAGATCAATTATTTCAAGTTCAAAAGCATCTTTCAAATATTCATCGCACAATCTTTTTACATTCTCAATAGCTTCCAATGATTTTAACGACATGCCTGAAACATACAACTGGAGGATGAATTTATTATCGGCCATGATTTTGTGTGGGTCGTTATTTTCCATAGGGAAGACCTATTTTTTACGGTACCAGTGTGCGAATATTCAAACCAACCAATACACGTTCCTCGTTGGAAAGGTCACCAATTATTTTCCGTATAGGCTCGGGAACTTTACGTACCAAAGTGGGAATGGCAAATATTTGATCGCCGGCTGCAAGCTGTGGATTTTTTAAAAGATCAATTACTTCAATGCTGTACCGACCTTCGAGATGTTCTTTGCAATACTTGGTGATATTCTTAAGCGCAAGAATCGATTTGGGAGTCTGCCCGGCCACGTACAATCGCAGTTCATACTTCTGTTCTTTAGCCATAATAACTATTTTACCTGTTTTTTACACGGCTTTTGCCTGTGTTATTTTACTTTCTCATTATTTCCACCAACCACTACAATTCCATTATCGGTAATATTAAAGTTAATCACTTCATTGGAATGCCCTGCTCCCCTGGACTTTATTACTATCAAACTTCGGGCCCTGCCCGTACTATTTACTTCGTTCAGCAGCTTTATCCAGGTGTCGGCAAGTGAAGACACAGCCTCTGCGGTTGGGTCGGTCACACCATGGGCGCTTCCAGGACTCAGCGAAGTGAATAATGTATTGATCCCCTTTCCTTTCAACATGTCCATTAGCCGCACCAGCATGGCCCGCACTTCGTTTCCGGAGCCTACGCTGATCAAACTGCTGATTGGATCCACTATGACGGTACGTGGATTAAATTCCTCAACCAATTTATGCAACAACACCAGGTGCATTTCAAGCCCCTGGAGCGAAGGGCGTGATGCGTGTATGTGCAGTAGTTTCGATTTTACATATTGTTCCATTTTAATACCAACCGATCGCATATTGCGAAGCAATTGTTCGGGCGATTCTTCAAAAGAAAAATAAAGCACCTTTTCCTTTCGCTTGCAACTGCTCAAAGCAAAATAAGCAGCCAGAGTGGTTTTTGCCGTACCGGCAGACCCTGTGATAAGCGTGCTACTTCCCTTGTAATATCCGTGGTTCGCAAATAAATTGTCAAGCCCGGGAAGCCCGGTTGAAACGATCTCTGTGAAAGTTTTGTGTTCCAGCTTAAGCGAAGTAATCGGCAGAACGGATATCCCGGTTTCATCAATGATGAATGGGTACTCATTGGTGCCATGGGTAGATCCGCGGTATTTTATAATACGCAATCTCCGGGTAGCGATCTGGTCAACTACCCTGAAATCGAGAAGGATCACGCAGTCTGAAACATACTCTTCAAGCCCCTGACGGGTTAACGACTTTTCCCCGCGTTCGCCCGTGATAATGGCTGTTACCCCTTTTTCTTTTAGCCATTGAAATAACCTCCGCAACTCTGAGCGGAGCAGGGTGGTGTTCTCCAATCCTGAAAACAACGATTCAATGGTGTCCAGCACTACACGCTTTGCCCCAATGCTGTCAATAGCATAATTGAGACGCACAAACAAGCCTTCAAGGTCGTATTCACCTGTTTCTTCTATCTCAGACCGTTCAATGCGCACATAATCGATAAGTAATTTTTTATGAGCCGCTAACTTGTCCAGGTCAAAACCCATTGACAACACATTTTGTTCCAGGTCCCTGGACGTTTCTTCAAAGCTCATAAAAACGCCGGGCTCATTGTAGTCTGTGATGCCTTTGACTAGAAACTGCATACCGAAAAGCGTTTTACCGCAACCCGGGCTACCGCAAATAAGTGTTGGTCTACCTTTGGGCAAACCTCCGCCGGTTATTTCATCAAGCCCATCAATACCGGTAAGTGTTTTTAGAAACTCAGCCTTCTGTGTCTGTTTTTTCATACAGGTAAAAATAAATTAACGGTTTCATATTTTCCCCTCATAAAACCTTGCCAGCACTCATCGCTTTTACTTAATTATAGGTGGCAGGACAATAGGAAGAATGAAAAAAAGCCGACAAGATAATGTCATTGTTGTTTAAGCGAATAAAGTATCTGAAGCTTATAAAGCCTGGCATAAGAAGCCACTTGTTATGATAGGCAAGCCTGGAAAATAGTGACATAAAAAAAGGACCCACTGTATGCAGGTCCTTTCATTTATGGAGATGAAAGCAATTATTCTTTCACCAGCAAAGAAGAAGATCTTTCGGTACCATTCTCAAATACCAGCCTGTATACAGAAGGCATTAGATGTCCGATGTTTAAGCTGGTTTGATAGCTACCTTCAGGAACAGCATAAGCAGCTACCTGCTTTCCATCCTGGGTGACTATTTTGATAACAGCGTTGCCTTTTACAAGACCATGTTCAACAGTAATGGAAGATGAAGCCGGGTTAGGTCTTACACTAAAGCCTTTTTTAGACGAAGCGCTGATCTTCACCACCTGGCTATACTTTATACCGCCATCCTTATCCACCATTTTAAGACGGTAAAAAACCACGGAGTTTGTAAGGTCGGCATCAATTGTTTGGTACTCGTTATACAATTGATCGCCCTTGGCTTTTGCGTTTGCAATGCCGCGGAAAGAAGCGCCGTCGGTTGCTTTCTGTACTTCAAAATAAGACACATTGTATTCCTTATTGGTGGTCCATACCAGGAGATTGCCATTAGCGGTCTTAGAAGCTGTAAAGCTCAGCAATGAAAGTGGTAATGGATTCTGAAGCGGGGCCATGGCAACCCCCCTGAAAGCCATACTATCAAGCGAATGTGTAGCCAGTATAGTAGGATCGCCTGCAAAAGCGCCGTTGTAACCCGAAGCATCTGCCACACTTACCAACTCACCACCACCTACTTTGGTGCTGCCTCCTTTGCGGGTGGCATATAAAACAACGCCGGTGGAACCTACGGCATAATCGCCTGTCAGGCCACGGTAGTCATTATCAACGCCTACTATGCCGTTGGAGGTCCATGTGCCACCCACCAACGAAAATTTCTGAAGGGCAGAAGCATCATCACTGGCAACATACAATACGTCGGGGCCAGGTACAGCGGCATTGAGGTCGAAAAACACAAACTGGTAAGGGCTGGTGGTAGTGGGCATGCCGGGCAAGTTGGTGATAGTATTGCCGGTGTTTTCGGGCAGGCCTGTGCCTACTGTGCCAATCCTGATAGCAGCGCCTGATTGCGTGCTGATATACAATTGGTCGCCGGCAACATTCACGCCTCTTAAATTGGCTACCGTAGTGCTTACCTGCGTGGAGGTAGAGGCGCCAAGGGTTGCGTAACGAACGCCACCGCTACCGCCGGTTACCCAAAATTTAGTTCCGTCTGTAGTAACAGCGTCACGAGGATTGCCATTACTGGAGTAATCGGATAAAGCAGTGGTCACATCAACGCTTTTGGCATAGTCAACCCTGGCAATGCTCCTGTTTACGGATGAAGCCAGGGTGGTATTCAGGGCCTTTGCTCCCCCAAGACTGGTATCATAACCGGAAAAAGTAAGGTAAAGACCATTCGGAGAACGCTGTATCATGCCCTCAGAAGAAGAGTAGCCGTTCAATATAAAACGCTTTTGCGGACCCACAACCGTGGTAGGCATGGCCACCGAACTTACCAGCGTACCGGTTGGTGTATACTCATCAAGAAACACAGGTGAGCCAAAAGAGCTTAGACTGTCGAGGCCTGTACCCACCCTTACCACTACAAGGTTACCGGGTGTAAATTGGGAGAACGCCGAAATGGTCAGAAATAAGCTCAGAAAAAGGGTAAAATTTTTTCTCATAAGCTGAGTAAGTTTTGTTTGAATTAAAAATTAGGTTGCAAATTAATCAAGTTCGCCCTTCCAAATAATAATTTACAGTTAACGGAAGCGATTTTGCAAATTCTACAAAATAGGCCGTCAATTATTACAAATGAAGCAACAATTAAGCCGCTAACAATGGAACTTGTTTGAAAAAAGAGAGGGTCCGGCATCCGAACCCTCTCTTTTTATTTATATGGTCATCAACTTTCTACTGGAGAATAGCTGTTTTAGTGAGGATGGCAGTGCCTGATACCAGTTGAACCTTATAGGCTCCTGCTGGCAGCGAAGAAGGTAACTGGATGGCTTTAGACAGGGATCCTGTTTCCCCTAAAAGGCTTGTTGTATAAACAACCTGGCCGCCGCTATTGATCACCCTCAGGCCAAATGTTCCTTTACCCAAATTATTCAATTGCAGGTTCATGGTTCTGCCGGAGATCATGTTTGGTGTAATAAGGAATTCAACTTTGAGGAGATCGGCTGCCACTTTCACCACGCCACTGTAAGAAAGCCTTCCATCTTTATCCATCGCCTTTACGCGGTAGAAAGCAACGCCGGCAGTAGCGTTGTTATCTATCCAGGAATAATTACCTGCATTGGTAGCCGCCACTTCGGCTGCCTTGCTGAACGACATGCCATCTGTTGATCTTTCAACGATATAGCTGCGGGTATTTATTTCGGTAGCTATATTCCAGGTAACCTTGGTAAAACCGTTGACGGAAGCTGCGTGTATTCCGGTGAATTTCACCGGTACGATGGGGCTGGTACTGGTCATCCATACGCTGTCGATATCAGTGTCGGTTCCGGAACGGGCCACGATCTTCAATCGCCTGGCCATAGGATCATTGATGGTCCAGGTAGTGTCGGTGCAAGTAGCCGCAACTACGGTGGTCGACTGTGCCACCAGGGTCCATGTGGCGGCGGCAGCCGAGGTATCAGCGGTCTTATAGACCGTCAATCGCCGGTTGACACGGCCCCTTTTAAAATGCAATTCGCCGATCCCGAAGTCTACCACCGGCGTCACCATATAACCCGAGTCGGCAGCCGTTAGCGCAGGATTCTTCGAGACATAACCGTTATAATCATAAAAACGGCCGTGATCAAGCGAACCTCCATTTACAGCGCATGCACCCCCACTGCCATTGGTACGATTGGCCAGGAACAAATACCACACACCGGATGCACTGCTTAAAACATGGGTCGGATAATAAGGCACTGCCGAGGGAAAGCCCTGGCCGCTTTCGAAGCCTTCGCGCCAGTAAACCTGCTGCGCTTCGGAGGAATTTAAAAAAGCTGCGAGCATAGCGAGCACAGCCGTACACCTCAACGTACACCTCAAAAAGTAAATTTTTCTCATAGAATTGATTTTGACAGGAAGGTTAAAATAGAATTCAATTTTAGGTGTATTTATGGCAGCACCCAAAAGTTCATGAAAACATTTGTCCACTAAAGGCCTGGAAAAGAAAAAGAGGATTTGAAAATTCAAATCCTCTTTCAAAATTAATTTTACTTAACTCTTATTGGAGAATAGCAGTTTTAGTTAATACAGTGGATCCGGATACCAGTTGAACCCTGTAAGTACCGGCATTCAATGTTGTTGGTAGCTGAACAGTTTTAGATACTGAACCACCTTCGTTCAAAAGGCTGCTTGAATAAACTACCTGTCCCATGTTGTTGGTAACACGCAATCCGAGTGTTCCTTTAGCAAGGTTGGTGAGTTGCAGGTTCATGGTTCTGCCGGAGATCATATTTGGCGTAATAAGGAATTCAGCTTTGATAAGATTAGCTGCCACTTTTACCACACCACTATAAGACAGCTTACCATCTTTATCCATGGCCTTCACCCGGTAAAAAGAAACACCAGCAGCAGCGCTGTTGTCTATCCAGGAGTAGCTACCTGCATTGGTAGCAGGAACTTCGGCCACTTTATTGAATGACAAACCATCAGTTGATCTTTCAACGATATAGCTGCGGGTATTTATTTCGGTAGCAATATTCCAGGATACTTTGGTGAAACCATTTACAGCAGCCGCGTTAACACTTGTGAACGTAACAGGCAGCGGACGGGAGCTAAACAAAGCAATACTGTCAACGTCGTTGTTCACAGCCGCTTCGAAAACAATTTTCATACGTACCGCATTAGGAGCATTTATCGCAACCGACGAATCAAGACACAATGGGTTAGGATAGCCAGTTGCTTTTACGATCACATTAGCCAATGTCCAGTCAGTTGTTGCCGGGTCATCACTAGTTGTTACATAAAAACTGATCCTACGGTTAGCTCTTGCACGTGTTAAACTCACACTTTGAATACCTGCGCTTACCAAAGGAGTAAGTGCATAAGGCGTATCGGGGAAAGTTGGACTGATAGCACCATTTACGCTCCTGATATGCCAGTTAGTTCCATCATTTGGACAACCGGTGCCGGTTGTTCTGTAAACACCCATAAATCTCCACACGCCTGCATCACCGGTGTATTCTGTGATCGCTGTAGAGGTACCAGGGTTTGTGGAAGCACCTGAAGGAGTAAATGTCTCTCTCCAGTACATTTCCTGCGCATTACTTAGCTGGGAAAACCCGGCAAGTAAAATCATAGTGGCAATAAACTTAAATGAGTAGAATTTTAATTTCATAAAGCAATTGTATTTTAAGGTGTAAAAAAACGATTAAAAACCGTTGGAAACAACCGCATAATTTCTTTTTTATGCAATCGTTGCCAAATCAATTCTTTGGAAGCTCGCACGGGATAAGCGTTTGCGATGCAGCGCCATGGTCATGTTGAGATCAAATTTACACGAAATAAATCAACGCCCGTACACTCCTTTTTTGTTCATGGAAAACAAGCTGTCAATCCACAACTTCTCCTGTTAATGCACCTGCGTAAGATTACCTAACACAACAAAATGTATGCCCGGCATTACGTGGATAATTGCTCCTTCCTCCAGCTTCACCGGCACATCCAATGTGCAGTCTCCGGCAATAATTATTTCGGTACCCATGCCTAAAACAGAAGGCGGAACTTTTCCATCCATCCAGTTTGCCGGATCGCTCCAGTTGCCGCTTCCATAAAAAGTGTATTTCACGTGCGGAAAACTAAACCCGGCGTTGAAACCGTAGCTCTCGCCACTGGCCATGCCGTATGCAATGGCCACAAAAGAAGAATCGGATAAAATGCGGTGCGGTACAGCTGCGGCCACTTTAAAACTGGCGTAAACATAATTGGCATCGGCAGGATGTGTTTTAAAAGCGCTGGCCACCGGGATGGGTGCGCTGCTGCCATAGGGGCTGGCGGTATAGCTACTGACACCTGTGTCCACCAGGGGTGAGTTATCAATAGTAAAACTGGCTACGCCTTCCTTCCTGATAATGACGTTTATGAAGTTGGCGCCCAGGGTTGCGCCGTTCTTAAAACCGGGCGAAAAAACAGTTGCCCCGTTTATTGCAAACTGCAAAGGGCTCAAATTGATCATTTCGGGGTCGCCCAAGCCACCATTTCCCAGGGCTACAGTGGGGCATCCCGATGTAACTGAATATTGCGTCAGCATCACTTTTTTGTCGGCTTCTACCAGTGCAGGTGCATTACCCTCCACCTGGTAATAGCTTCCCCCAATTAATGAAGTCCCAGGCAAGATGTTGCCATTCCATTTTACAACGGTTGCAGGATCGGACACTGTAACGCGGTAAATGCCATATTCCATGGTTTTAACCGGGCTGGTAAGATAGCGGGTGCCCCAAACCGATAATGGGAACATCTGCTGTATGAGGTTGTCTGACCCGGTAGTGTTGGCGCAGGCCGCGGTATTGACCACTAACCGGCCGTTGCCGCCAAACACAGCGATCTTTTTGAGCGGGTTGAGCGACACGATCTTTGAACCCGACAGGTCGAGCCCTTCCGCCGCAACCTGTCCCGTTCCTGTGATAAAACCCATGGCATTAAAAACCTGCCCCTTGTTCAGGACAATGGTATAGGTTGATCCCTTCTGGTATTTTACATTGGCCGCCGTATGACCATCTTTAAATATGGTGGCAGTGCTGCTGTCCACAATATCGTTGGCCGGCGTGAATTGAACAGGTGTGCTGTCCTGCGCTGCCATCACAAAAAAGAACGAATTGGGATTGTTGCTGTTCGACTTTCCTCCTTTGGCCTGCACAGTATAGGCGGTTCCCCAAAGCCTGGTAGGTAACAGCAGGCTGGCAGCAGCCGCATTGTTGCTGGCGTATACATGTTCCCAGGCTGCCACAGGCTGTGTGCTGGTAATATGTACGGCACGACCGGTAATGCCCGTAAAATAAAGGCGGGCATCCGGCAAACCTGTTGGATTGTACAAATTGGCTGGGTCACCCGTTGGGAAACCTCCAATCTCCACCACACTGTCGGCGGGTACGTGAACTGTTTTTGGGAAGCCCGGCGCACCCGGAATACCCGGCAATGATACTACCACATTGGCTGCCCGCCGGCCAGCAGCAATATAGAGCGACAGCTTTGCTTCGGTAGGATCACCAGCCTTTTGGCGCATCCGTTCTTCGTAGCCAAATCCCGCCCAAAAATCGGTTCCCATATTAGACTGTAATGCTTCCGGTGAACCGGAAGCCGAATCAATCGGAACCAATACCTGTACGGTATCAGTGCAACCAAAGTTGGAAACCGCCCAATGCTTTACCCAATAATCAGCTTTGGCACTGTAGTTGTGTTGGGTGCTTTTTTGGGTGGAAGTATTGCCATCTCCAAAATTCCAGCCATAGCTGGCCATGCCTCCTGTATGCAAATAAGTTGTGTCGGTAAAATAGATGGTATGCCAATCAACGACATCGGCTTCGTATAAGAAATTTGGAATTGGCTTTGGCCGTATGGTAATGGCTGCGTAACCATTGTCAATACAGCCTTTTTTCGTGAACATGTATACCTGCACATTAAAGTCGCCCTGCTTTTGATATACATGAGAAAGCGTGCCCGACCATGGCGTATAGATCACCGTATCGGTAAAATCTCCAAAATCCCAGATGTAGCGGTCAATGGTATCGCCGGCAGCTGCCTGCGACATATCTGTAAACTGAACAACGGAACCGGCACAAACCGGGGCTGTGTTCACAATGGATAGTGCAGCGCTGCACTGTGCTTTGCTTTCAGCAGATGCACAAAGTATAAGCAGTGTGGCGATAGTTGACCTGAATGGGTGTTTCATAAGACTACTTATAAAAAAACGGCTGCTTTCGCAACCGCCTGTTTTTAATTATAAGGGTAACATTACATTTTAACCAGGTTGCTGGTCACCCAGTCCTTACCTGCCTGTAGTTTAATAATATACCTTCCCGACGATAGTTCGCTGGCGTTAAATGATTTTTGATAGGTGCCTGCGTCCAGCATTTCGTTGCTGATGGTCCTTACAAATTGCCCCGCCTCGGTGTAAAGCGACAGGTTCACTTGTGAAAAACCAGGCACAGTGAAACGAATGGTTCCGCTGGTTCTTACCGGGTTAGGATAAGCAGCCAGGTCAAGCGCTATTGACTTCTTGCCCACCGATACCAGCAGCACGCTGCTATAGGAAATTTTGCCGTCGTTGTCGGTTTGTTTCAGCCGGTAGAAATAAGTTCCAGGCGCAGGGCTCACATCGAGGAACGAGTAATTGGTAAGCTGGTTGCTGTTGCCGGTACCTGCCACAAAACCCAGGTCCTCCCATGTGTTGCTGCCGGAAAGTGATCTCTCAATTTCCCAACCCCTGTTATTTGTTTCGGTAGCAAGGGTCCATTGCAGCAAAACGTCTTTGTTTTTATTGACAGCTGAAAAACCTGCCAGCTTTACGGGCAAAACACTGGCGGTTTCAAATGCGCCAAGATCAGGCGCCGAACCGTTATAAGGCAGGTTCACGAGCATGCCTCCATTTATGAGGTCACTGCCGGCAGCCAGGTGCATAAAGTTTACGTCTGGCAGGCTGCCATCGGCCTTGCGTGGCCCGCGGATGCCTGTTGTATCCACACTTAAAAAATCAGCAGCCGTTGTTACAAATGGCGACTGCCAGCTATTATTTGTGCGAATGGCCACTGCCCGAAATACATCACTGCTTTTACCGGCAAAAGAAATACTGTTCCTGATCTCCATTACCTTACCTGCAGCGGGATCGAAATTGTTCATCCCGAAATTGGGTTTATTGCCATAACCCGTACAGTTGTACAGGATCATATCACCAATATCATTATTCTGGTCGAAGCCTTTTACGCGGTTGTAGAAAGAAAGACAGCGGGTGAGCTTGGCATTATGCCTTAATTCATTCCCGCCCATTTTAAAACCATTACCATTGCCTTTACTGGCCACACCTGATTTCAGGTACCCATTCATAAAACACCAGCAACTGTCGTAAGTGGTGCTGATATTATCGTTGGGAGCAGTGAGCAATCCGTCCCAGCCATCGTCGCTGTTTTGCCATGCCCTGCAACCTTTAAAAGAATTGCCAGTGCCAGCCAGCAGTTTGCATGCAAATCCATCGGCGTTTCCATCAGTAGCATCCTTATTGAAATAAGAATCACAGTTGATGATTTGGTTGTTGGCGGCGCCGTCATCAATTTGCAAACCACTATCCTGGTTTTCGTAGAAAGCGCAATTCTCGATGATATTATTGGAACCGCCTTCTATGATAATGCCATTATCACCAGCGCCATACACATCAAAGCCTTTCAGATGCCAGTAAGATCCTTTTATCTGGATGCCCTGGTTGCCGGAGCCCAACCCTAAAGCGGTAAAATTTAAAACAGGTCTTGGATCGCCGGGGTATGCGAAGATGCGGAGACGGTTAACGGCAGTTCCGTTCTTGTTGTTATTGAGAACGACTCTTGCACTGTAGTTATGCATGCCACCACGCAGGTAGATAATAGTGTTGGAGTTATTCGCCGTAACCGAAACGGCTTTTGCCAGTGTCTTAAAAGGCGCTCCAATAGTGCCCGCCCATGTATCGTCGCCGCCTGGCGAAACATAGTAAACCGTTTGAGCCATGGCACCCAGTGAAAAACATATAGCGAGGAAACTAACACCTGCCAATCGTAAAAATCTTGTCATGATCTATCGTAATTGTATAATGCCGAAAATGGCTTTAATATGATTTTGGGAAATAAAAACAACCAATACCTGGCAAGCAAAAAACTGTGTGATGATGCCACATTAATGGGGTGAAATTTTTGGCCAGCAGTTCCTGGTGAATGGGCAGGATAGCCATTTTAATAACGCCGCTACTCTTTTCCATAAGCCTCGTTTCTTTTAAAATAAAAAAATGTGGGGTGAAATTTTTCTTGCCCTCGTCACTCCTCTGTCGTCAATAAAAACTTTCCCTGCTTATCGCTGATAAATAGAATGAAGCGCTTTGCTGGCAGGCAATCCGGGAAAAAGATCTACTCAATTTTAAAAGAAAAATCGGCCAACAACCCGTATGCAAATTGGCAAAAAAGCGGGAAGACAAATGGCTTATTTACGCAATCGTTTCCAAATAGAAACTTTGCCCTTGATTAAATTCTTTTCCGGGCGCATTAAATTTTTACTGGTACAAAAAGCGCTTTACACAAAGAAGCAGGACGAGAGCGGACATATATGCCGGTAACCGGTTGGATGGGCAAAAAAAAGCGGCCTACAAAAAATTGTAAACCGCCAAATTACCCACCACAGTATTTTTTACATTTTAATGAACTTGATCGTTTTTGGTACGCCTGCGTTTACAAATTCAAGCGTATAACTCCCCTTTAGTAAGCTGCCAACAGCTATAATTGTTTGCTCCGCCTCCCTGGCAGGTGCAATTTTCATCACCTGTCTTCCATCGGCTGTTAATATCCTGATACTTGCATTTGCTGCCGCCTTTTCATGCAGCAGGCTCACCTGTTCAACGGCAGGATTTGGGAACAACAACAACTTGCCCGACTTGCCGTTCAATTGAAGCGGAATTACCTGGCTATAGCTGTATTTGCCATTCTTGTCTACCAGCTTCAGCCGATAGTAGGCCAGCTTTCTACCGGCAGCAATTTCTGCACCCAGGTCGTCGGCAAAAGAGTAGCTGGCCGAGCTGCTACTTGAAATGACACCCACAGACCCTGCCTTTGCAAAATGCAGGCCATCAATGCTTCTTTCTATTTCGAAATGATCAAAATCTGTTTCATTAGCCGCCGTCCACCAAAGATTGGCTTTGGACGATGCGAGGCCGGCATTAAACGATAATAACCTGATTGGCAGAGGATCCGTTTCAGCACCGTTCACGATCACATCCTTTAAGAATGCAAAACGTGGTGTTCCCGTCTTTCCAGCACAGTGGGATCCGAAGCTTGGAATTCACGTGACTTGAAGTCGCGGC
>JADMIO010001144.1_pt1 | contig 43116 bp, 41 predicted proteins | sample 8958161 | NCBI WGS metagenome assembly JADMIO01 (sample SAMN16585339, study PRJNA669376) | soil metagenome | isolation source: Crop rotation soil | place: USA: Cullars Rotation, Alabama | collected 2011
TTCCAGTGGTCCTTTGCTAGCTTAACCACTGGTCGGATTTTTGGGGAGCACTACAAATGTCCAACTTGCGCGAACAATTTAAGCAAGATGCGCTACCCATAGCTGACGATCTTCTTAACTTCACTCCCGACGATGCAGCCATCGCTGCGCACGATAAATCTGTATTCGTACGACAGTTGGAGTTGTGCAAAGCAAACAAGCGACGGGTTGCAGCCGCTGTCCGAGACTACTATCGAGCGTTTGAGCAAAGGTCGCGGTGGTTGCGGGATGATTTGCTGATGGTTGGTGACCTCAAGGTTTATGAAATTCGTCTTGTACAGGAATGGGAATTGTTTTTTGAGGCAAGGCGGGATGAGCTTGGTGACAAAACGGCTGAAGATGAAAAAGAATCAGCCGCTCGCAAAGTGCTTGAGTGGGCGGAGGCTGCATGTATTCCGATTCGCCCTGCTGTTACTGAGCCTTTCGTCTGTCGCGGTTCGCTCCACATGCTAGCAGATGCGCTTCAGGTGGGTTGGCACGCAGAATTTCGCGATAGGCTAGCCCATCTCTTACAACCGGAGGCTGGCGCATGACCCGTTGGAGTGAACGAACAATCGAGGAACAGCGCCTTCTCAATCCGAGCTTCTGCTCAATGTTGCTGTGGTTTGCTAGCGCTGGCCACGCGAGCGTTTCTCGACAGCGAGTCGGCATATCATTCGAAGAATGCTTTCTGGTTTTGCCGATGGTTCTTCACCGAGAAATACGGGAGTCTCTACCAACAAAGATCACCACGTCGCTCGCCGTTTGGATCGGGAACAATCCCCTGGCGCCTGCGATAATTGCAGATCGTGCGCGCGCGCTCGTTCCGTTCACAAAAGAAGCCATCCGCTTTGCCGGCGGTTACGGAGTTTTGCAACTAGAGCGAGCAGTCGTCCATGCTAATTCGGATTGGAAGAAGCGGATGGCAACGGTCCTCGCCGACTCTTCCGAGGAAGTTCATAGTTGTGCAAAACGTGCAGAATTTGTCGGCAGGTGGTTCGCCAAAACAGGCAGCGCCGAAACTGTGATGTCACTAATGGGAGTTCAACCATGAGCATACAAATTCTCGAAATTGCCCTCTACAGCCATGATGGCCAAAGACGCGTGCTGAATTTGAAGCCGGGAGTGGTCAACGTCATTACAGGCGCATCAAAGACCGGCAAGTCTGCTCTAATTGACGTTGTCGATTATTGTTTCGGCAGCAGTGAATGCCGAGTGCCCGAAGGAATTATTCGGAAAGCGATTTCATGGTTCGCGATCAAGCTACAGATTGACGCCGGGCAAGCAGTTGTCGGTCGGCGATGTCCTGCCCCGGGTTCAGCTTCAAGCGAGGAATGTTTTGTCGAGGTTGGGAGCAGTGTAAATCTCCCGAACGCCGATGGATTACGCCAGACGACCAATACTGAGGGACTTAAAAGCCTTCTCACTGGTTGGTGCGGAATCGCGGATAACATCCACGAAACGCCTGCGGGTCAAAAGCGCGCCAATGCGACCGCCAATTTTCGCCACGCACTCTGGTTGTGCTTTCAACCCCAAGACGAAATCATCCGGCGCAATCAGCTTTTTCACCGGAGCTCGGACAATTGGGTGGCGCAAGCGTTGAAAGATGTTTTTCCGTATCTGATCGGTGCCGTCACTGATGATTACGTCAAAAAACGCGGTGAACTCCACCGCCTCCGAGAGAAACTCCGAAACTGCGAACGCAGATTGGCAGAATTGGCCGCGCTTCGAGGAGACGGTGTTAGTAAAGCTGCTACTCTTTTGGCCCAAGCCCGTGATTGCAGCCTGACATCAGTGACGGAAAGCAATAACTGGCAGTCTGTTGTTGCGGCTCTCCGTGAAGTTTCAAAAACACCCTTGGTTGAAGCGGAGAAGCGGCAACCGAACTTTTCGGAATTCAACCGTCTTTCGGATGAACGTGGAAAACTGATCGATGAACATCGTAGATTGCGAGACCAAATCGATGTGGCGAGGGCTTTCAAGAAAGACGAAAAATCCTATTCCAGAGAAGCCTCCGAACAGAAGGCGCGGCTCAAAACCATTGGAATTTTTGACGGTGCAGTTCCTGGAACTACGTGCCCACTATGTACTCATCTGCTCACCGAAGACCGTGCCGCACCCGCTGCAACGGAGTTGAAGGCGGTACTGAATATCGTATCCACAAGATTGGAATCCGTTACACGTTCTGCTCCTCAGATGGAAAAAGCTGTGGAAGAACTTGAGAAACGAGCGAACGGAATTCAGCAAAAAATTACTCAAAACAGAGCTGAAATGGAGGCGGTGCGGTCTGCAAACGATCAAATCGCCCGAACGCAAGATGCAGCAGCAAAAAGGAGTCATGTACTGGGCCGAATAAGTTTGTACCTTGAAAGTCTGCCTGATCTACCAGACACGGCTTCCTTAGAAGCAGAGGCTAAAGCACTCCGAAATCAATGTGCGGCACTTGAAGAAGAACTCAGTGATGAAACGATCCGTGAGAAAGTTGAGTCCATCACCGCGTTGATCAGCAGAGGAATGACGGAGTGGGCTCGCAGGCTCGATTTGGAATTCTCGTCTCATCCGCTTCGTCTTAATCTCAAGAGATTGACAATCGTGGCGGACACGCCGGACGGTCCAATTCCGATGGAACGCATGGGCAGTGGCGAAAATTGGGTTGGTTACCATTTGATTGCCCACTTGGCATTGCACAGTTGGTTTGCGGAACAGAAGAGGCCAGTGCCGCACTTCCTCTTTTTGGATCAACCGTCGCAAGTTTACTTTCCTCCCGAAAAAGATGTAGATGGCTCAATCAATTCCATCGGAGACGACGATCGGAAGCTTCTTCGCCGAATGTTCGAACTCCTTTTTGAGGTCGTAGCCAAATACTCTCCGGGTTTCGAAGTAATCATCACCGAACACGCCGACCTCGCCGATAGCTGGTACCAGAATGCGGTGGTTGAACGATGGCGTGGCGGGAGAAAACTAGTTCCTGATGATTGGAGGCAAGTTTAACGCGCGGCTATAATTGTTGGAGCGTATTTGTGTCGAACGCACTTGCCTTAGTTCCGTGCGAAAGAGCAAGATAACCTGAATCAGACCCAGCAAACATCCCGGAGAAGAAAGTTATGGATCCAATAACAACAGCGGTCATCGCCGCCGCCGCGGACCTGAGCAGCACGCTCGTCAAGGATTCTTACAACGGACTTAAGAATCTCATCATCAAGAAGTGGGGTGCTAAGAGCCCTGTGGTAGATGCGGTGGAAGCCGTGGAGAAAAATCCGAATTCAGAAGCGCGACGGGGTGTGCTGCAGGAAGAGATCGCCGCTGTCAAAGCTCAGGAACAACCAGAGGTCGCCGCCGCCGCCACGCAACTCCTTGAAGCCGCCAAGACTACTCCTGCTGGTGCGCAAGTCATTAATAACATTCAACAACACGTTCGCGGCTCGTACAATGTCGTGCTTGGCAGTGGCACTATGAACGTAGATTTCGGGCGGGCTAAAAAATAGTCTCCCGTCCCACCAAGCATGCCTGAGATTTCCATTCAGCAGAACATCTCCGGCGTCGGCAATTTCGTTGTCGGTCAAGGGACTCTCAACATCCTTCACCAGCTTCCCGAACTCGACCGGGAAGGGTACCGCAATCTCGCCATCCTGCGCGATAAGGTGAAGCAATTTTGGATTGGTGGAGTGCTTGAGAAATCCGTTCACGGCGAGGCCATCATAGCGCTCGACCGGCAATCGGTCACCGAGGCTGTTGACCATCCGTGGGCCACCACGCTGGAACTGCCGGACCAGAAAAGCCAGCTTGTGCCCTCTGGGAAAAGAACTTCGGAAATCTTTTACGAATGTGGACGTGCCTTGCTCATTCTCGGGGAACCTGGCTCCGGCAAAACCGTCACGCTGCTGGAGACGGCGCGCGACCTGATTCAGAGGTCCGAGATTGATCCGACGCAGCCGGTCCCGCTGATTGTGAACCTGTCCAGTTGGAGCGCCCGGCAGCCGCCACTTTTCGCTTGGTTGGTCGAGGAACTCAAAACCAAGTACTTTGTTTCGCGTAAGCTTGCTGAACTCTGGCTACAACAAAACCGTCTCTTGCTCCTGCTCGATGGCTTGGACGAGGTTGCCGCCGAAGCCCGCCCTGCATGCGTTCAAGCGATCCACCAACACATTGAAGAACAGGGTAGTTCCGGCATTGTCGTTTGCTGTCGCATCCGGGATTACACAGCCCTTCCGTTGAAACTGAAGTTGAATGCCGCCATCTGCGTGCAGCCGCTCACTAGCGAGCAAATTGATCAATATCTTCAACATGGTGGCGAGAGCCTCGCTGTATTGCGGCAGGCGGTAAACGATGACGCAATGCTGCGTGAAATTGCTCAAACACCGCTGATGCTGAGCATTATGAGTTTGGCATATCAGGATATAACGCCGGCGAAACTAACAAAAGCTGGGCTTAAAAACTTGGAAGAAAGCCGCCAACATATTTTCGAGCAGTACGTTGAGAAGATGTTTCTGCGTCGGCAGCAGAGGGATCGTGCTTTTGGTAATGCAGCCATCAGAAGGTGGCTTGCCCGCTTGGCTCGTCAGATGAATCAGCGAGCGCAAACGCTGTTTCTCATCGAAAACTTGCAGCCAGATTGGTTGCCGCGAAAGCGAACACAATGGGCATATTTCATGGTTTCTCGCGGCCTCAGCAGTATGCTACTTGTTGCGTGTTTTCTTGGAGCTCTTCTTCCTCTGACTGAATTTGAAGCGCCTAGTGCGAGAGACCTCCGTGAGATATCGCTGTTTCTCGCTACCCTCTTCGCTCTGGTTGGATTTTTCACGGGAACTGTAGAAGCTATTTTGATTCTCAAGAAAAAGAAAAGCAACCAATCCCTTTTTCGGGAGATCATCAAGCGGTTCCACATCTACGGCGTTCTGAGTGTCGCTGCAGTGGTCGTTTGTTTTAGAGTGGATGATGCTACTAGGGACTTCGAGGTTATGGAGTGGCTTTTCGGTTTGCTCGTGGCATCTGTGTTTGGGACGCTCTTTGGACTCGTTTTCGGTGTTAGGGCGAACAGGCAGTCGCCCATGTGGGATATCCACACTGTGGAAAGTCTGACTTGGTCTTGGCGGCAGGCGGTGCGAGGTATTTGGCGGGGCTTCGTCGTCGGAAGCCTAATTGGCGTTCCCATTATTTACTTGGCGAGGCCGGTTGTCGAAAGTGTTATTGTGGGAATCGCTATAGGCGCAGTTGCGTCGGGCATCTCACACTCTTACCCCTATGCGTCAAATGCTACAACTCCGACCGTTTCCAACCGTATAGCTAATCTCGCGACGAATGATGAACCATCTCGTGTCACAAACTTGGTGGTAGGGACAACCGTTTCAAACGCGATACAACCTTCAAAACACGATTCGGCATCAAATGCTATGACTCCGGGCACATCGACCGTTATAGTAAGACCCCCAGCGGAGCACGAAGCATCTTCTGTCATAAACCCAGGGGAAAGTGCTTCAGCGCCGCCTAGACGGGATTTCATTGATTTCATTTTTACAACACGGGGCGCAATCGTTTTTGCATTACTATCTGGTTTCATTGGTTCGATCTTTGGTGCTTTTTTCTCAGGTTTGGTCCGCGGCGTGACGGCGAACAAGACACGTGCGAACCAAGGTATTCTGCTGTCTTTCCGCAAAGCTGTCTGGGCCGGCGCCCCAGTCGGTCTGTTTTTGGGGTTCTGGATTTGGGCGGCAGCCTCTTTTAGCGGTGCTACGGCAAGTTTGGCTTGGGCCGGTCGCTGGGGGACTACTCTTATTTATAGCGTTGTTTCTGGCCTTTTTCTGGGCTCCGCTATTGCACTCTGGTATGGAGGCTTTGACATCATCCAACACTACACCTTGCGCTTGCTGCTTTGGCGAAGCGGTTACGCTCCGCGGAGACTCGTTCACTTCCTCGACCACGCTGCTGACCTTATTTTTCTTCAAAGGGTCGGTGGGGGCTACATTTTCATCCACCGCCTGTTGCTCGAACATTTTGCTGCGACGGAGTCGAAATGTTCGGCATGGCCTCTTGGTCGGAAGCCTTGAACCTGTGCAGATTATCTCATCCATTTCACAGCGAGTTGACGTTCCTAACCGTCTTGAAGCGAAGGTTGTGCGGGTGGCATGTGGTTGATTTTTGCTCACCACCTAATGATTTGCTACTGGGAGTATCAGAATTTGAATCAGGTGATTTTCGATCGCCTCGCTGAAATCTGATACTCCCATTTGATACTGATTTGTTTTTTGGACGCTTTTTCAGGGAAACGTCAGACAAGTGCAGATGCGGATTAGTCAATGAAATCAGGCAAAAGATAACTACAGAGAATTCGAGAAAACTGCTTTCCCGGATTATGAGTCGCCTGCTCTAACCGCTGAGCTACGGGCCCAAACTGCTCGAACTCGTTTCCCCATCTGAACTGCAGAGGTTTGTTGCGATGGAGCGACGAATCGCAGGCCAATACTTCGCTCGCGTTCCTGCGAGCAGCAAGCTCATTCCATAGCCGGAAAATAGTCGCGCTTTGCTTTTAAGGCAGGGTGCTTCTGTTCCGATAAGTTGAGCGGACACCGTTCCTCACGGTCGTCCGTGTTTGGGTATGGCCGCTCCGTGAGGCAACTTGCGGAGCGGCTTTTAACCAGCCTCCGGGCTGGTGCGTCTAACGATGGGCTTTGGGAAGCGCGGCCGGTTGTTTGGTAGTTCAACCCCAGCCGCGTTGACCTGGGCGACAATGGCAACGTTGTCGCCCTTTTTCTGGCGGGAAATAGGGTGGGCGCTTGGTATAGTAAGTGGCGTTCGGTGCCGATACATCGGGAGACGTCTTTATGAGAATCAATGTCCTTTGCGGTTTGGCGAGCTTCTTAATCCTTGCGAGCGCGGGCCTTCAGGCTGAGCCGCCGGCCAGCGTTGACCGCATTCAATTCAAGGACAAGCAGGTGTTGATGTTTCCTGGCGGGGTGCTTAGTGCGCCGGACGAGGTGAAGCTTCCTTTTAACATTATTGTTCAAACCAACGGAAGCTTCACGGTCAAAGGGGGCAAAGTCCGGCAGTTGCAGGAGGGCGAGACTTTGGGCTCCGATGGAATGCTGGTCAAACCCGACGGCAGCATTACACCCGTCATGGATCATGTTTCGCTGAACCGTGGCCGCGTTATCATGGTGAAGGACGGCGACACCAGTGAAGTGACTTCGCTCGTGACGCTCGGCGATGGAACGATGATTGCGCCGGACGGAAAGATTACACCCCGAGTCGGCTCTCCCCGGCAGTTGCTGGACGGCGAACTGTTTCGTCTCGAGGGCGGCGCGTTGCCAGTCCAGGATTCTATCACGATGCTGAATGGCCGGGTGACTGTGCAAAAGGATGGTTCCAAGTTTGATGTCGAACCTGGCCGCAGCATTACCATGAATGACGGCACCAAGGTTTTCGGCGACGGTTCCATCATCAAATTCAGTGGCGAGAAAACATCAGTCTCCGAAGGCCAGGTCATTACCATTGAAGGCGTGGTTACTCGTCCGCGCTAGTGCCCTCGCTATCGTTCTGCCGGTCATAAGGACCAAATGCCTGAGCGTGCGTTGTTGCTCTACCTGCGCTAATCTTCAGCCATCAATATGGCGTCATTGAAGGACTACAGACAGGCGGCAAAAAGCGCCGCCCAGCAACAGCAGGTCATCGGGGAACTGGATGGTCTCGTCAAAGACATCGAGCGTTGCGAGAAAACAATCGTGGATTTGAAAACGGAGCTCGAAGCCGTGAACCAAAAGCATGGTGGCCGAAAGACCACACGCGAGGACATTGCCTACCTGGAAGACCTGCTCAAGTGTGCGCACAAGAAGCTCACTTGGGAAAAGCACATTGCCAGTTTGAAGAAACGCACGCCAGCGACTCTCCAAAAAATGGCGACGCTTGTTAACGATCCGCAATCACCGCCCACCGATGAAATGCGCGCCGGGATGTTGAGAGCGCTCCAGGCAGTCCAAGCGGCCATGGAACGGTTGGAGAAGGTGAAGGTGGAGTAGTCCCGGTGCGTCCGAAGTCACATTTCGTATTAGGCGGCATGGCACCGCTTCCCGTATGTGAACGCTAAGTCTGTAACCTTCTACAAATGGGGAACGAAGAGGCCGTGGATGAATAAAAGAATGAAAGCAATCAGGAATGGCAGCCATCTGTTTCGGACAGTGTTCTGCGTCAGCAGACACAAGACAAGGACAGCAATAGTGAGCACAAACGCGATACCTACAATTCTCTTCTTGTAAATATAAGTCTCGATGAACGGATAAAGCGCTAACAGCAGTAAATTAACGAAGTTCAAACTCCAAGCGAGACGGTTCAGCAAGACACCGCGAACCGCCAACATCGACTTTGCAGGTTTTCTCAAGATGCCGTTCCGTCCCTGAAATCTAGTAACGACGAAAGTCAGAGCCTAACCGGCCAGCTGTAGAGTGTATTCTGAAGCGTTCTGCCAATGGCAAGTGGTGAGGCCAGCATAAATTTGCTCCCCAAACATCCTTCGCCCTCCGGCAATTCGAGTTTCACATCGCGCTTTGGAATTGCTAAGAACGAGCATGCACATCCGAATCCCGAAGCTCGCTCTCTGCGCTTTGCTTTCCATACTCTCATCGCACGCGGAGCAGACCGGCACACCGCGCCGGTTGTTGGCTGCGGATGATTCCACGCGTCGGCTGGCCATTGTGGCGCCGGATGGATCGCTGGAATGGAAAATGAAAGTCGGCGCCATTCATGATGCGTCCGTGCTGCCCAATAGAAACATTTTGTTCCAACAGGGCTGGACGACAATTCTCGAAGTCACCTCGGACAAGAAGACCGTTTGGGAATACGACGCGGGCAAGATGAATGGGAACGAAGGCAAACGCGTGGAGGTACATGCCTTTCAACGGCTCGACAACGGATTGACGATGATCGTCGAGTCGGGTCCAGCCCGCATCATCGAAGTGGACAAGGACGGGAAAATCCAAAACGAGATCAAGCTGAAGGTGAACCGTCCGAATCCGCACAGCGATACGCGGCTCGCGCGAAAAATTTCCAATGGCCATTACCTTGTCGCGCACGAGAGCGACGGCGCAGTCCGCGAATATGACGGGAGCGGAAAGATTGTCTGGGAATACGATGTGCCTTTGTTCGGCAAGGAACGCAAAGGCGGGCATGGGCCGGAAGCGTTCGGTAATTCAGTCTTCAGCGCGGCACGTTTGCCGAATGGCAACACGTTAATAGGCGGTGGCAACGGCCATTGTGTGCTGGAAGTCACACCACAGAAGGAAATTGTCTGGAAGGTGGAGCAAAACGATTTGCCGGGCATCACGCTGGCGTGGGTGACGCGGGTTGAGCGTTTGCCGAACGGAAATACGCTCATCGGGAATTGTCATGCCGGGCCGGAAAACCCCCAGTTCATTGAAGTCACTCCGCAGAAGAAAGTCATCTGGACCTGGAAGGACTTCAAGAACTTCGGCAACTCGACGCCGGTGCAAGCAGTCTTGGCGAATTAGGTGTGAGAAGTTTGGCGCAGAGACCCAGAGACGCAGAGATGAAACGGTGGAAACGTTGGTGCATTGCGCTTCGGTTTTCCCGTCTGCGTCTCTGCGCCCCTGCTGTTTTGTTTTCGCTCCTGGCTGGCGCATACAATTGTGCGGCTGCGTCCACTGAAGGCGTAGAGTTCTTCGAGCGCAAAATTCGCCCGTTGCTGGCTCAGAATTGTTTTTCCTGCCACGGCGAAGAGAAACAAAAGGGCAAGCTGCGGCTCGATTCCCCTGCGGCCATTCGAACTGGGGGTGAGAGCGGTGCAATCTTCGTTCCTGGAAAACCTGAGGATAGCCGAATGATCCTCGCCGTCAGCTACAAGGACGAAGAGTTGAAGATGCCTCCGAAGAACCGGTTGACGGATCGCCAGGTGGCGGACCTGGCGGAATGGGTGAGACTCGGCGCGCCGATGCCTGCGAACGATGCGCCTGCGAGTGGGCCCGCGAGCAAAAAAGAATTTCAGATTACAGCGAAGGATCGTGCGCATTGGGCGTTCCAGCCTCTTCGGCGTCCAGTGGTTCCGAAAATGAAGAATCACGACGCTAAGGAACCGAATCCAATTGATCTATTCGTGCAGGCCCGATTGCGTGCGAAAGGCCTCACTCCCAATTCGTCAGCGACCAAACGCGAACTGATGCGCCGTGCGTACTATGATCTGACCGGACTCCCGCCCTCGCCGGCTGAGGTCGAAGCATTTCTTGCCGACGATTCGCCACGGGCATGGGAAAACTTGATCGATCGCTTGCTGGAGTCACCTCGCTACGGAGAAAAGTGGGCGCGGCATTGGCTGGATCTGGTTCGATTTGCCGAAAGCAACAGTTACGAGCGGGACAATCCCAAGCCGCACGCTTGGCGCTATCGCGATTACGTCATTGGTTCGTTCAATAATGACAAGCCCTACGATCGTTTCGTTCGCGAGCAACTTGCCGGCGATGAATTCGAGTCGCCGAACGATGAAGCAATCATCGCGACGGGTTTCTATCGCCTTGGCATTTGGGATGACGAACCGGCTGACAAGGACCTCGCGCTTTACGATGGCCTGGACGACATCGTTACGACGACGGGGCAGGTCTTTCTCGGACTCACCGTTGACTGCGCCCGCTGTCACAACCACAAAATTGATCCGATACCGCAGCACGACTATTACCGGCTGCTCTCGTTCTTCCACGGCATCAGTCCCTACCAAAACAGCGGGCCAACCGTGGAAGTCCCGCTGCCCAGCAATCCAGCCAACAAAGCGCTCGCGGTGACGGAGGCGGCGACGAACATTCCGGCAACGTTCGTTCTCATGCGCGGCAATCCGCGAGCCAAGGGCGAACAAGTCAAACCGACTTTCCTTGAAGTGCTCGGAGGTGCCGAAGCGAAAATTGCTCCGCGTGGTTACGGCAGCAAAACCTCCGGACGGCGCACAGCCCTCGCTGACTGGATTGCTTCCAAAGAGAATCCGCTCACGGCGCGCGTGATTGTGAATCGACTCTGGCAGCATCACTTTGGTCGCGGCATTGTGCGCTCACCGAACAATTTTGGACTGCAAGGTGATGCGCCGACGCACCCAGAGTTGCTGGACTGGCTGGCGACCGAATTCATAGCGCAGGGCTGGCGCTTCAAGCCTCTGCACCGCCTAATCATGACTTCGCAGACTTATCAGATGTCATCGCACGGTCGCACCGAAGCGTTGGAGGCCGATCCGGCGGACGATCTTTTTTGGCGATTCGACATGCGGCGACTGACCGCCGAAGAGATTCGCGACTCGATCCTGGCCATCAACGGGTCGCTGAACCTGACAATGTTCGGGCCGAGCATTTACGTCGATATTCCGAAAGAAGTGCTCGCTGGGCAATCGATGCCAGGCAAGAACTGGGGCAATTCTCCGCCAGCCGAGCAGGCGCGCCGCAGCATTTACATTCACGTGAAGCGTTCACTGCTGACTCCCATCCTGGAGAGCTTCGATCTCGCCGAGACCGACCGTTCAACTCCCGTCCGCTTCTCGACCGTGCAGCCGACGCAGGCATTGAATCTGTTGAACAGTGACTTTCTAAACCATCAGGCGGACGTCTTTGCGGGGCGTTTGTGCAAAGAGGCGGGCGACGATTTGCGGCAGAGAGTGCAGCTCGGTCTGTATCTGATGACCTCACGGCGTCCCGCTGCTGCCGAAGTCAAACGTGGCGTGCAGCTTGTGGAATCTCTGCAAGCAGAGAGTCACATGGCTCCGGAAATGGCGCTGAGGTATTTCTGCCTCATGGCGCTGAACTTAAACGAAATGGTTTATCTCGATTGAACGTCCAAAGCATTTGATATGAATCCACGCCCCGGACCAACACAGTTTCCCGGCGAGTTTTGCCGTCGCACCCGCCGCGAATTTCTTTGGGAGGCAGGCGCTGGATTTACCGGCCTGGCGCTTACCGGGTTGCTCACGATGGACAGGTTTTTTGGAGCAAATGCCAATGCCGCGACGGTAGCCTCAAAATTCGTTAATCCGTTCGCGCCCAAGCCGCCGCATTTCGAACCGAAAGCGAAGAGTGTCATTTTTCTTTTCATGTACGGCGGTCCGAGCCAGGTGGACACGTTCGATTACAAGCCGGCGCTCTACCCGCTCGATGGCAAGACGGTGCCGGTGAAGACATTTGGCCGCGGAGGCAAACGCAACGAAGGCCGTGTCGTCGGGCCGAAGTGGCAGTTCAAGCAATACGCCCAATGCGGCAAATGGGTCAGCGATCTGTTCCCGCATCTCGGCTCGTGCGTCGATGACATTGCCTTTCTGCACTCGATGGTCGCGGATTCTCCGCTGCACGGCTCGGCGATGTTGCAGATGAACACAGGCAAGATTCTTTCCGGCAGCCCATGTCTTGGCTCGTGGGTGAACTACGGCCTCGGAAGCGTGAATGAGAATCTGCCGGGATTTGTCGTCATGCTCGATCCCACGGGTGGGCCGATCAGCGGCGCGAAGAATTGGGCGAGCGGTTATATGCCGGCGACCTACCAGGCGACGGTGATGCGTTCGGCGGGCGATCCGATTTTGGATTTGAAACGGCCTGCCGCACTGAGTGAAGCGTCGCAGCGCCGCTTTCTGGATACGCTCAAGGAGTTCAACACCGAACATCAGTCGCATCGCGCAGACAATTCTCAATTGGCGGCGCGGATTGCGAGCTACGAGATGGCGTTCAACATGCAGCGTCACGCGCCGGACGCTGTGGATCTGAGCAACGAGAGCGAGGCGACGAAAGGGCTTTACGGATTGAACGACAAGCGGACGGAGGATTTTGGCCGCCGCTGCCTGCTGGCGCGACGGTTGGTCGAGCGTGGCGTACGGTTCGTCCAACTCTACGCCGGTGGCGCGCATAATGACGACAATTGGGATGCGCACGGTGATCTGAAGAAGAACCATGACTATCACGCCGGTCGCACAGACAAGCCGATTGCCGGATTGATCAAAGACCTCAAGCAACGCGGCCTGCTGGACAGCACGTTGATTATTTGGGGCGGAGAATTTGGCCGGCAGCCGACCGCCGAAAATGCGGAGGGCACCGGCCGCGATCACAATTCTTACGGCTTTACAATGTGGATGGCCGGCGGCGGCATCAAAGGCGGCGTGAGCGTGGGCGAAACAGATGAACTGGGCTCCGCGGCCGTAACCGATAGACTGCATGTGAAAAATCTGCATGCGACTGTGCTGCATCAGATGGGGCTCGATCCGAACAAACTGACTTACTTCTACGGCGGATTGGATCAGAAGCTTGTGGGTGTGGAAGGTGCGGAGCCGATAGGGCGGATAATTTAGCTCATGGATTGGTTGCGAAAGGTGATGGTCGGCTCCGCGTCGGAATCTTCGCCTGGTGAAGATTCGGCGCTCAAAACGGTTTCTTATGGCGGTGGTATTGTCACTTTTCGCATCCCAGTTCATTGGTTTGAAGAGCACGCACCTGAAGGGGGTGGTACGTTTTATGACGATGCGCCGAATTCGGGGACGCTTCGGCTAGATGTCATTACTGCTCGAGCACCGTTTCCGGTTTCGCTAACGAGTGCACCCGATGTTCTTTCTTCTCTAGGCCTCGCTGTAAATCCGGTTGAAAAGCTACCGAACGGCTGTGCGTTGGTTCGCCGTACGGAATCTCCTGTGGACCGCGGTAATCGGCTTTTTATCACGTACTGGTCAGTTGCTCACGTGCTTCCGCCATATCACGCGCGCGTTGCTACGTTTTCCTACACTTTACTTGAAGAGCAGCGTGACGAGGCTGTGTTTCGACGTGAGTTGGAGTTGCTCGATCGCGAGGTTCGCGCCAGCGTCTTTTCGCCAGAGCTTGGCGAGGTTTGAATATTTGCATTTTTCACCTAGGGAAGGGATGAGGTCAGCGGGAAGGAACTGTTGTGGTCAGGAGAGGTCGGTGTGAAACCAAACATGCCTCCATCACCTGCTGCGTCTTTAACGCCCACTCCGGCCACGCCTCGTTCAGTTTGCCGGATAAAACCTGGTTGGCAAAGTTGCGGAACAGATTTGTCTCCTGCGCGGTCGGGTGGCTGTTGCAGTATTCCGGCACTGAAAATTTGCGCCAGTGCGGTTCCATGTTGAAGTCGCAGCCAGTCACGTTGTGCGCGACGTTATTCACCTCGAAGTGCAATTCCTTTCCAAAAAACGGCGCGACAAAATCGTTCACGCGCAAATAACCTTTGGTGCCGCTGACGTAAGCCCATTGCTCGTTCTGCGTGAGAAACGAGCAGTAGAAGCTGGAGGAAACGCCGCTATCGAAAAGTAGTTCGCCAGAGAATTCGGTCGGGACGGCGTTGGTCAGGGTCTCGTGGGGACGCTCGTCCTCCCCGGAGGTCGAGAGAATCCGTCCCGTGACACTGCGCGGCATTTGCCAGTCCATGGCCCAGAGCGCAAATCGAATGCAGTACCAGCCGAGATCTCCGAGGCAGCCAAAGGGTTCAAGCGAACCACTGGCTCGAATATTCTGGGTGAAGAATTCGGGCGGCGCACAAAAACTAAAGGCGGAAGTAATGCGTTTGATTTGTCCAACGCTCACGTCGTCGTTCAGCACCTCGCGCATCGCATCAAGGCGGCCGCTGTGCATGAACATCACGCCGTCCATGAACTGCACGCGATGTTGGTGGCAAACGTCAATCATCTCCCGCAGATCTGACACACTGAGAGCGCATGGCTTTTCGCAAACGATGTGCTTGCCCGCTTGCGCGGCGCGAATGACCCATTCCTTGCGAACACCCGTGGGCAGGGGAATGTAAACGGCATCGACATCTTTGGCCGCGAGCAGTTCTTCGTAACTGCCGAGTGCGCGCGGCGCTGTTTCGAATGACGATTCGCGCTGACACCTGGCAACAAATTCGCGGCTGCGCTCCACATCACGGCTTGCCACGGCGACGATGGTGCCGTTGCCGCTATTGTGAATAGCCTTCCAGTTTTTGCGCCCGATCTGGGCCGTGCTGAGAAATCCCCAGCGGAGTTTGTTCCCGGTCATAGTGATGCGCAGGTGATACACGTGTTCGGCTGATCAGGCGAGCACCAGGTAGGGCGGGCTGTCCTCAGCCCGCCGCGAACGTTCCAAGCTCGCGTTCTCGCCGCGGCGCGGTGGGGACACCGTGCCCTACCATCCGCCGTCAAGCGCGTTTTGGTTGTGTCACATTCCCGACTCGCACACTCTTCTTGCTTCGCGCAAAGCAGCAGCTAACGATTCTGGCACACATGAAACTTTTTTCCCGCATAACCATTTGTCTAATGGCAAGCTGCTTCGCCATCGGGGCTCTTGCGCAGGGTACCTCGCTCGAAATTCCGCCAACGGACAATGGTCTGCCGGGCGCCGGCCCCATTCGGCGCGCGGATTGGTTTCGCAACACATGGAAGAACCGCCGGACCGCGTGGTCCAAACGCGTGCAGCAGGATCAAGGCGCGCTGGTATTTCTCGGCGACTCCATCACTCAAGGCTGGGGTGATAATATTGGCGGCAGTTTGGCGAACGTGAAGGTGGCCAATCGCGGCATCAGTGGCGACACAACGCGCGGCGTGTTGATTCGCTTAAAGGAGGATGTTTTGGCGCTGAATCCAAGCGGCGTTGTTCTTCTCATTGGCACGAATGATTTGGAGGAGAAAGCCGACCCGGAAGTCATCGCTGGAAACCTGAAACTCATTCTCGCGGCACTGAAAGAGCACAACGCGAAGATGCCGATTATTCTCTGCCAGGTTTTTCCGAGTTCGGCTTCAAAGAACCGCCCGTCGGAGCAAATCAAGAAAGTGAACCAGCTCTACGCTGCGGCCGTGAAGGGCGATGCGCAGGTGACGTTCATTGAAACATGGCCGCTCTTTGCGGACGCCCAGGGCGATGCCAAGAAGGAAGAGTTTCCGGATTTGCTGCACCCGAACAAGGCGGGTTACGCCAAGTGGGCCGCTGCGATTCATCCTGTGCTGGCGACGCTCGGATTTGTCGAGACGGAGATGGACAACTTCACGATCGAACCGGGCTTCACGAGCCTTTTCAACGGTCGTGATCTAACGGGCTGGGGCTATCGCACGAACAACTTTGACAGCCAAACGACGAGCAGTGAAGGGCGTTACGTCGCGAAAAATGGCCGGTTGATTGTGACGACGCCGCCGGAAGGACGAAAGATTGCGCAGCTTTGGACCACACAGAAATTCTCGAACGACTTCGTATTAAAGCTGGAATTTCGCGCCACACCAAATGCGGACAGCGGAGTGTTCATTCGTCAGCCCCAGCTTCAATGCCGAGACTATCCGTTGGCCGGCCCATACAAGTCGCTGACAAAGTACAAACCGCAGGACTGGAACGAAATGGTGGTGACGGTGAAAGACAACGTCGCGCATTGCACGTGCAATGGCGAGGTTCTTGAAGCAGCACTGAAGCTTCCCGCGAGTGGACCGATTGGGCTCGAAGGTGACCGCGGCCAGATGGAATATCGGCGGATACGCTGGCAGGAGTTGCGCTGATCGATCAAGCAGCGGAACGCTCCACCATTTGCTTCGCGGCGCGAATGTCGTCGACGCGCGAGTTTCCGGCCTCGCGTTCAATGCAGCAATAGCCAGTGAAGTTCAAGTCGCGCAGAGTGGAAAAGAATTCCTTCCACGGAACCTCGCCGGTGCCCGAAGTGACTTCTTCACCCCATGTGCCAGGCACCTTGGTGCGCGTGCCGTCCTTGATGTGGATTTGCTTGAGCCAAGTGCCGAGGCTGCGCAGCGCTTCAATCGGATTGTCGTTGCCATAGAGGATCATGTTGGCGGGATCAAAATTCACGCCCACGTTTTTCCGACCGAGCTTCTTCAAAAACTCCAGCAGGATCGCCGCAGTTTCCTGGCCGGTTTCAAACCCTACATCGATTCCCTTTGCGCCGAAGACGTCAGCAATCAAATCGAGACGGTGATGCATTTTGGTGTAAGCAGGGTCTTTGTCATTGGGCGGCAGAAACCCGGCATGGAACGTGACAAGATCGATGCCGAGCTTTGATGCGATTTCAGCCGACTTCGGAACGTTATCCCAGTTTTCGTCCCACGTTTCATCCGGCGCGACGCCGCCTGTGGCGTGAATCGTTTCCATCGTTGTGTAATCCTCGCCGACGAATCCAATCATGCCGGAGACAATGCTGAAGCCAGCGGCGCGTAATTGTTCGCCGATGCCGCCCCAGACGTGTGGCTTCTCGCGAATCGGATCGAGCGCGAGTTGCACGCGTGGAATTCCAATTTGCTTCAGCTTGGTGATGAGATCCTCGGGCGCCGCAGGTTGCAAGGACCAGGTGCAGACGGCGAGACGGTCATGAAATCGAATCGGTGCGATAGAACTCATGGGGCAAGACTAAGGACATTCCGTTACATTTGCCTATCTACAAGTGAGTAAGCTCCTTGGCGACCGAGCGTTTAGCGGACTGTTAAAGTTTTTATCCCGCCCGGGCGACGCGCGGTCGAGCCTTTGGCGAAGACACAAACAAATTGGCCAACGACCGCCCAACGTAGAGCCGCAATGATATCCAAAATACTTCTGCGCACATTTTGATTCGTTGAGCAAGGCCCAGCCAAAACCCGCGCTTTTTTTCTTTGATCACTTGCGAGAGGCCGGGCATGACCGCGAAGCCCATCTTGTGTCCGGATTTCTTCGTGTAGTAGTTCAGCGCGATTTCAATTTGAAAGCCTTTCCGATAAATGCGCGGCACGAGGCGCCAGAGGTCTTTAGTCAGAGCGCGCTCGCCGCCGAGCACGGGAATGAAATAAAGCAGGCGATTCAACCAATAACTGCGCCGGGCGCGAATCGCCACGAACATGCCGTACTGGCGTGTCAGCACCGGTGTCACGGTCAGGGTGATGATTTCGTGCGTCAGTCCAAGAATGTCCGCATCCAGAAATAAGATCGTTTCGTTGCGGGCCGCGCGAACACCCGCACTCATCGCGCCGGCTTTGCCCTGGTTTTGCTCCAGCGTGATCACTGTCGCCGACGTTTCTCTCGCGCGCGCAGATGTCGCGTCTGCCGAGCCGTCATCAACTACGATGATTTCATCCACCAGCGGATGTCCTTCTACCGCGCGGATGACAGCAGCGATTGTATCTTGCTCGTTGTAGGCGGCGATGATCGCAGAAACCCGAGATGCGGGTTGTTGCTGAATCTGCTCGTGGACTTCTTCAATAGAAACCGATTTCAGTTCAAAGCGTTTGGTGTTCGCTCCTATCTCACGCACTTCAATTCCGGTGAGGGTCGTCAATTCTTGCTCCGTTTTCATGATCTCCTTGGTCGAAAGCATAGCACAATTCGTGAGATCCACAGCAACCTAGACCTGATACGGTGCACGAAGACTGGGTATTGCAATTTGCGGAAGCCGGCTTGCAACGAGCAACGAGTTCCTTGAAGCGTGACGACTTGGCTTTGTTGAGTTAGTTCGCCCGCACTGGTGCTTTTGCCTGCGGCGCGGCCTTTCGTGTTTCTGCGCGAAGAGTGATTTCGATTCTCCCCAAGTCGATGACCGGTGTTTTCGAATCTGGAGCGCGCGCAGTCACGACGACGTTTGTTGTGAATGACCCGAGGCTGTTTTGGTAACCCATGGACGATCCCCGCTCCATAAAATGAAACTGTAAATCGTATTTTCCGGGCAGTACGTCTTCGACGCGGAACGCGCCGCTGTCATCCAATTGAACGACATAAGAACGGGCGTTCTTCTGTGCTTCAACCGTTTCCGGCAGTTTCTGCCAGGCGCGCACCTCTTCGGCCGTCTTCATCGGCGGTGGCTTTGGATAAGAGTTCAACATGTGGTGACCGCTGTTGCGCCAATCAACTTGTCTCGACGGATCGCTCGTGACCAATTGGCCAACAATGAGCGAGCCGTCTCCGCCGAACGTGACATGCGTAACTTCACCGGCCTTGACCGAAACGTTGCCCAGTGGGCTGTGCATCTGGCTCCGCTCATCGATGCGAATCAACCGTACCACGCGACGTTCGCCGGGTGGCACATTCGAAATCACGAATTTGCCCTGCGCATCGGTCGCTACAGCGTAATCCTGGTAATCGTACCAAAAGCGATTCATCCCGCTGGCCTCGGGCGTAAGCAACAGCGACTGGTTGGTCCCGAGGTTGTCCCCGATTTTCAACACCCCTTCGATGACGCCCCAGCGCTGAAGTTTGATGGCGCTGCCGCTGACAAAATTACTGAAAGAAACTTCTGCGTAGCCGTTGGTATGGACGACCACGATATTTTCGCCATTAGGGTCAGGGCGCAACGAGAAGGCGCCACTCGCATCTGTGAGGGCGACTTTTCGATCACCGTTGTTCGCGAACTTTGTTTTTCCCATCGTCAGCGAAAGACCTTTGCTGGTGACGGCCAATTGCGCGCCGGCTATCGGTTCACCGTTCGGCGATTGCACGAAGCCCTTGGGTCCGTTGCCTTTCTTCAATTCGAAGGTCAAGTGCAGCGCTGAATTGCTGGAGAGAGAAAGGACCACGGGAAGATAATCGTCAGCTTCGGCCTTAAGCATCGTGATGTTCTGTTGGTCCATGGTGAGTGTGAATTCTCCGAAGCTTCCCTTGATGGAATTGTAATTCTGCCAATAGACATCGTCGCCTCCATAGCTTTGGCCTCGCGTCACCTCAAACTTCTCGATCGGCTGTTTCGTTTCGGCATCCACGACGCTGCCGGTGATCTTCACGCTCTTCCGCAAGATGAACTTCTTTTCTTCACCGTCCGCGACGAGCGCAATGTTATAAGACTGCATGTATCCCGCTTTGTAAATGGAGCCGCTCATACCGTCGGGCGGCGCCGAACGGATGGTCACTCGTCCGCGGCTGTCCGTGGTGCCGCTCAGATCGATGGTCTGGCGATTCTGCCATTGATCGATCGTTACCCGGGCGCTTCGCACTGGAGTGTCGAATTCATCGATGACCAATACTTTTAATTCGTATCCCGGTCCGAGCCTGACCTCGACCGGGATTGCATTGGTGCCGACCGTGACCCGTCTCATATCCGGCGCATAGCCGTTGGCCTGCACGGTTAGAGTGCCTTCCCCTCCTGCGAGGCCGGATAATGCGAACGCGCCGCCATCATCCGTTCTGGTCAGGTTGGGTTGGCTCCCGAACCTGCTGTCGCCAAGCAGCACTTTCGCACCGCTGATTGGCTTGCCATCTTTGTCCAAAACCTTTCCGGCGAGTGACAGCCCTCGGCGCACTCTCATCACGGCGTTGGTTTGCAACAGTTTGGCGAACGAAACGCGTTCCCCGACGTAGTTCCGTTCCATCGCGTCGTTAAGGAACCGCGCCTCGGCGAATTCCGGATGCGAAACGTTGATGGCAAATTCCCTGAAATCCGGCGGGAGGCTTCGATATTGCCAGCGGCCCTGTGCGTCCGTCGTGTTGGTGGTTTGGCCGATTGAAAATCGCTCCCGGGCGTTCGGATCAGTCACGTTGCCGTATTGAAGGAATGAAAGCTTTGCGCCCATCACTGGCTGGCCCGCTTCATCCTGGACGACACCGCCAATGCTGACTCCCTTCGTTACACGGAATGTATATTCAGCCGGAATCGGTTCTTCCCGCGACGACCACCGAATCGTTTTCTGCGCGACGCCATCGCCCGCCGCAGTAATGGAGAGCGAAGTCGTGGAGTCGCCGGGGTGGGGCACGATGCATTCGCCTTTCTTGTCCGTAACCATGTCCGGCGCTCGAAACGAACCGCTGGATTCCGAGCCACTGATCCTCAGCGTCAAATTGGGTACCGGCTCGCTGCTTTCTGCATCGACTGCGGTAAATTTGAGTTGACCCTCGTAAGGTTCTTCCGGCTCCGGAAGACCCGGTGGATCGTCAGCAGGTCGAGGCACGTTTGCCGGCCCGATGCTCATCGCGAGAATCACCGCGTTCGCCGCCGCGTGTTCAGAAACGAGATCGATACTTTCGACCACTTCGTCAGGCTTGGGGTTCTCATACGTTGTTTTGAAAAGCCGCAACGTCTTGGGCGTGGACTCGTGAGTGCCGCGCCAGACCACTTTCGAGTTTGGGTCTGAAAGAGCGGAAGGATATTCGAACTTCGATCGATGCCAATAACGTGCATGGCGGCCGTATTCGATGGGCAAAGAACTCGTCGAGTCATCCGCGTAGTGCAAAACAATGCGCGCGTATGGCTTGCCGCTTTCACCGGCTGACCCGGCCAAATGCAGCACGTGGAGCCGCGCAAATTTCTGACGCACGGGAATATCTTCCACTTTTTCGCGGTAAGGTTTGGTGTTGTTTCGCTCGGACGCTGTACCGGTCAGTCGCAGCAAACCATTGACTTCAAACGGAACACCGCCGAGCACGTTGCTTCCATGCGGCACTACTTCCCAAGCCCCGGGATTGTTCCAGGAAGCAGAGCTGTCATAGAATTTCGTGAGGTCGATTGTCGTGATGCCGGTGAAGCTCGGCTTGGTGAGTGTTGCGATGAGCTTCTTTGCTGGTTTGAGAGCCAGCAGCAGCACGCCGCCGGTCAGTGCGGTAAGGACGATGGCAGCAATTGAAAGCCAGATTGCAACCCGTTTGGTTGTGTTTGAATTCGCTTCGTTCATTCGGCCCCTTCAAATTCCACGATGATTCAGACGTATCGCGCGGAGATTTCCTCCCCTGATTCAAACAGTTCCGTCCCGAAAATGTTGCGACAGGCACTCACGCCAAGTCCTATGTGCTGTATGGCAAACATTCATTAGAGCGGTATTTCGTGGCAATCACAAATTGCCGTTTCTTTTGCTCCTCGAGAGTCCAGCGCGACAGTTTTCTGTCTTAAACGATACTTTCCTGGGAGGATAAAATCATCGCTGTTTCCTCTTCCCACCCCATCTTGATTTTGCTTCGCTGCTGGCGCCAAACGCAACAAATCCAATGGTCACAATCCGGGCGCTCCGCGCGAAGCTGCACAAGACGGCATCCAATCTGATTGCGCTGCTGGCGTTGCCTCTCGTGCTATTGGCTGGATGTTCGAGCGCACCGCGCCGGACGGTCGCGCCACCCGGGAGTGAACAGGCGCAGGTGGCGCTGCGTCTCGGTGAGATTTTCGATGCGGCGGAAACAAAGGATTTGCCGCGACTCGACAGCTATCATTGGTATGAAAGGCACTTCACCAAATTCGCCGGCACAGGTCCTCGACTGGACGCTGCGGCCGCACGCGAAGGCGAGCACAAGGGACTGAGCGCTCTGACCGGACTGAAACTCCGCGCGGAGAATCTGCAGGTCGATGTTTTTCGTGACTCCGCTGTGGCCACGTTCACAATGGTCATAACCATGCAGTCTGGTGCCGAAACCACCACGAAACGCGACCACGGCACGCTGGTCTTCGTAAAGCACGAAGGCTCATGGAAAATCGTGCACGAACATTTCTCGCCCGCGGAATGAAAGAGTGGAATGGCGCCGAACTAGAGCGAACCTGCCGATCCACTCTATCTGGTTCGTGTCCAATTGGATTCTCTTGGCGACACTCGGTTCCACGCGGGCGGCGAGTCAACCCTTGCCTGGAGAATACACTGGTGCCTTCAGAAGAAACTCCAATCAACTGGTGCGTGTCACCATTTCAACCAATCGAGAGGCTATTCTGGCGGTGGCGTCTATCATTCCGGTCGCAGGCAGTGTTTCGTTACACCAATTCTACGGCACGGTCCCGGCGCAACGGGACGATCCGTGGACGCGCATTTCGCGCTGGACCCCGAGAAAACGGTCATGCGTTCCGCGGCGTATGGTTCACAAAACTCGCGACGGCTACCGAAGCGAGGTCGTGAAGGCGGCTGCGTGTGTCAAAGCAAAATACGAATGACGCCTCGGGCGTTTCTCAAAGGCATTTAGGGTTACTTCTGCAAATAGAATTCCAACCCCCGCGCAACCCCATGGCCCCACGGTTGATGACTGATGTAGCCATTCTGCTGCCGCACGAGTTCCTTGATCGGCGGAATGGCGTTGTCTGGACACACGATGCACTTGGCAGGAATTCCTGAGAGCATCGGGATGTCGTTGTAGTGGTCGCCAGCCGCAAACGTTTCTTCTGGCGTAATACCGAGCAGCCGTGCCAGTTCTGCGAGCGCTGTGCCTTTGTTGAAATCCACATGGCTGAAGCGCGAATAAACGTCGTTGCGCACCACGGTCAGTCCCGGCACTTCGGTGCAATACTCTTCCATCATCTGCTGGATCGCGTCCATTTCATCGTTGGTGTCGGCGATGATGCAAAAGGGTGAGTAAGCGTCTGAGTAAACCGTGGCGCGATTGCGCTGGTTGACCCATTCGGTCAGGCGAGGCACGTCATGATTCACACGCATGAACAACTCGGCGTGTGTGGCGCGGCAGCGATTGTTCCATTCCGAGTGGTCTGCGTAACGCGACTCGATATGGCAATAGATTTCCCGCTCCACTACCACCACGTAGTCAGGCTTGATGCGCAAGTGCGCGCGCCCGAGCGTTTCCATCAGGCTGCCGAGATCGCGCCCGGTGTTGATGACCCACTTGGCACCGCGCACCTGAAGAGAAGCAATCAACTCCTGCAAATCGTGGGGCACAGGCGGTTCTTCGTGTTCGGCGTGCAGGGTCCCATCGAAGTCGGTTGAGATAAGCTTGATCGGTAATTCGCCGTTGAAGGGAACGGCCGATGAAAAGCGAATCGGCAATTTCTGCTCGTGAACTTCGCCACCAGAATTCTTTTGAAACAGTGCCATCGGAACGAGCGCCTAAAATCGTAGGCCGCGACAGAATGTCAATCGCGGCGGTGAATGGCGCTCGGTTTTCGGTTTCGGGCAGCGCATGACAGTTGGGAAGACGCAATCCATCTGGTACGGCACTGCCGCTCGTATTCTTACGGTAACAACCAGTCGTGACTTGCAGCCGTGAAAACCTTCGCGAGCATGGGACACCTTCAATTACATTATTCCTGCACAAGAGAGCCTGTGAATCAGAAGATCCCTCGCATCAACTTTTCTTGGACGCCCGCGCGCTTATCGCGGTGGGTGCTTTTCGTTTGGCTTGTTTTGGCGCTTCTCGCCGTTAGCGCCAGCCGAGCTGCGACACTCGTTTCGTTCGGCTCGACGTGGAAGTATCTCGATGACGGTTCCAACCAGAGCAACGCGTGGCGCAGCATCGATTATGAAGATGACGGCTGGCCGAGCGGTGCGGCGCAGTTCGGTTATGGGGACGGAGATGAAGCCACCGAAGTGGGCTACGGCACAAATGCCGCCAGCAAATACATCACGACTTACTTTCGAACGACGTTCCAGGTCCCGGAGGTGTCGGCGTTCACGAACCTTGTTTTGAACATTGTTCGGGATGATGGCGCGATTGTTTACTTGAACGGCGTCGAAGTGATGCGCAGTGGAATGTCCACGGGCGCGGTGACGCATCTCACCGAGGCGACTGCCAATGGGGAAAACTCGGCCGCCACCACGAACGTGAGTCCTGCGCGTTTGGTTCCTGGTGTGAATCTCCTCGCCGTTGAAGTTCATCAGAATGATCCGGACAGTTCGGATCTCAGTTTTGATTTGGAACTCACCGACGGGCGCAGTGATTCGCCGAGCGTCAGCATCACCAGCCCCGCTGACAACGCTACGGTCCGCGGCTCCGGGAGCGTCATCATCAGCGTCGATGCCAGCGATCCGAATGGAGTGGTGACCGACGTGGAATTGTTCGCGGGCAACACGCTCATCGGATCGAAGACGAACGCGCCGTTTGTTTTCGTCTGGAGCAATGTTCTTTCGGGCGCGCACATCATCTCGGCCATAGCCCGCGACAACGACGGCTTATTGGCGTCTTCCAAATCAGTCCGTTTCCTCGCTGATAATGGCGCCTTGAGCCGCCTGATTTTGATTCCTGCGGGAGCGACGTGGAAGTATCTCGACAACGGATCGGACCAGGGTGCGGCGTGGCACGGCACCGATTTCAACGATGCGGATTGGGCCACTGGCCCCGCACAATTCGGTTATGGCGACGGTGACGAAGCAACGCGGGTAAGTTACGGCAGTGTCTCAACGAACAAGTTCATTACGACCTATTTCCGAAAATCCTTTGTCGTTTCCGACGCGGCAGGGATTAGTGACCTGGTTCTCAAATTGATCCGCGACGACGGCGCCGTTGTGTATCTGAATGGAATCGAGGTTTTCCGCAGCAACATGCCAATCGGATCGATTGATTACGTCACTGGAGCCATCGCGAATTTAAGTGCACCTGATGAAAACACCTTTGTTCGCACAAACCTGGGTGTCAGCGCACTGCTGGACGGAACCAACGTGCTCGCGGTGGAAATCCATCAGGTGAATCGCACCAGCGGTGATTTGAGTTTCGATTTGGAATTGCTGGGGGCCGATTTGCCGACTGTCTTGCGCGGGCCGTGGCTGCAGAGCGTGAGTTGGAGCAATGCCATCGTGAAATGGCGGACGGATGCAGACGTCATAGGGCAAGTGCGGTTTGGCACTGATCCAACCAATCTGAATTTCGTGGCGACTGAAACCAGCAAGAACGACGAACACCAAGTGGCTCTGACGAATCTTTTGCCGGCGACCACATATTTTTACTCCATCGGCCTGACCAATGCCGTGCTCTTGAACGGGCCGGACTACCACTTCCGCACTGCGCCTGTGCCGGGCACGCGCAAGCCGATGCGTTTTTGGGCATTGGGCGATTGCGGGACGGCGGACGTAAATCAGTTCAATGTTCGAGATGCGTTCTATCGCATGAACGGAACGAACGAACTCGATGCCATTCTGTTGCTCGGCGACAACGCCTACAACGCCGGACTCGACGCGGAATATCAGAGAGCCCTGTTTGATACGTATCCGACGATGCTCCGGAAGACTCCGCTGTGGTCCACGATAGGCAATCACGAAACCGATCAATCATCATCGCCATCATCGTCCATCGCCTACTATCAGATTTTCTCGCTGCCGCGCGACGGCGAAGTCGGCGGTATGGCTTCCGGGACAGAAGATTATTACTCGTTCGATTACGGCAACATCCACTTCGTGTGCCTGGATTCGATGACCTCCAGTCGCTCGACGACGAGTGCGATGGCCACGTGGCTTCAGGCTGATTTGTCGGCAACGACTCAGGAATGGCTAATCGCCTTCTGGCATCATCCACCCTACACGAAAGGCAGTCATAACTCCGACACCGAAACGGCATTAATTCAGATGCGGCAAAACTTCCTGCCGATTCTTGAATCCTATGGTGTGGACCTCGTCTTGTGCGGACACAGTCATGCTTACGAACGAACGCATTTGCTGGATGGCCATTACGGCAGTTCCAGCACCATTACGTCGGCGATGAAACTCAACGCCGCCGGCGGAAGAACGGACGGCGCTGGCGCATACGTCAAACCTGCCGGGCTCTCAGCGAACAAAGGTGCTGTCTATGTCGTGGCCGGCAGCGCTGGAAAAGTCAGTGGTGGCTCACTCGATCATTCGGCGATGTTTCTCTCATTGAACAAACTGGGCTCGTTGTATTTCGAAGTGGATGGCAATCGCCTTGATGCCACATTTCTGCGTGAGAACGGCCTTACCAATGACAGTTTTACTATCATCAAAGGCAACGCGATCACGGTAGCCGATGCGACGACAGTTGAGCCGGACGCGGGCAGTTCGAACGCGGTGTTTACGTTGACACTCTCGCAGCCGAGCGCGGTGCCTGTGACTCTTTCGTATTCTGCGGCTTCTGGCAGCGCCCTTGCCGGTTCCGATTTCGAGCCGGTAGCGGGCTCGATTACTTTTGATAGCGGCGTTGTTACGCAAACGGTACTCGTGCCAGTGATCGGCGATTTGTTGATCGAGCCGGATGAAATGTTTGCTCTGAATCTGTCAGGAACACCGTTGCTGACACGTTCGATCGCGCGGGGCACGATTTTGAATAATGACACCACGAACTCCATGGCTCCCCCGGCTTTCTGTTACGTGAGCCGCAGCGATCAGGCTTTGTGTCTGAAATGGCCAACGGTCAATGGCCGGACGTATCGAGTTGAATACACGGACGATTTACACACCGCACAATGGCGGCCGGTGGATCTTCCCATTACCGGCGACGGAAACATTTATACGTTTATGGATCTCACGGCGACGAACGTACCCCAGCGCTTTTATCGGGTGCGGGTGCAGTGAGTGTCGGCTGGTGACTTAAAAGTAATTTATTCCCACCGGCTACTTGGCCGGGAACCACTGGTAAAGCATCAGGTAAACAAGCACGCCAGTGACCGAAACGTACATCCAGAGCGGCCAGGTCCAGCGCGAGATCTTCTTATGGGCTTCCCATCGTTGCTTCAAACCACGGCTCAGACTCATCAACACCAATGGCACGATGACTACGGCGAGGATGATGTGCGTGATGAGAATGAAAAAATAAATCGGGCGTGCGATACCCTGGCCCTGAAATGGCGTTCCGCTTTGGCCGGTCGTTTTGCGCAGCAGGTAATGATAGACGAGGTAGCAGATTAGAAAAACCGTGGAGGTGATGCATGCAGCGATCATGCAATTGCGATGGGCATCGCGTTTCTGCTGTTTGATGAAGATGTACCCAAGCGTGAGAAACACAGTGCTGAGAGCGTTCAAGCTCGCATTCACGGCTGGCAAATCGCTGATGGTCATTTGGTATCGAGTTGGTTGGGCGGGCCTGTCCTTAGCCCGCCGTAGCGTAGTGAGGCGCCTCTGATCCTTTACTTTTCCCGCGCCAGTTTTTTTACGGCAAGCAATAGTTGCTTTCGTTCCTCTTCCTCGGTGCCTTCGAAATAGCCACGAATCTTTCCGTATCTATCCACCAGCGCAAACTTTGTGCTGTGGACGAACAGATCTTCAGGCGCGGTTTTGTTTTCATTGTCGATGACCGCGAATTTCAGCCCGTTCACACTCAGCCCATAAACGTCGCGCTTGAGGCCGGTGAGGAATTGCCAGCGGCCCTGGTTGAGGCGGCGGGCCTCGGCGTATTGTTTCAGCACCGCGGGGGAATCGTAGTGGGGGTCCGCAGTAATCGAAATGAACTGAACCGGCAGCCGGGCGGGCAAATCCTTTTCGAGGGCGTTCATCCGCTGCGTCATCCGTTCACAACTTACCGGACAGCGCGTGAAGATGACATCTACAACCCAGACCTGGCCGAGCAGGTTCGACAGTGAAGTGGCGTGGTTAAACTGGTTCGTGAGCGTGAACGGCGGCACCTCGCCTATGATGTCGAGAGGTCGTGCTATTTCACTTTCTCGAAACCGCGTCCACGCAAATGCCACGGCAATGACGAGAACGGTGATAACGAGCGCGGACCAGACGAGCCACTCGAGTCGATGGCTGGGTTGGCTGGCCGGTGTTTCATTCATGCTTCAAGCGAGCCGTGCCACCGCTCGCCACAGAAGCATCGGCGCGGAGTGTTATTCAAACTCGTTGGCACTGGCGCCACTGGCCGTCGGCTTGCTCTTCAGCCACGCCTCGTAGTCGGCCTGTGACAGGACTTTCAGCGTGCCGTTCATGCTGTAATGGCCCTGGCCGCAGAGTTGCGCGCAGTTGATAGGATAGGTGCCGATTTTGTTCGGGTAAAAATGGACCGGCACACTCATGCCGGGAATAGCATCCTGGTTCACCCGCATTGGGAAAACCTTGAAGCTATGAATCACGTCGAGGCTGCTGATGTGAACAATCACATTCGTGTTTACCGGCACGGCGACTTCGGAACCGGACGAAACCATGACGTCGTCCTTGAGGTTTGGATCGCTCGGGTCGGTGCCAAGAGGATTCTGGCCGGAGACGAATTTGATGTCCTGCTTGCCGAAAACACCATCCTTGCCTGGATAGCGGGAAATCCAGTTGAACTGCTTGCCCGTCACTCGAATCACAACGGATTGTTTTTCCGGCGGGAATTTCTCCACGCTCTTGGCCCAGAGGGGCACGGCAAATCCGATGAGCAGCACGCCTTCCGTGATGGCCACGGCGATTTCCACCCAGGTCGAGAGATGATTTCGCACGCCGACGTGATCGGCCGTCTTGTTGTTCGAGGCCCGAAACTTAATCAACGCGTGAAGAAAGTAGCCCGCCCAACCAATAAACAGCACAAACATCAGCGCGTGGATGTACCACGTGAGCGCATCGAGTCCAGCGCCGTGCTGGGAGACGATCAGGGGAGTGCCGAGGAAGTTCTTGGTCATGAATTAACCTTCGATTCAGTGGATTGACTTTCGAGCGCCGCCGTCGCAGCCGCGCGGCGCGCGAGATGAATGAAAAGAGCAACGAAGCCGCCGAGGACGGACATTACGACGAGCAGCAGCACCAGGACGCCAGCGAGCATTCCTTGCGTCAACTTCGAATCGCTGTTGCCGAAGCAAACGGTGCAGGCATGCGCGGCGTTCGGAGCGCAGAACAGCGCAACCATGAGCGCGCCGGTGGATCTCTTGAAGGCGTTCATAGGTAACTGATGTCCTTCATTTTTCGCAGCACCGCCCGGCAGTAAAAAATCAACGCCACGCCGGCTACGAGCGAGCCGATGCCGAAATACAGATTAAGCCGCACCTCTCCAGTGAAGTATTCGTTTAACGACCACGCACCGAACCCAAGGGCGAGCACGATGGACGCGACGATGAAAACAATATGGAGGGCTTTTAGTGACATGATTACTTGCCGCCACCGACGACCGTGGTGAAGAACGGAAAATCGTGCATGGACCAGAGGGTGAGACCCATCAATGCGACAAAGAAGAAAGCCGTCGTCGCCAGCGTGGCGTAGATCGCCTTTTTCTCTGAAATCAGGTGCATGAAGTAGCCCGCCACCAGGAACGCTTTCACGCTCGCAACGATGAGCGCGATCGTGATCGTGGCGGCCACATTGGGAATGTGGACGTAATACAGCCCGACCGTGAGGGCCGTGCCGACGAGCAGGGCACCGAAGATAACGAGATAAACCCGGATGTCTTTTTTGAGTTGTTCAGGTGATGAATGGCTACCCATAAGATTCCTTAGAGCAAATAGAGAACAGGAAAGAGAAAAATCCAGACCAGATCGACAAAGTGCCAGAACAAGCCGGCGACTTCGACGCGGTTCGTCAAACGCTCCGGCTGCGTTTTCCACATACGCGCGCCAAACAGGAATAGATAAGTCATTACGATGGCGCCGCCGAGGACGTGAGCGGCGTGCAATCCCGTCAGCGCAAAGTAGATGGCGAAGTAAGGATTGTGCTGCGGCACATAGGACGAGAGATAAACGAGGTCGCTCACCTTCACCGGCACCGTCTTGTGTTCGTGCGCAGAATCATGGCCGCCTTTAGTCTCCGCGCTGTGTTCACCTTTCAGATGAGGCAGCGGATCAGGAATGAAATTGATCGTTTCCTTTTTCTGCTCGATGACCTTCGTGAGATTCCAAAAACGAGGGTTGCCTTCGATATGCCCGGTGATCTGCAAGAGACGCGGTTCAGGAAGCCGCTTGGCGTCGGCCGTTTTCTTCGCATCGACAATGCCGTAGGTGTTCGCGAAGACACCCGCCCGAGCGTGTTCGTCGTCAGAGCCATATGCTTCCTTCAAAAAGGCGGACGCAACGACATCATTAGTGAAACGCAACGAATAGTGGGTGAACTTGTCGTTGTATTCCTTGGTCTTGATTCCCAAAAACGCCAGTGCGCAAAGAATGGTCAGGCCGAGATAAAGTTTTGCCTTCCCGAAGTTGTGCAGCTTCAAATTCGCCCAACACAACACAACCGTGACGGAGGAGGTAATCAGCACCCAGGTGTTGAATGTTCCGATCGGGATGTGCAGCAGGCCGTGCGGCCAATAATCAGCGCCGACGCGCAGCAGGACATAAGAGGAGAACAGCGCGCCGAAGAGCATCACTTCGGAAGCGAGGAACAGCCAGATGCCGACCTTGGCGTTGTAAAGTCCAGTGTCGCGCCGCGGCTCTATCGTGTACGGGATTTCCATGAATCAGTCCTGCTTAAATGGGTTGGTTCTGCGGAGTGAAGTCTGTCTTCGCGCCCGGCACGCTGTAATCGTACGGGCCGCGATGGGCCACCGGCTCGACGGCGAAATTACCATGTGGCGGGGGCGTCGGCGTTTGCCATTCCAGGGTCGTGGCACTCCATGGATTGTCCGACTCCACTTTTTTCCCGTTCCGGATGCTCCAGAAGAAATTGATGATAAACGGAATCTGCGCCAGGCCGAGCAGCCACGCTGCGCGTGAAACCTGTCCGTTCAAGCTCATGACGAATTCGCTCAGCGCGCCTTCCACGCCGGCGTTGGCCGGGTTCAGGATGGAATAAGTGGCTGCGCCATCAGACATGCGGCGCAACATTCCGGCGAGGCCCTGAATGAACATCGGGGCGAAAACGAGATTCATGAAGATGAACGAAAGGACGAAATGAGTGCGCCCCCAGAATTCATTCATGTAACGGCCAGTGGCTTTCGGGAACCAATAATAGATCCCCGCGAACAATCCGAAGATCGTCCCCGGCGCAACAACGTAATGGAAATGCGCGATAACATAGTAAGTATCGTGCAAGAGAATATCGCTCGCGTTGAAGCCCAGCGGCAAACCCGTCAGGCCGCCGATACCGAACATCGGCAGGAACGCCAGCGCAAAGAGCATCGGCGTGTTGAACCGAATGGAGCCGCCCCACAGCGACAAGAACAACGCCGTGAGAATGATTACGGACGGAATCGAAATGATCATCGTTGTGGTCTGGAAGAACGTGCTGATCTTCGTTCCCATGCCGGTGAGATACATGTGGTGCGCCCAGACAATGAACGAGAGGAAACCAATCGCGAGCACCGAGTGGACGAGAGCCTTGTAGCCCCAGAGCGGCTTGCGGGTATTGCAGGCGATGATTTCGGCCACGATGCCCATCGCGGGCAGAATCAAAACGTAAACCTCAGGATGTCCGAGGAACCAGAAGAGGTGCTGCCAAAGCAATGGACTCCCGCCGCCGCTGACCGCGAGAGGTTGATTCGCGACGACGAGGCCACTCGGCAAAAAGAAGCTGGTGTGAAAAACGTTGTCGAAGAGCTGCATGACACCGGCGGCTTCGAGCGGAGGAAACGCGAGCAGGAGAAGAAAGCCGGTGACAAATTGCGCCCAGACGAAAAAGGGCAGGCGCATCCAGCTCATGCCTTTGGCGCGGAGCTGGATAATTGTGGCGATAAAGTTCACCGCGCCGAGCAATGACGAGGTAATGAGCAGCACCATGCCGATGATCCAGAGCGTCTGGCCATTGATGTGGTTTGAGAACTCCGCGACCGTGGCCAGAGGCGAGTACGACGTCCAGCCGGACTTCGCCGCGCCGCCGGGCACGAAGAAGCTGGCGAGCATGACCACGCCGCCGGCGAAATAACACTGGTAGCTGACCATGTTGACTCGTGGGAAAGCCATGTCAGGCGCACCGATTTGAAGTGGAACTACGAAATTTCCAAAGGCGCCGAAGGCGAGGGGCACAATCGCGAGGAACACCATGATCGTTCCGTGCATTGCGCCGAAAGCGTTATAGAGATCGGGCGTCATCACCCCTGGAACTTCCACCTCTTTCTTTGTGCCATCAGGCAGGGTCTTTGTTTCGGTGATGCTGGCCACCATGTCCTTTCCAAGTGCCTTCTGGAGGGCGGCGCCCACGACCGGGATGGGTTTGCCCGGATGAGCGATTTGCCAGCGCATCGCAGCCATCAGCAAGAAGCCGAAAAGCAAAAAGCACAGCGCCGTGATGCCGTATTGGATGCCGATGACCTTATGGTCGGTGGAGAAAATGTATTTGCGCCAGAAACCGGGTTCGTGGTGATGCACGTGAGCTTCGTGCTCTGTATGTGTGCTCGAATGTGTCGCAGCCATGGGTTTCGTCAATTGTTACGCACCGCCGAAAATCAAGAGGGCGGAAGTTATCTCCGCGCCAAAATTCGTGTCAACGGCAGATTCAGTCTCATGTTCAATGCCGCACCTTGTCGAGCGCCATCAGCCCGAGCAGTAACGGCAAGTATAGAATCGAAGCAAAAAAGAGTTGCCGCGCGCGCGCCCGGTTCAACTGCTGTGAGAATTGAATCGCGCACCAAAGAAACGCGAGTCCAAGCAGGAGCGCCCCAAAGAAGTAAACCACGCCGGCGGTGCCAAAAAGTGCAGGGCAAACACTCACCGGAATCAGACCGAGGGTGTGGCTGATGGCCTGGCGTCCCGTGCGAACGCCGTTAGGATCGCGGCCCGGCAGCATTACGAATCCGGCTTTTGCATATTCGTCGCGGTAAAGCCAGGCGATGGAAAGAAAGTGCGGCAGTTGCCAGAAAAAAAGAATCGCGAAAAGCGCCCAGCCTTCGCGGGAAACACTGTCTCGGGCCGCGGCCCAGCCCATCAATGGCGGCAGCGCACCGGGAATCGCGCCTATGGCTGTGTTCAGGGTCGTGATGCGTTTCAGCGGAGTGTAAACGAGGACGTAACTGAAGAGCGTAATGGCGCCGAGGAAAGCCGTGAGCAAATTCACTAAGAGCGCGAGATAGACCAGCCCTGAAATCGAAAGAATACCACCTGCGAGCAGGACGGTGCCCGGCATCAGTTCCCGGGAGGGCAGGGGACGCGTTTCTGTGCGAGCCATCTTTGCGTCATGATCGCGTTCCCACCATTGGTTCAAAGCCGCGGCGCCGCAGGCCACGAGCGCAGTGCCTAAAAGAGTGTGCAGCAGCCCGGCCCAATCCGTGCCGTTTTCGCTGCCGACGTAAAACCCGGCGAGGGTCGTGAGCAAAACGAGAAAGGTCAGCCGCGCCTTGACAAGATCAGACCAGACGGCGAACGCGGACCGTTCGCCGATCGCAACGGTAGCAAGATTGGTGGTCGCGGCAGTTTTCATGCGTGGGTCCACTGGGCCGCATGCGGCAATCGGGATTCCGTGCCCACCGCCGGCGCGAAGCTTTCCGATGCACAACGCGATGAAACCAGGACGAGCAGCCAGCCAATCATAAAGGTGATCGCACCGAGTGCGACGTGAGCAGTCGTGACATCGACTTTGCGCTGTGACCAGATGGTGAGCATCCCGAGGGTCACTTGAATCAAAACAACCGCGACCCAGGTCGCCGAAAGCGTTCGCAAAAAGGATCGGGAGAGTGGGTGGCGCCACACCAACACGGAACAACCCAGAATTCCCAATAACACTGCGAAACCCATAAACCGGTGGAGCATGTGAACCACAATGTGCGGCGCAGTAATCGCGCTCTCACCGGCAGCTTCGAGCCGATGGGCATTGTAAATCTCGACTGATGCGGCGTCGGTCGCCGGCCAAAGTTTTCCATACGCGAGCGGAAAATCAGGCACGGCAAGACCGGCATGTTGATGTCGCATTGTCGCGCCCAATATCAATTGAAAGAGGACGAGCAAAGTCGTCACGATAAAGACCCGCCGGATGGCCAGGGCTCGCGACGATACAATCGATACGGACGCATCGTTCCACCAGCGAGAAGTGAATAGCGCAATTGAACTGATGAGCAGGAAGAAAAGTTGGGCGAATACTGCGTGGAAGATGCCGAGTTCAGTTCCCCAGCCATGAACGTCGAACATCACGCGCATTCCGCCAAGGACGCCCTGAAAGATCACGCCGAAGAGCGCGATGACCCCCAGCCAGCGGAGCCAGGCGCGGGATTCCTTGAGCCATAACCACACCGCGAGGACTATCGTGAGCATGCCGACCATCGAGGCGACAAGCCGGTGCGAATGTTCATAGAAAATTCCGCCGATCCACTTCGATGGCGGGAAAAGAAACATGTTCTCGCCGTAAGTCGTCGGCCAATCCGGCACTGCCATTCCAACGCCTTTCGTCGTGACGATTCCTCCCAGCGCCACGAGGAACAACGTCGCGACGGCAAGCATCCACGTGAAGCGGTGCAACCAGACGTTGTTCGTTGAGCGAGTCATTTCTATGATTTAACGAATAATGCCGCTGCGACTTGGGCCGCAGCGGCATTGCAAAATCCCTGTTTCAGTTATTGGCCCGGGGCTTTGGCCTCGAACGTCAAATCTGCCGTCTTCTTGTCGTCGGCGCCGACGGTGATCTTCTGCGTCTGACGTCCGGCTTTCAAGTGAACGAACTCAAGCGTGTAATCTCCGGCCGGCAAGCCAGAAATCTTGTACGAGCCATCCTTGTCCGTGACCGCGAAATACGGATGATCGACAACGCCCACATAAGCAAACATCCACGGATGGACTTCGCATTTGAACTGCACGAGCACTTCCTGCTTGTCGAAAACGAAGTCGCTCTTCATCGGAACAGGCTGGCCGACATTTTTTTCCTTGTTGCCCGCCACTTTGGGCAACGAATGCACATTGTGCAGAAGGGAATCCGAGTTTTTCACGTCGAAGTGCTGGCCTGCCTGTACGCCAATCACATAGGGAGTGTATTGGCAGCCGACCTGATCCAGCATCGGCCCTTTGTCAGCGGGAGCGGCGGCAGGCTTGGCGCCTTCCTTCACGTAAACGAAAACGTTGGCCAATCCTTTGTCCGCGCCGACGACGTAATGGCGGGTCGCGATTGGAGCGGGTTGCGCCTTCGCGCACGCCACATCCAGGACAATCGGTTTTTCTGGCGGCGGAGTGCCATTAAGTTTCACTTTGCCGGAAATTTCAGCCGCCGAAACAGGGACGGCGAGCGCAGCCACCGCCAGAAACGTCATAGTCGATTTCATAAATAAGTTTGCGAAACTAACATTCGTGTTTTTGCAATCAAGAGATTTGTGAAACATTTCACAAACTCTAGTTTTGATCAGACGAACTCCTCGGTCCGCCTATTTATTTAATGCTTTAGACGCGCAAGCAAGCCGCTCATTTCAATCGCAGTGAGAGCTGCTTCCGCACCCCGATTGTGCTTCCGGCTCAAGCAACGCTCAACGGCCTGTTGTTCGTTCTCCAGTAACAGCACTTCGTGAATCACCGGGACCTGAGTCTGCAGCGCAATCGTTCCGAGCTCGTAACTCACGACATCGCTAATCGACTGTGCATGTGTTGTTGCGCCGCGGAGAATGACACCGAGGCAAATCACCGCGGAGGGGGAGGGTGATGCAATGGCGAGTTTGGCCGCGACCAGCGGAATTTCGAAAGCGCCGGGCACGCGAACGACTTGGATTTCTGCTGCTTTGGCTTTTTTAAGAATCGCAGTCGCGGCGTGCAGCATTGCATCGACGTAGCGCGCGTTATACTTGGAGGCGACGATGGCGAAGCGACCGCCGGCCGCTTTCATTGCAGTGACTTTGATTTCCTTCAGCATAAAAACCAGGCGGACCAGCAGGTCCGCCCTACCGGGGTAGGGCTGCGCTGCGCAGCCATCATTAACAAACCAACTAAATCAAATGCCCAAGGCGCGTGCGCTTTGTTTCGAGATAGCGCTTGTTGTGCGGATTCGGTTTCACACGAATCGGCACCTGCTTCACGATTTCCAAACCGTAGCCTTCCAGGCCGACGATCTTTTTCGGATTATTCGTGAGCAGTCGAATCGTTTTAAGTCCAAGATCCACGAGGATTTGCGCGCCCAGGCCGTACTCGCGCAGATCCATTGGGTAACCGAGCCTCAAGTTGGCATCCACCGTGTCGAGTCCGTTTTCCTGAAGTTTGTAGGCCTGAATTTTGGGCGCCAGTCCGATACCGCGTCCCTCCTGGCGCATGTAAACAATGACCCCGCGTCCTTCCTCGGCGATTTGCTTCATGGCCTGGTGCAATTGCGGCCCGCAATCGCAGCGGCGCGACCCGAAGACGTCTCCAGTCAAACACTCGCTGTGGACGCGCACCAGGACGTTTTTCTTCCCGGCGATGTCGCCCTTGATGAGCGCGAGATGATTTTGCCCGTCAATCGAAGCGCGGTAGAGCATCAATTGAAAGTCCCCGTGGTCCGTCGGGAGTTGAATCGACTCGACGCGCTCCACAAGCCGTTCCTTTGCGCGCCGGAACTTAATTAAGGCTTCGATGGTGCAAATCTTCAGCTTGTGCTTGCGCGCAAATCTGAGCAGCTCCGGCAAGCGTGCCATTTCCCCGCTGTCACTCATGATTTCACAGATGACGCCGATGGAGCGGCAGCCGGCAAACTTCACGAGATCCACCGCTGCTTCGGTGTGTCCCGCACGCTGCAACACACCACCGGCTTTTGCTCGGAGCGGAAAAACATGACCTGGCTGCACAAGATCTTCAGGCAGCGCCGTCGGGCTGGCCATCACTTGGATGGTCCGCGCCCGGTCCGCCGCGCTGATTCCCGTGGAGATTCCCTTGGCTGCATCCACGCTCACCTGGAAATCCGTTTTGAAACTCTCACGGTTGCGCGACACCATTTCTTCCACACCCAATTGCTTCAGCCGCTCGCCTGTCGTCGGCACGCAAATCAACCCGCGGCCGAACTTCGCCATGAAATTGACAGCGGCGGGTGTGACTTTCTCCGCCGCCATGATGAGGTCGCCCTCGTTTTCACGATCGGCGTCGTCCACCACGATGACCATCTGGCCCGCGCCCAAATCCGCGATGACGGCGTCAATGGAATCAAACTGCTGCTTTTGCTTCATCGGCGGATTGGAATGTAAGCGCCGCCAACGCGATGCGGCAAAGAAGAATTGCTAGTGGAGGACAGGATTCACAGAATTAAACTGGATTTCCAGGAAATCCGTTGCTCGCCATTCAAAGCTACAGGCGGGAGTTGCCTTTGACGGCCCGGAATAAGCCTTTCCTGGAAAGGCGGACTCAGTTCTTATGGCATCTGTGAAAGCAAGGGTGATTCGCGGGCTGCTCTCCATAGCGGTGTGTTGCCTCTGTTTGCTGGCGGTATCATGCGCCAGTCCCTCATCGCGGTTGTACTATGCCGACTCGCCACGACTCGCGCAGAAGCTGGGCCTTCACGAATCGGATTGGCAACAGATCGAGGAACTGATTGCAAATGAACGCGAGTGTTGCGTCCTCTATGTCGAGCGCACCTCACTCGGCCTGGTCGCCGCTTGGATGGCGACTAAAGATGCCGCTGGTTTCGCGAATCGTGGCCCCATCATTTTTTACGAAAAGCATCACGACCGTTGGTATCGTTTGGATGAGATGTCGAAATGGGGAAACGACCCGATAAAATAGACCCGCTGCCAACTCAGTTCCTTCACGGCGACCAGTCGCGCGCCGGCTTTACTCCATGACGCCGTGATCTCCTTTGAATTCGCAGCGCCGCAGGCGCGGCATCTTTAGATGTCGCCCCTGCGGGGCTGGAACTCGGCCGCTCTTACCGCTGCACGCGGGCGTTGCCTTTCCAGATGCTCCGGACTTCTAGATCCAGGAAAACACACCCGGTGGTGAGGGGCCTGGGCGCAGAACTTTTTCGAGAATGAGTTGTTGGACTTGGGAATATGAAAAACTGCGCACCCTTCATTACGCTCGCCATGCTCTTCCTGGCCCTGGCCGGGTGTTCTTCCGTCGCCGATTTGGGTGTGCTGGAGTTGGCCCCCAATGTGCCCAAGCACATCAAGGTGGGTGAGGCTGATTGGACGATCACGGCCAAGCGATATGCGAGCGGCAAGCAGCAGATTATTGCCGAATCGGACGGCCGGAAGGTGACGCAAAAAGACATCGCCAATGGGTCTGCTCCACCCGACGCCCCGATCGGTTCGACCCTGACGGAACAAATCGATTTGACGGATCTGCCCACGGGTGTGGCAATCACCGGGTATTTTGGCGGCACGCTGGTTCGCTACACGTTGAAACCTGAGGCCAATTGACCTGCTGCGGCGAAACCAGGCGCGGTATTTTTGTAGAAAGCCGGTGTTCCCTGAAAGCAAAAGGCGCTGCGAACTCAGTTGAGCCCGCAGCGCGAATTATTTTTCTGGCGTCGCCTGCTACGAATTACCGCTGCACCCGCGCGTTGCCTTTCCAGATGCTCCAGACTTGTTCCTCGTCCGCGGGTTGCGCGTAGTCGGTGAGCATGGTGGTGGCGAGCGCGCCGGTGGCCCAGCCGAATTGCACCCACTTCTCCGGCTCCCACCCCTTGAGGATGCCGTAGATCATGCCGCCGACGAATCCATCGCCGCCGCCAATGCGGTCTAGCACGCCGATGGGTCGCGGCTCAACGACGTGCCATTGATCGCCCGCGGCCATGATGGCGCCCCACTCGTGATGGTTGGCGTTTTCCACTTCGCGGAGCGTGGTCGCGTAAACGCCCGCGTGCGGGTAGGCCTTCTTCACGCGGTTGATCATTTCCTTGAAGCCTTCGATCTGCGCCTTGATGTCCTTGCCGCCGGCGTCGGGCCCTTTCACGTCGAGGCAGAGTTGGAAGTCTTCCTCGTTGCCCACGAGAATGTCCGAGATGCTGGCGATCTCGGCGAAGATGGCGCTGAGTTCCTTCTCGCGGCCTTTCCAGAAGGTGGCGCGATAGTTCAGGTCGAAGCCAATCTTCGTGCCGTGCTTCTTCGCGGCGCGAGCGAGTTCGAGGCAAAACTGGCTGGTCTCCGGGGAGAGCGCGCCGATGAGGCCGGAGAGGTGAATGATTTGCACGCCTTCCTTGCCGAAGATGCGGTCGAGGTCGAAGTCCTTCACGTTGAGCGTGCGGCCCACTTCGCCAGCGCGGTCATTCCAAACGCGTGGTCCGCGCGAGCCGTAGCCGCTATCGGCGATGTTGAACTGATGGCGAAAACCCCACGGCCCGCCCTGCGGCACTTCGGCGCCCTCGAAGTCGATGTTCCGCGCGCGCAGGTTGTCCTTGATCATCTGCGCGATGGGGCTGCCCTTCACGAAGGTAGTGAGAATCTTGGTAGGCAATCCGAGATAGGAGGCGATGCTGGCGACGTTCGTCTCGGCGCTGGTGACCTGCACCATGAAACTATTCGTGGCGTGAACGGGTGCGCCGTTCGGTGGAGTGAGGCGCAGGCCCATGCTGGTGGGGACAATCAAGGCGTATTTACAATTCTGCTTCAGTTCGAGTTTCATCGTTTCAAAGCGTCAGCGACGCGGTTTCGTGTAGCGCGGGAGAGTGGGAAACGCTGTTTTGAAACTCAAATGAAAAACGAGTTCGCGTTTACTGACATCTGATCGGCTTGAACATTGCCCACTCCCATCGGCGACTGCCGGGATGCGGCAAAGCCTTTCGTTCTCGCTTTCATGCGCGCACTTTTGGGCAAAACTCCAACGTTGACGCCGCGGCTCTGCAATGCAAAGTAGTCCGATGGATTCCAACTGGGCGGCCGAGCATCTGCAAACCATTCGCACCTTGATGGAGCGCTCTGCCGTTTATCGGCGGGCGCTCGCCCCCGTGATGTTAAGCTCAGGTGCAATCGGAGTCGTCGCGGCGATTGTTCCATGGTTCAGGCCCATTCACGGCAGCCGCGGGTTCGCCTCGTTCTGGATGAGCGTGGGTGTAATCGCGGTCGCCGTTGCCTATTTTCGGGTGCGCCGGCAAGCGTTGCGCGAACGTGAGCCTTTCTGGTCCCCGCCCACACGGCGCATCACTGAAGCATTGCTTCCACCCTTTTTGGCCGGCTTTGCGATTGGGATATTTCTGATCGCGTTCGACAAGTATCTTGGGGTGGCGACCTGGCATTGTGCAGCAGCCTGGATCATTCTTTACGGGTGCGCGCTCAGTGCGGCGGGTTTCTTCACGCCTCGCGGTATCGGGTTATTTGGAAAGGCATTGGTTTTACTGGGTTGCGGACTACTTTTCAGTTATTATCTGGTGCCGGGTGATATCACGGCTGCAGCCCACTACGTTATGGGTTCCGTATTCGGAGTGCTCCATTTGGTTTACGGTTTCTATCTCTACGTTACTGAACGCAAACGCGCGTGAATCCAAAACCGTTCCTGGAACTCGACCGTGTCATTCACGAAAAGGGGCGCCTTGCGATCATGTCGATGCTGGCGGCATCCAAGGAGCTTTCTTTTACTGAAATCCGCGACACGTTGGGAATGACTGACGGTAACGTCACGGCGCATCTCCGCACTCTCCACGAAGCGGGTTATGTCGCATTCACCAAGAGCATGGAAGCGGGTCGCGGGGTCACGACCTACGCGCTGACCTCTACCGGCCAAAAGGCGTTCACGGCTTATCTGGAATTGCTGGAACAGATCGTCGAACAAACGCGGAAAAAATAATTCTTTTTTTGAACGATATCTCTCTTGCGCTATCTTACTTTGTAATGCAAAGTAAAGTCGGTTTAACGACAACACGCTATTCAGATCATGAGAATTCTTCGCGCTACTCATTTGGGAATGTGCTTTGGCGTCCGCGACGCCATCGCACTGGCCAATCATCACATTCAGGAAAAGCCAGTTACCGTGCTCGGCGAATTGGTCCACAACGAAAGCGTTTTGCGCAGCTTGCGTGACCGGGGAGTCCGTTTTGCAGCCAAACTCGAGGACGTTGACACGCAGACCGTGCTCATCACGGCCCACGGCACTTCGGAGCGCACTTTGGCTCATGTGCGAAAGAATGGGTTTGAAGTGGTGGAAGCAACCTGTCCGCTCGTTCATCACGCCCATCGAGCCCTCCACACACTCGTACGCGAGGGTTTTCACCCGGTCGTGATCGGGAAGCGCGACCACGTTGAAGTACGCGGGCTCACGGGCGATCTCGATGACTATGACGTGGTGTTGAATGAGGCGGATGTCGATGCGCTGCAAGACCGACCGCGCTTGGGCATCGTTTCTCAGACGACACAGCCCGTCGAGCGCGTTCATCATCTCGTGAACTGTATCCGCAAACGTTTTCCCGATTCCGAAGTCGTCTTTCGCGACACCGTTTGCCAGCCCACCAAGCAGCGGCAATCCGCGGCCGTCGAACTGGCACAACAGTGCGACGTGGTCTTGGTGATCGGTGGCGCTCACAGCAACAACACGCGCGAACTGGTGCAGACCTGCAGCCGTTTCTGTGCGCGCGTTTATCACGTGCAGAACTCGCGCGATCTTCGCCGTGAATGGTTTGCCGACACGGCTACGCTGGGCATCACCGCCGGAACCTCCACCCCGGATGAAGTCATTGAAGCCGTGGAGCGCGCCCTCGCTCAGATGGTGGATTGGAAGGAGGCCGCATGAATTCCCTCGCCAGTTTCGGGGCAGGGCAGGGCGGCTCGTGGACGCTGCCGGGAGTTGAATCGCGATGGCAACGCTGGTGCGTCGTCGTAATCTATGCCGCAGCAATGGCGTGGGTTGAAGCAGCAGTTGTCTTCTATATTCGCTCACACATAGACCGGCTTGTGCCGTACCAACCGGAGCCGCTGCCTCTCGCCGGTGGATTCGGTTTTGCAGAAGTGGTCCGGGAATTTGCCACCATGGTCATGCTCGCGACCGTCGGTTGGCTTGCCGGCGAGACACGTCGCACTCGCATCGCTTTCTCGCTGCTCGCGTTTGGCGTGTGGGACATTGCTTATTATGTCTGGCTGGTGCCGCTTACCGGCTGGCCGCGCACACTCATGGACTGGGACGTTCTGTTCCTGATTCCATTGCCTTGGTGGGGACCTGTGTGGTCGCCAGTCAGCATCGCAGGGCTGATGATTCTATTTGGAACAATTGTGTGTGTCTTTGACTCCAACGAAAGGCCGCTTGTCCCGAGTGTGGTCAGTTGCGTTACTGCTTTCGTCGGTGCACTCGTCGCGTTTTACATTTTCATGACCGACTCACTGCGCGTCGTGCTGTCTGAGGGTTCCGTGGACGCACTTCGCTCAATGTTGCCGCAGTGGTTCAATTGGCCATTGTTCCTGGGCGCGTTGGCTCTGTTGGCAGCGCCGTTGGTCAGTATTGTTCGCCGGCTGGCTACGGCCCAATACCACGTAGCACCTGTCAAAGCGCTCGCATGAAAAGCGAACTAACCACGAACAAGCAATGCAACGCAAAGTTACGCGCCTGCGTGGCTTTGTCGGTGGCTGTGTTACTTTGGATGCCACCAGTGCATTGGCTGTTTATCCGCCCTTTCAAGAATTTCGATCCGCATTTACCGGGTATTGCACCGAAAGCGCAGGCGCTGGCCGCGCGGCATCTCGAACTGTGGAAGAATGGTTCGGCACGCAAAGGCGAGTTGGATCGGATGCGCCGCAGCAATGCCGAGTGGGATTTCATGGGACGCAGCTTTTTGGTTTGGTCGCTCGTTGAAATGGGTTTGCGCGAACCGGTACGCAAACCGGAATACTTGGCCGTGATTGATTGAGGTGCTCCCCATTCTTCCGACCAGCGGAAGCGATTTTTATGTTAGCGTTT
>JADMIO011201708.1_pt1 | contig 43114 bp, 34 predicted proteins | sample 8958161 | NCBI WGS metagenome assembly JADMIO01 (sample SAMN16585339, study PRJNA669376) | soil metagenome | isolation source: Crop rotation soil | place: USA: Cullars Rotation, Alabama | collected 2011
CGACAACTTGTCCACGTGGAATTCTAAGCTTAGGATCCCAATGTGCTGGAAAGACGGGCTGTCGCGCAGGGCGTTGACGACGACCAGCGCCAGCACGGCGAGCAGGATGATCATGATTGCGAAGATGGCGATCATCGCGGCGAGCCCCGCGGCTGCGCTGACCTCCTCCTTCGCCATCTGACCCAGCGATTTGCCGTCGCGCCGCATCGATGCGCAGAGGACGACGAAGTCCTGCACGGCACCGCCGAGGACGACGCCGGCGATCAGCCACAGCGTGCCGGGCAGGAATCCGAACTGCGCCGCCAGCGTCGGTCCGATCAGCGGGCCGGCGCCGGAAATCGCCGAGAAGTGATGTCCGTAGAGGACCCACGGCGACGTCGCGACGAAGTCGCGACCGTTGTCGAGACGCTCCGCAGGCGTCGCGCGCCGCGCGTCCAGCTCGAAGACTCGCGCCGCGATGAACCGCGCGTAGAAGCGATAGGCAATCGCATACGAGCACAGCCCTGCGATCACGATCCACGCGGCGCTGATCGTCTCGCCGCGCACGAGTGCGATCGCTCCGAACGCAACCGCGCCCAGGACGGCGACGGCGATCCAGACGACGATTTCACCGAGTCGCATTGATCACCCCGCACGAACGATCGAGACGCGGAGACACACAGGTCGTCGGCAGCCTCACTTGAACTCCATGTAGCCGAGCGCGTTCCGGCCGGACATTGTGAACCACAAACGATTGGCGAGCCGTTTCGGCGGCTGACGATCGGCGCCGGCCGTGATGCCCGTTGCGCCGGCGTTGGGCGCCGGCAGCGGGAACTCGGTGATGGCTCCGTCGCCGGTCACGCGCCCGACGATGCCGCCCTTCGTGAACCAGACGTTGCGATCGGGACCGACGGCGATGTTGATCGGAGAGCCGGTCTGGCTGGGAATCGCGAACTCGGTGACGGTGCCGTTCATCGTGATTCTGCCCACGCGATTGCCATCGGGCGTCCGATTGTCCATCCGTCCCGACAGTTCGACGAACCACATGTTGCCGTCGGCACCGGCGGTGATGTCTCCGGGGCCCGAGTTTGGCCGCGGCAGCGTGAACTCGGTGATCGACCCCGCCGGGGTGATCCGGCCGATCTTGCTGGCGTTGAACTCGGAGAACCAGATGTTGCCGTCGGGGCCGGCGGCGAGCGCGCGTGGTCCACTGTCGGGCGTCGGGATGGGAAATTCTGTGATGACCCCGGCCGGGGTGATGCGGCCGATCTTGCCGCTGGCGAATTCGCCGAACCAGATGTTCCCATCGCCGCCGAGGGCAATCGCCCGAGGCATGCTGTTGGGAGTGCGGATTGAGTACTCGGCTATCTCGCCGGCCGGCGTAATCCGGGCCATCCGGTTGCCGAGATGCTCGGAAAACCACATGTTCCCGTCCGACCCGAGCGCGATGATCCGTGGCGAGCTGTTGGGGTTCGGCAGGTCGAACTCGCGCAGGCCCGTCCCGTCCGGCTGGACGCGTCCGATCCGGTTGCCGTTGCTCTCTGTGAACCAGAGAGTGCCGTCCGGCGCGAGGGCAATCGTCGTCGGACCGCTGCCGGCGTTGGGCAAGGGCACTTCCCCCACCTTGCCGTCCGTTTGCAGCGTCCGGTCGCCCTCGACCAGCCAGCGCTGCTGGGCCGCGAGGCTCGTCGTTACGATGATTATCCCTAGCAGACACAGCCACTTGCGCGTCATAATGGATGCTCCCGGACCCACCCGTCCCGTCAGGGTCCGTATGTTATAGTTCAGCGCTTTTCAGTAGTGAATTTTTGAATCATGGGTGGTGAATCCGACGAGATTCGCGGCTCCGGATTCACTATTCACGATTCACAATTCGCGATTGTGGAGGGTTGATGCGTCGGGCGTGCGTACTGGTAGCCGCGATCGCGATGCTCGGAGCGGCGTCGACTCACTTGCGCGCGGACCGCTCGACCGGTCCCGTGAAGATCACTCGGGACGTTCCCCAACCCGGGATTCAGCGCGTAGCGGCCCGTCAGGTGGCGGCGCCTGTGGTGGCCCGGACCGATTCCCGCGATCTCGTTCAGAAGTATTGCCTCACCTGCCATAACGCGCGGACCAAGACCGGCGGCCTCGTCCTCGAGGGCCTCGACCCCACCGACACGTCGCACAACACCGAGACGTGGGAAAAGGTCGTTCGTAAGGTTCGTGGCGGCATGATGCCCCCGCAGGGCATGCCGCGGCCCGAAGAGCGGATCCTCGACTCGTTCGCCACTGAACTCGAGACCTCGCTCGACCAGCACGCGCTTCGCAACCCGAATCCCGGCCACAAGCCGATCACCCGTCTGAACCGCACGGAATACGGCAACGCCATCCGCGACCTGCTCGATCTCGACATCGACGTCACCGATCTCCTGCCGCCAGACGACGAGAGCAACGGGTTCGACAACATGGCCGGCGTGCTCAAAGTGTCGCCCTCGCTGCTCGAGCAGTATCTGACGACGGCGCGCCACATCAGTGGGCTCGCGGTCGGGACCGAGACGTCGCTCAATCAGTGGATTTACCACGCGCCGCCCGACACCGATCAGGCCGATCACGTCGAGGGGCTGCCGCTCGGCACGCGCGGCGGTGTGCTCGTGCGCCACAACTTCCCGCAGGACGGCGAGTACGATTTCAACGTCTTCCTGCTCCGCAACATCGTCGGCTACATGACCGGTCTCGAGTTCTGGCACGACATCGAGATCTCGATCGATGGCCAGCGTGTGTTCCTGTCGCACGCCGGCGGTGATGAGGACAATCTCGCCTCCGACACCAACATGTCGCAGGCGGCGGACAAGATCGATCAGCGGCTGCACACGCGGGTGAAAGTGACCGGCGGCCCGCACATGGTGGGCGTCACGTTCATCAAGCGCAACAACGCGGAATCGGTGGAGCCGCTGCAGCCGCATCGCCGCGACCACGACCTGCAGAACATGAACGGGATCCCGAAGGTCGATTACGTCAAGATCCAGGGACCGTATCAGCCGAGCGGACCTGGCGACACGCCGAGCCGGCGGCGCATCCTCGTCTGCCGTCCTGCGACGGCCGCTGATGAAGCCGCGTGTGCCAGACGAATTCTCTCGACGGTCGCCCGGCGTGCGTACCGGCGGCCGTTGACCGATCAGGACATGGCGCCGCTGATGGACATGTACGAAGCGGGCCGCAAGAAGGGCTCGTTCGACAACGGCATCGAGCAGGCGCTGCGGCTGGTGCTCGCCAATCCCAAGTTCCTCTTCCGCACCGAGTCGGATGCCGCGGCCACTGAAGCCAACGGGTTCAGGCGCATCAGCGATCTCGAGCTCGCGTCGCGGCTGTCGTTCTTCATCTGGAGCTCGATCCCGGATGACGAGCTGCTGACTGTCGCCAGCGCCGGTCGCCTCCACCAGCCGCTGGTCCTCGAGCAGCAGGTCAAGCGGATGCTGCGCGACCGCAAGTCGCAGGCGCTCGTCGACAGCTTCGCCGGCCAGTGGCTGATGCTCCGCAACCTGAAGAGCCATTTCCCGAACGGACCGGAGTTCCCGAACTGGGACGACAACCTCCGCCAGGCCTTCCGGACCGAAACGGAGATGTTCTTCGGGAGCGTCATGCAGGAGGACCGTAGCCTGCTCGATCTGCTGAACGCCAACTACACGTTCGTCAACGAGCGGCTCGCCAAGCATTACGGCATCCCGAACATCTACGGCAGCCACTTCCGGCGCGTCGAGCTGCCGGCGTCGCTCGACTATCGCCGCGGCCTGCTCGGTCAGGGCAGCATCCTGACGATCACGTCGTACCCGAACCGCACCTCGGTGGTGCTGCGCGGCAAGTGGATTCTCGAGAACGTCCTCGGAACGCCGCCCCCACCGCCGCCGCCGAACGTGCCGGCGCTCACCGAAAATGGCGAGCAGGGCGCCGAGCCGACCTCGTTGCGCGCGCGCATGGAGAACCACCGCCGCAGTCCGCAGTGCGCGACGTGCCACCGCGTGATCGATCCGCTCGGCTTCGCGCTGGAAAATTTTGACGGCGTCGGCGAGTTCCGAACGAAGGAACCTGGCGGCGCGATCGACGCGTCGGGTCAGCTCGCCGACGGCTCGAAGGTCGATGGACCCACGGCGCTGCGCAAGGCGATCCTGGCGCATCCCGATCGGTTCGTGCGCACGTTCACCGAAAAGCTGATGACGTACGCGCTGGGCCGCGGCGTCGAGTACTACGACATGCCGCTCGTCCGCCAGATCGCCCGCGACGCGGCACAGAAGGATTTCAAGTTCTCATCCATCGTCTTTGGCATCGTCAAGAGCGCGCCGTTCACGATGAAGAGCGTTCCCGGCAGCGACGCGCCGCGGCTGACCGCGTCACATTAGACGATTTTAGATTTTTGAATTTGATTTGACTTCGTTGCGGCGTGAACAGAACGAAATCAAAAATCAAAAATCAAAGATCAAAAATGAATTGAGCTGACTATGTCTTACGTCACGAGAAAGCATCTGTCGCGGCGGACCGCTCTCAAAGGCATCGGCGTCACGCTGGCGCTGCCGCTGCTCGACGCGATGATTCCAGCGCGGACGCTGCTGGCGCAGACGGCGGCGGCGGTGAAGCCGCGGCTCGGGTTCATCTACGTGCCGCACGGCGCGATCATGGACAAGTGGACACCGGCAGCCACCGGCGCCGGCTTCGAGTTCACGCCGATCCTCAAGCCGCTCGAGCCGTTCCGTGACTACGTGAACGTCATCTCCGGGCTTGGTCACAAGGCGGCGGACACGACGGCGGTGCACTCGCTGTCACCGACGACGTGGCTGAGCGGCGTCAGACCGAAAGCGACGCAGGGCGTCGACGCGTATGCCGGCGTGACCGCCGACCAGATCGCGGCGCGCGCGATCGGACAGGACACAGTGCTGCCGTCGATGGAGCTCGCGACCGAGGACCACTCGGGGCTGATCGGCTCCTGCGATCGTGACTACGGCTGCATCTACATGAACACGCTGTCGTGGCGGACGCCGACGACGCCGCTGCCGATGGAGATCAATCCGCGGCGGGTGTTCGAGCGGATGTTCGGCGACGGCGGCAGCGCGGCGGACCGGCTCGCCCGAATCCAGGAGCAGCGCAGTCTGCTCGACGTAATCACGCGCGAAGCGGCGAGCTTGCAGGTGCAGCTGGGCGCCGACGATCGCCGGACGATGAGCGATTACCTCGAGAACGTCCGCGAGATCGAGCGGCGGATTCAGCGTGCCGAGCTGTCGCAGGGCGATGAGGACCTGGCGCTGCCCGAGCGCCCGGCCGGCGTGCCATTCGAATTCGAAGACCACATCAAGTTGATGTACGACCTGCTGGCGCTCGCGTATCAGGCGAACGTCACCCGTGTAGCCACGTTCATGGTCGCGCGCGAGGTCAGCAACCGGACGTATCCGCAGGTCGGCGTCTCCGACGGGCACCACGCGATCTCGCACCACCAGAACCGCGCCGAGAAGATGGAGAAGAACGTCAAGATCCAGACGTATCACGTCTCCCTGCTCCGGCACTTCATCGAGAAGCTGAAGAACACGCCCGACGGCGACGGCTCGCTGCTCGATCATTCGCTGTTCGTATACGGCAGCAACATGAGCAACAGCAACGCCCACGATCACTTCCCGCTGCCGAACCTGGTGATCGGACACGCCAACGGGACGGTCAAGGGTGGGCGTCACCTCCGCTACCCGGATCACACGCCGATGGCCAACCTTCTGGTGACGGCGCTCAATCGTGTTGGCGTCAGCGAGAACCAGCTGGGCGACTCAACGGGAGTCTTTGCCGATCTTTGATCTTTGATCTTTGATTTTTGATTGTTGATTGCGATGCGATTCACTTTGACCATCAGCCTGGCGGCCTTCCTGCTCGCGTCGACCGCGCAGGCGCAGACCGGTGCCGCGAACAAGACCGCGCGCCCTGCACCGGTGACGCGCGCGCAGGCCGCCAAGGTCGATCCCGACGGCACCACCGCGCTCCACTGGGCGGTGCGGAACAACGACCTGCCGCAAATCGACCGGCTGCTTCGCGCCGGCGCCAATGCCAACGCGGCTAACCGCTACGGCGTCACGCCGATCTACCTTGCCTGTGAGAACGGCAGCGCTGCGGCGGTCGCACGGCTGCTGAAGGCGGGCGTCAGCGCCAACGCCACCGGCAACTACGGTGAGACGGCACTGATGACGTGCGCGCGCACCGGCACCGTCGACGCCGCGAAGGTGCTGATCGAAGCTGGCGCATCGATCGACGCGGTCGAGAGCTGGCACGGCGAGACGGCGTTGATGTGGGCCGCCGCCGAACGCCATCCCGAGATGATGGAGGCGCTCATCAAGGCTGGCGCCGACGTCAACGCGCGGTCCACCGTCGTCGCCTGGGAGCGCCAGCGATCGCTCGAGCCGCGCGACAAGTGGCTGCCGCCCGGCGGCCTGACGCCGCTGCACTTCGCGGCGCGCGAGGGCTGCGTCGAGTGCGTCAAGGTCCTGTTGTCGCACGGCGTCGATATGAACGCCATCGATCCGGAGGGGAACAGCGCGCTGCTGATGGCGGTCATCAACGGCCAGTACGACGTGGCCGGCGTGCTGATCGATCGCGGCGTCGACCTGACGCTCGCCGATGACACGGGTCAGACGGCGCTCTATGCCGCGGTCGACATGCACACCATGCCGACGTCCAACCGGCCGTCGCCGAAGGAAACCGATCAGCAGCTGACCAGCCTCGACATCATCCGCAAGCTCGTCGATCGCGGCGCGCCGCTCGACGTCCAGCAGCGCGCGATGCGTGCCTATCGCACCAAGCTCGATCGCGGCGGCGAAACCGTCCTCGGTCCGGGAACGACGCCGCTGCTGCGCGCCGCCAAGGCTGCCGACACGACCGTCATCAAGCTGCTCGTCGACAAAGGCGCCAATGCCAAGCTCGCCACTCGTGCGGGCGTGAACGCGATCGCGATGGCCGCAGGCGTCGGCACGCGCGAGGAGGACACCACCGGGCGCAACAAAACGCAGAAGGACATCATCGACACCATGAAGGTCCTGCTGCAGGCGGGCGTCGATATCAACGGCGCCGACAACCAGGGCCGCACCGCCGCGCACGGCGCCGCGATGTGGGGCTACACCGACGTGATCAAGTTCATGGCCCAGAACGGAGCGGACCTGCTCGCCAAGGATCGGCGCGGCCTGACACCGCTCGACGCGGCGATGGGTCTGGCCGGTGGCCTTGGCTTCGACGGTAAGAGCGGCACCGCGCACGAAGACACCGCCAAGGCGCTCAAGGACATCCTCGGCGATAAGGCGGTCTTCGATCCGAACAAGAAGCCGCTTGGCAATCCGCGCGGCGACGACCCGGCGCTGCGCAACGCCCAGAGTCCCGACGCCAACTAGATCGAACCAACCACCGAGCGCGCGGAGCGATTCCTTTTTGGTATCCTCCGTGACCTCCGTGTTCCGTTGCTCCGTGGTTGCACGATGAATCGCCGCAACTTTCTCCGACACACCGCGTTGAGCGCTGCGGCAGCCGCTGCGGTGCCCGGCTGCGGCCGCGCCGCACCTGCCGTGCAAGCGCCAACCCGCGATCAGCTGGCGGCGGTGCCCGCATCCGAACTCGAAGAAGCGACCGTCGCTCAGCTCCAGGAGCGCATGCGTTCGGGCGCGACGACTGCCCGGGCGCTCGTCGACGCCTATCGGTCGCGGATCGATGCGGTCGACCGTCGCGGGCCTGCGCTGCGCGCGATCCTCGAGCTGAACCCCGAAGCGGAATCGATCGCCGACCAGCTCGATCGCGAACGCAAGGCCGGCCGCATTCGCGGTCCGCTGCACGGCATTCCGATCCTGATCAAAGGCAACATCGACACGCACGATCGGATGGCGACGACCGCCGGATCACTCGCGCTCAAGGGCGTCGTCGCGCCGCGCGACGCCTTCATCGTCGAACGGCTGCGTGCCGCCGGCGCCGTCATTCTCGGCAAGACCAATCTGAGTGAGTGGGCCAATTTCCGCTCGCTTCACTCGTCGAGCGGGTGGAGCGGCATCGCCGGCCAGGGGCGGAATCCCTATGCGCTCGATCGGACGCCGTGCGGATCGAGCTCGGGGTCCGGCCAGGCGGCAGCGGCGAACTTGACGACGCTCGCCATCGGCAGCGAGACCGACGGCTCGATCGTCTGCCCGTCAGCAGCGCACTCGCTCGTCGGAATCAAACCGACGGTTGGCCTGGTCAGTCGCTCCGGCATCGTGCCGATCGCGCACAGTCAGGACACTGCCGGCCCGATGGCGCGCACCGTTGCCGATGCAGCGGCGCTGCTCACCGTCCTCACCGGTGTCGATCCGCGGGATCCGGCAACGATGGCGAGCGATGGCAAGACCGGCGACTACATGCGCGCGCTCGACGCGAACGGACTGCGGGGTGCCCGCATCGGCGTCGCGCGCGCCAAAGTCACCGGCTATCACGACGAAACGGATCGCCTGTTTGGCAACGCGATCGCCGCGATGAAGATGGCCGGCGCCGAAGTCATCGATCCTGCTGACATCCCGCACGTCGGCGAGTACGACGACACCGAGCTGACGGTGCTGTTGTACGAGTTCAAGGCCGATCTGAACGCGTATCTGGCAAACGCCGGCGCAGGAGTCAAGACACTCGCCGATGTCATCGCGTTCAACACGGCGAACAAGTCCGAGGAGATGCCGTACTTCGGCCAGGATCTGTTCCTGCGCGCGCAGGAGAAGGGTCCGCTCACGGATCGGGCATATGTCGACGCGCGAGCGAAGTGCGAGCGGTTGTCGCGCCGCGAGGGCATCGACGCGATAATGGACCGGCTGCGGCTCGACGCGATCGTCGCGCCCACCGCCGGACCGCCGTGGACGATCGATTTGCTGAACGGCGACCACTTCACCGGCGCATCGTCGACGCCGGCTGCCGTCGCCGGTTACCCCAGCATCGCCGTGCCGATGGGATTCGTCTCCGGCCTGCCGGTGAGCATGTCGCTCATCGGTCGCGCGTGGAGCGAAGCCACACTGATCAAGATCGCCTACGCCTACGAGCAGGCGACCAAACACCGCAAGCCGCCAACCCTCCGTACGTAGGGACCGCCTCCGTACGTAGGGGCCGCCTCTGTACGTGGGGGCCGCCTCTGTACGTGAAGGCCGCCTCCGTACGTGGGGGCCGCCTTCAGGCGGCCCGCCGCTAATTTTCCGTGGGCCGTTCCGCTCGGTCGACCACGAGCACATCGACCGGCCCGCGCGTCGACTCCAGCTTCAGCCCAAGCTGCTCCTGTACGGCCGCGAAGATCGATGGCGCGTCGGTCGGTGGCGCCGCCCCGCCTCGTTCCGGCGGCACGTTGAACGCGGCCTGGAAGTCCGGCTGGAACTGCAGGGAGACGTCGAACGTCCCGGTCAGCCCCGTACGATCGATCACGGGGCGGCCGAGCACGTTGCCGAGGACCCCGACCACGCCGCGCATGTCGATTGTCGCCGCATCGATCTGTCCGCGGGTCGCGCGGATGGCGCACGGGAGCAGCCCATCGGGGCGCAGCTCTGGCCGTTTGCCCTGCGTGATCTCGCGCTGTTGCGCCGCACAGTCGAACGTCGACGGCACCAGCTTCGGTCCGGGCTTCCCTCCCGCCTTCGCCATCGTCAGTTCGTAAATCGGCCGTTCGCGCGTCTCCGTGTGCAGCTTCAGCTGGAACCGGTCGACGAGCATCGCCTGCATCATCTCGAACAGCCGTCCGGGAAATCCGGATGCGTCGGTAATCGGCTGCGACGGATCCGCCTGAGCGAGGACGTCGAAATGATCCGACTCGATCCAATCGGGGCCACCGATCACTTGGCGATTGTCGAACCCGTAACGTTGATATGCGGTGCCGATCAGCTGCTTGAGCGTGACGTTCGTAAACGCGAATCGGCCGGGCCCCCGCACCTGCGGACCGCTGGGGCTGTCGCTGCGGGTTGGCTTGATCGACACGACCTCGAACGTTCGAGACGGCGACTGCGCGGCGGCTGCGGTGATCGCCACCACCGGGACGATCGCAATGAGCGACAATAGCCGCGTCATCACCGCTTCTCCTCCTTGCTGTCGCCGCCGGTCAGCGTATGCTGGCGCATCGCCGCGGCCCCGAGCAGCCCGCCCATGCCCATCGATTCGACGGCGGTACTCGGAATCAGCATCAGCGCACCCTTTTCTTTCAGCCCCTCGTAGAGCATGTTCATGGCGCGCAGGTGCAGCGCCGTCGGGTTGTCCTGATAGACGCGCGACGCCTCCTGGAAGGAGTGCGCGATCTCCATCTCGGCCTCGCCAAGAATGATGCGCGCTCGCTTCTCGCGCGCCGCCTGCGCCTCGCGCGACATCGCCTCCTGCAACTGGCTGGGAATGACGATGTCGCGCATCTCGACCGACTGCACGGTCACCCCCCACGGCGTCGATCGAGCGTCGATCAACTCCTGCAGTTCCTTTTCGATCCGATCCCGTCCGCGGAGCAATTCTGCGAGCGACGTGCGGCCGATGATGTCGCGCAACGCCGTTTGCGCCGCCCAGCTGATTGCCACGCCGTAGTTCTGCACTTCGAGCGCCGCCTTCTCCGGGTCGTAGACCACCCAGAACAGCACGGCGTCGACGTTGACGGGCACCGTGTCTGACGTCAGGGTCTGCTCGGCGGCGAAGGTGGTGGTGATGACGCGCTGATCGATCAGCCGCGCCACCGAGTCGATGAACGGCACGATCCAGAACAGGCCGGGGCCGCGCAACCCGACAAACTTGCCGAGGCGCAGCACCACGGCGCGTTCCCATTGCTGCGCCACGCGCGGCGACATCGCCGCCAGCAGGCCAACCACGGCGCCAACAATGGCGCCAATCGGCGACGTCGTCGCGACGGTGACGATGAGACCGATCCCGAAGCACACCAGAAACAGGGCGGCAGAGACGACGTTGGTGATCACGGCGCGACTCCTTTGGAGAGGGCGTGCAGGGCGCGGCGGAGCTCCGCCGCTGAGAAACCGTGGGCCGATGCCTCCGCGAGGGCACGGCTGGCTATGGCCTCGAGCTCGGCATCGCGGGCCGCCTGATTGCGGACATGGTCGTGCGCCTCGACGACGAAGGTCCCGACGCCGCGGCGCGTTTCCAGCGTGCCGGTCCGTTCGAGGTGACCGTACACCCGCGCGACGGTGTTGGCGTTGATGCGAAGGGCCACGGCGAGTTGGCGAACCGTCGGCAGCTGGTCACCCGGCTTGAGGCGACCTGCGGCAATCGCCACCCTGATGCTGCGTTCGAGCTGGGCGTGCAGCGGCATTGCGTCTTTGGGGTCGGCGCGCGCCCAGCCAAAGTCGATCGCCATCGCCAATAACTTTGTACTAGTTCAATAGTACAAGTCAAGCGTTTGTTACTCTACCGGCTCCCGAGAGGCCCTGATGCTTTCACGTCGCGACTTGCTCAAAGGACTTGGCGTGGCTGGCGCCGCCGCGGTGACCACGCCGGCTGGCAGCGAAGGTTCGCCCGCGCTGCCGCAGGCGGCCGCTGCGCCCGCGCGCTTCGAGACGCTGACCGCGACCGAGGCGGAGGTCCTCGACGCCGTCACCAGTCGTCTCATCCCGACTGACAGCAGCGGCCCCGGCGCGCGCGAAGCTGGCGCCGTGCACTACATCGACCGCGCGCTGGCCGGTCCACTCGCGTCGATGCGACCGGCGTACGCGGCGGGCCTGGCCGCGCTCGATGCTTACGCAAAGCAAACGAAAGGCAGCGGCTTCGCAGCGCTCAGCGCCGCCGACCAGGATGCGGTGCTGAGCGACGTCGAAGCCAACCGCGCAACCGGATTCACGGCCAGCGGATCGACAGCGACCGCATCGAGCTTCTTCAATCTCGTGCGCGCCCACACGATCGAAGGCACGTTCTCAGACCCGTTCTACGGCGGCAACACCAACTTCGCCGGCTGGGATCTGATCGGCTATCCGGGCGTCCGCGTCTCGGCGGCGCCCGCCGAGCAGCAGTTGATGGTCGTCGTCCCGCCGAATCACAAGTCGGCGTACGACTTTGGGATGTTCAGGAAATAGAACCGTTTTCGAACGGCGGGCAGCCGGCGGCCGTAGCCGGAACGACAGAGATTTCGATGCCTACGACTCTGAAGAAAACCGACGTCGTCGTTGTCGGCCTCGGCGCTGCCGGCGGGGTGGCCGTGCTGCCGCTGACGCAGGCCGGGCTCGAGGTGACCGCCCTCGAAGCGGGCGCCTGGCTCGACACGCGCGACATGTCGCCGGATGAATTGAAGCTGAATCGAGGCTTGTGGCCGCCCGGACCGCAGAAGGTCCAGGGCGAGGTGCCGACGGTTCGTCCGAACGCTTCGTCCCCGACGATTCGCGGCGCGCGCCATCCGATGATGAACGCGATCGGCGGCACGTCCATGCACTACATGGCGCAGGCGTGGCGGCTCAATCCATGGGACTTCAAGGTCGCCTCCGAAACGACGCGGCGTTACGGCGCCGGACGCATACCCAAAGGCTCGACCGTCGAGGACTGGCCGATCGGCTACGCCGATCTCGAGCCGTACTACGACAAGGTCGAATACGCGATCGGCGTCTCCGGCAAGGCCGGCAACATCGGCGGCCGGAAGGACGAGCGGGGCAACATCTTCGAAGGCGCGCGCGCCCGTGAATACCCGATGCCGCCGCTGCGCACGACCGGCTTTACCGAGAAGATGACGACTGCGGCGAAGTCGCTCGGCTGGCATCCGTTTCCGGGACCAGCGGCGATTACGAGCCGTCCCTATGATGGCCGTCCCGGGTGCGTGTACCACGGCTACTGTCTCGGGGCCGGGTGCCACGTCAACGCGAAGAGTTCGACTGCGGTCACGACGATCCCGAAAGCGCAGGCGACGAAACGGCTGTCGATCGTCACCGGTGCGCATGTAACGAAGATCGAATCCGATCGCACGGGGCGGGTCACCGGCGTCACCTACGTCAAGGATCGCGAGGAGTTCTTCCAGCCAGCGTCCGTCGTGCTGGTCGGCACCTACACATACGAGAACGTGCGGTTGCTGCTGCTCTCGACATCCATGGCGTATCCGAAGGGGCTGTCCAACAACCATGGCCAGGTCGGGCGCCATTACTTCAGCCACAACCAGGGCGGTGGCGTCAGCGCGATCTTCCCGTTCAACCTGAACGTCTGGTACGGCACGCCGGGTCAGGGCGTCAACATCGACAACTGGGCCGACGACAGCTTCGACCACGGCTCGCTCGATTTCATCGGCGGCGGCACGATGTGGGCCTACACGGAACGGCGCCCGATGTCCGCGGTCAACACGATGCAGCAGTTCCGGCAGGGACAGCGCGGCTGGGGATCCGAGTGGAAGGCGTTCGTCAAACAGAATGCCGGCCGCGTCCACAGCTCGTACCTGCAGAAGACGACGCTGCCGTACGAGGACAACTACCTCGATCTCGATCCGGTGGCGAAGGATTCGTTGGGATTCCCGGTGATCCGCATCACCGCCGAATACAAGGACAACGAGAAGAAGATCGGCCGGTTCGTCGCCGAGAAGATGCGGCAGTGGTACATGGAAGCCGGCGCGACGCAGGTCGCCGGTGATGGCAATGTCGGCACCGTGATGGGCGTGAGCACGCACGCGTATGGCGGCACGCGCATGGGCACCAATCCGGACACCAGCGTCGTCAACGAGTGGGGGATCTCCCACGAGGCGCCGAACCTCGGGATTCTCGGCGCGTCGGTGATGGGCACGAGCGGTGCCCGCAACCCGACGCTAACCGCGCAGGCGCTCGCCTGGCGGACGGCCGATCATCTCGTAAAGAGCTGGAAGTCGATCACCGGTTGAACGGCGTATACGGCGTCGCCGCCGGCGCGGTGGTCGTGGCGCATCTCGCGTTCGTGCTGTTCGTCCTGACCGGCGGCCTGCTCGTATTGCGTCGCCGCTGGATCGCGTGGCTGCACGTGCCAGCGGCCGTGTGGGCGGTGGTCGTCGAATACAGCGGATGGATTTGTCCGCTGACGCCCTGGAGAACGCGCTCCGCCAACGTGCCGGCCTGCCGCTCTACTCCGGCGATTTCATCGCCGAGTACATCTTTCCGCTCCTCTACCCGGACAGCCTGACGCGCACGATGCAGTACGCGCTCGGTACCATCGCTTTCGTCGTCAATGCCGCGGTGTATTGGGCGGTCGTTCGCGCATCACGGCAGCGACGGCCTGCGACTGACAATCCGGCTGACGCATCAACGCCTCGATAACGGCCTCCCGATCCTCGGGTGTGCGGTTCTGACTGAGCTTGGCCTTCCCTTCGAGCCTTGTCATGACCATCTCGATTCCGACGATGCCAGCGAGCATCCGGTCGATGAAATCGGCGGGCGCATCGCTGACGGACCATCCCGCAGAACGCTGACTCTCATGCGCGCGCGTCAATGCCTCGACGTGCGCTCGCAGCCACGCGGCATCCTCGACGATCCGCAGCCGACCGTGCGCGTGCACGACGATGTAGTTCCAGGTCGGGACGGCTTTGCCGGTCTGCTGCGACGTCGGATACCAGGACGGCGACACGTAGACGTTCGGGCCGTGGAAGATCGCCAACGCCTCGCTGCCCGCGGCGTGCTGCCAGACGGCATTGCCTCGTGCGACGTGGCCGCGAAGCGTTCCAAAAGGCGCCGGATCCCGATCGAGCAGCATCGGGATGTGATTGGCGTCGAGGCCATCGTCGCTCGAGGTCACCAGCGTTGCGAGCGGATACGCAGTGACGAGTTGGTGCAGCGCATCGACGTCCGTTTCGCGGAAGGCGTGAGGCAGATACATGGCCTGACATTTTGCTACGACGTAGCGCCGCGGGCCTTGGCAGCCGCGCGCAGCGCGTCGCCCCGTCGCTTGAGAATCGCGGCTGCCTCGGGTTGCGCCATGATCACCGCCTCCAGGTGGGTGCAGAACGCTGGCTCGCCGCTCGTCGCCCGAAGTTGCGCGATGAAGGGAGCGACCTTGGCGAACGTGCCGAAGATCTCGCTGTGCGCGGCGCGGAAGGCATCACCGTCAATCGCGCCGGTGGTCACGAGCGACGCCGCCATGTCCCAGTAGCCAAGCACCATGCGGAACGAGGCATTGCGCTCACCGCCGACCACTGCGACGAGATCGTCGAACGTCTCAGGGTTGAAGTCGAGGAGGAACCAGCTGCGGGCCTCGCGCAGCACCGGTTCGCGCCGCAGATCGAACAGCTGCAGGTTCAGCCGCGCGCTTTCATAGGGGGTCGCCATCAACGCGTCTCCTGACGATACTTGACATGTACTTACACATTATGTGTAAATGCGCGTGTGTCAACGGACGATTACCGGCGCGCCCTCGAGGCCGCCGCCAAAGAATACGAAGCGCTGGGTGTTGAGCGGCAGCGGATCGACAAGCGCCTCGGCGAGCTCGCCCACACCATCAGCACATTGTCGCGCCTGTGCGGCATCACCTCGACCGTCGTCTGGGGCCTCACCGATGCCTGTCGCACCGTGGTTCGAAACGCCGGCGTGCCGCTGACCGTACCAGAAATTCACGACCGGCTCGGGCAGATCGGTGTCGACCTGGGTGGATATTCGAACTCGCTCGCTGTGGTCCACACGACGGTCCGGCGCCTGCACGAGGCCAGCGAGTTCCGGATGGTTGCCGGGCTCGGCAAGACGGCATACGTGTGGCACAGCCCGTCCAGGGCGGCGGCGATCGGTCCTGATGCCGCGCAGGTGATGCGCGACGTGCAGGAGAAACGCCGCTCGACCGCGACGAAGAGAAAGAGGGAGAAGAAGTGATCGATTTGACGGTGCGACGGCAACTGTTCGCGGAAGAGATCGCCGCCGTGGCGAACCTGCGAACACCGGCCCTGGTGGAGGCACTTGCGACGATCGCACGCGAGCGCTTCCTGAAACCAGGCCCCTGGGTGGTCCAGAGCGATTCCACCGGCCCGCGCCAGACGCCCGACGCCGACCCGAGTCGCGTGTACCACAACTACTCCGTCGCCATCGACCCGTCCCGGCAGCTGTTCAACGGCGCGCCGGCTTTCGTTGCCGCAATGATTGACGCACTGGCGCTACGACCCGGCCATGCGGTGCTCCACGTCGGCGCCGGTTTCGGCTACTACTCGGCGCTGATCGCACACGTCGTTGGACCGAGCGGCCACGTGACGGCGGCGGAGGTCGATCCCGACCTGGCGGCGCAGGCGGCGGAAAATCTCCAGCCCTGGCCATGGGTCGGCGTCGAGTTCGGGGATGCAACCCGGCGCCCGTCCAGAACCTTCGACGCGATCTTCGTCAATGCCGGCGTCACCCATCCGCAGGACGCCTGGCTCGACGCGCTGGTCGACGGCGGCCGGCTAATCGTCCCGCTCACCGCTGGCATTCCGGCGATGGGCCCGATTGGCAAGGGCGTCATGGCGATGATCGTCAAGCGTGGCGCCGATGCGTTCGATGCGCGCGTGCTGACCTTTACCGCCATCTACTCCGGCATTGGCTCCGTCCGCGACACGGCCTTGAACGAACAGCTCGGGAAAGCGCTGATGCGAACGCCGTTTCCCCGCCTGACCCGCCTGCGCCGGGACGTCCATGAGCAGACGGCGGAGTGCTGGCTGCATGGCAGCGGGTTCTGCCTGTCGATGAACTGATGCCGATCATCGGCCGGTCTGAAGACCGGCCTCTACTTGCGCCGATACAATCAACAACGTGATCGAAGCCGTTGCCGGCGGCGTGGTACTCACGGTTCGCGTGATCCCGCGCGCCGGCCGTTCGGGCATTGCCGGGACGCGCGACGCCGCGATCCTCGTGCGTCTCAATGCCCCACCCGTCGACGGTGCGACCAACTCCGAACTGATCGACGTGATCGCCGACGCGCTCGCCGTCTCGAAGCGCGCTGTCACAATCGTGTCCGGCGACCGCTCGCGCAACAAACGGGTCCGTGTCGACGGCGTCACCGCAGCGCATGCAGCCAGCCGACTTCCTCATTGAACACGCCGCGCTGATCGCGACCTGCCGCGGTCCGGCGCCGCGCCGCGGCCCGCAGCAGGGCGACATCGGGGCGATGACGGATACGGTGGTCGCCTCGCATCGCGGCGAGATCGTCTACGTCGGCAGTGCTGCGGGACTGCGGACCGCGGTCGATCTGCTGCCGGGCGCGACACGCATCGACGCCAGTGGCTGCATTGTCGTCCCCGGATTCGTGGATCCGCACACCCACGTCGTCTACGCCGGGGACCGGCGTGACGAGTTGCGACGACGCCTCGCCGGTGAAACCTACGCCGACATCGCGGCGGCCGGAGGCGGCATCGTCAGCACCGTTGCCGCGACGCGTGCGGCATCGGAGGCGGAACTGCTCGCGCAGACACGCGGCCGGTTGGACGAGATGCTCGCCTGCGGGACAACGACCTGCGAAGCGAAAAGCGGCTATGGCCTGACCACCGATGCGGAGCTGCGGCAGCTGCGGGTGCTGCGTTTACTCGACGCCGAGCATCCGATCGACATCGTGCCGACGTTCATGGGCGCGCACGAGATCCCGGGCGAGTACCGCGACAATCGTGCTGGCTACGTATCGTTGGTACTCAACGAAATGATCCCGCGCGTCGCCGAGGCCGGGCTCGCCGATTGGTGCGACGTGTTCTGCGAGCAGGGTGTATTCACACCGGACGAGGCGGTCGCAATTCTGAACGCGGGACGCCGCGCCGGGCTGCTGCCGCGCATCCACGCCGACGAACTCGCCGCGAGCGGCGGTTGCCAAGTGGCAGCGCAGGTCGGCGCCCGTTCCGCGGACCACCTGATTTTCGTCGATGACGACGGGGCCGACGCGCTGGCGTCTGTGGGCACGTGCGCCGTGCTGCTGCCGATCGCCGCCTTCTACCTCAAGCTTGGCAGGTTTGCTCCGGCGCGCATGTTGATCGAGCGCGGCATTCCCGTCGCCTTAGCGACCGACGTCAATCCTGGCGGCGGTTTCTCGCCATCAATGCCGTTCGCCATCGCGCTCGCCTGCTTCGGCATGCACATGACGCTCGAGGAAGCGCTGGTCGGCGCGACACTGAACGCCGCCTGGTCGCTGGATCGCGCGCATGCGGTCGGCAGCATTGAGGCGGGCAAATTGATGGATGCCGTGGTCGTGCGTGGCGGGCTCGCCGATCTGCTGCGCGTCGGCGCCGCGTCGATCCGCATGGTGATCAAGCGCGGGCGCGTCGTGTGGTGGGCGCAGTAGGCACAGAGCGTGCTGCGCTCCAGCGGTCGTGGAAGTGTTCGGCATCAAGCTCATCGGGTTGACGGCGCAGACCGGCTCCAAACTGCTGCTCACGCTTGGCGTGGCTCTCGCCGTCGCGATTCTTCGGGTCGTCATCGTCAAGGGCGTCTCGGCGGCCACCGGCGAAAACAACGATCGCGCGACGTTCTGGACGCGACAGGGTGCCAATCTCGCCGGCGCCATCGTGCTGGTACTCGCCGTCGTCTCGATCTGGTTCGACAACCCGCAGAGTCTCGGGATGGCCGGCGGCTTCCTGACCGCGGGGCTCGCGATCGCCGCCCAACGCGTGGTGACCGCTTTCTTCGGCTACCTGATCATCATGCGCGGCAACACGTTCACGGTCGGCGACCGCATCAAGATGGGGAGTGTGCAGGGCGACGTCATCGCGCTCGGCTTCCTGCAGACGCGCATCCTCGAGATGGGCCAGCCTCCCGACGTGAATGCGCAGGAAGCTCCCGGGATGTGGGTGCGGGCGCGCCAGTTCAGTGGCCGCGTCGTCACCGTCACCAACGACAAAATTTTCGACGAGCCCGTCTACAACTTCAGCCGCGAATTCCCGTTCATCTGGGAGGAGATCACGATCCCAATCCCGTATCGCGGCGACTACCACCGCGCCGAAGAGATCATGTTGACGACAGCGCGCGAGGAGACGGCGCGGTTCGTGGATGCCAGTCGCGAGGCGCGCGCCCGGTTCGAAGGGCGCTACAACGTGCAGCTCGACGCGCAGGAGCCGCGCTGTTACTGCCGGATGACAGACAACTGGGTCGAGCTGACGGTGCGGTTTCTGGCCGGGGATCATGGCGTCCGTGAAGTGAAGGACCGGATGACGCGGCGCATCCTCGAGGAGTTCGCGGCTGCGCATATCGACGTGGCGAGCGGCACCTACGAGATCGTCGGCGTGCCACCGATCCGTATTCAGCACGAACCGCCACTGCCGCTGCCGAGATCGTAACGATGGCCGAACAGGACGCGCTCGAAGCCGCGAAAAAGGAGAGGCTCGCCGAAGAGGAGGGCGTTCCCGAAGGCGAAATCATCTATCGGTCGATTCGGCAGGACGGGAAGCGGGCGTTGCTGCTGACATCGGGTGAGCTAGCCTGGTCAGGGCTGGCCGCTGGCATTTCGATGGGGTTTTCCCTCGTTGGCGAAGGCCTGCTGCGCGCCCATGTTCCGGAAGCGGCATGGTCGCCGCTCATCACCAAGTTCGGTTACGCGCTCGGGTTTCTGATCGTCATCCTCGGGCGGCAGCAGCTGTTCACCGAGCAGACGCTCACCGTGATCCTGCCGCTGCTCTCGCGTGAGAACCACGAAGGGACGTTCACCAACGTGGTCCGCTTGTGGATCGTGGTGCTGCTGGCCAACCTGGTCGGCACCGCCGCCGTGGCAGCGGCCGCGGCATGGACCGGTGCATTTTCGCCAGACGTGATCCAGGCGTTCACCCACATGGGCCACGCCGCGCTCAACAACGGGTTCTTCGTGACGTTCGTACGGGCGATCTTCGCCGGCTTCCTGATCGCTACGATGGTGTGGCTGCTGCCCGGATCCGGACCGGCGCGGCTGTGGATCGTCATCATCATTGCCTACTTCGTGGGCGTCGGCGCCTTCGCGCACGTGATTGCCGGATCATCCGAAGTGCTGTTCGTGGTGTTTCGCGGCGAGCGAACGGTCGCCGATTTTCTGTTTGGATTCCTGCTGCCGGCGCTGACCGGCAACGCCATCGGCGGCGTCGCGCTGGTCGCCACTCTCGCGCACGCCCAGCACGCCCCGGCGTAGACTCGTTTGGACATGAGTTACCTCGCGTATTCCCTGAGCGGCATCCTCGACGCGTTCGCCGCTAACGACCCGGTCCCCGGCGGCGGATCAGCAGCGGCCCTGACCGGCGCCCTTGGAGTGTCCCTCGTGATCATGGTGGCCGGCCTGCCACGCACGCGGCGCGGAACGCCGGAAGAGGCGGTCGACATGTCAGAGGCATCCGCGCGGCTGCGGCCGTTGCGCGAGACGCTCTCCGGACTCGTCGATCGCGATACCGATGCGTATCGCGAAGTGATGGCCGCCTACCGGCTGCCGAAAGCGACGTCCGAAGAGCAGGCGGCCCGGCGAACGGCAATCGACGACGCGCTGCGCGGCGCCACCGATACGCCGCTCGACACGATGCGAATGTGTCAGCAGGCGCTCGAGGGCGCCGTGCTCGTCGCCACCAACGCCGTGACCAGCGCGCTCAGCGATGCCGCGGTCGGCATCGAGCTGCTGTCAACGGCGCTGCGCTGCGCCGGCGTCAACGTCGACACCAACCTGCCGCTGATCAAGGACGAGCAGTACGTCGCGGCGACGCGGACAGAACGCCAGGCGCTCGAGGCGGATGGTCTCGCCGCCGCCGAACGCGCGCGAGCGGCGCTGAAACGATAGCCACGCAGAACACCAACAATTTGGGCCACAAAGGACACAAAGAGCACCAAGAATCTTTGAACCACGAAGATCACGAAGCACACGAAGAGACACCGCTCGACGCGGTGCGGCCTGCGTAGCAGGCCGTCAGCTCTGACGTGTGCGGGCCACTGAACGACGGAATCTGGGCGTGTGAACCGTCGTTCACGTGGCCCGCGCACGTCAGAGTCACCCGCTATCGCGGGCGCCCCGTCGAGCCTCAGTCTGTGTGTCCTTAGTGGCCTTTGTGGCTAAAAAAGATCAGCGTCTCCGTGATCTTCGTGTGCTTCGTGGTGAAGCCGTGATCAGTGGATCTGATGGAGCAGCCGGTTCCAGCGGATGCTGCTGAACAGCCCGGGGTTGTCGTCGCTGAACGAGAAGTAGATGAACAGCGCCTTCCCCTTCACGTACTCGCGCGGCATGAAGCCCCAGTAGCGGCTGTCTTCGGAGTTGTCGCGGTTGTCGCCCATCATGAAGTACTTGTCGGGGGGGACGGTAACGGGTCCGTAATTACGCCGTACGTCGAAACCGCCGTCGTCCGCAGGTCCGCCCTCGGCGGGAAACAGGAAGTGGACGTAGGGCTCGTCGAGCGCCTGGCCGTTGACGTAGACCTTCTTGTTCTTCAGTTCGAGCGTGTCGCCCGGCAGGCCGATCACGCGCTTGATGAAGTCGCGGTTCGGATCCTCGGGGTACTTGAAGACGATGATGTCGCCGCGCTGGATCTCGTCGATCGGCAGCAGCATGCGTTCGAAGCGCGACAGCGTCGGCGCGAACACGAACTTGTTGACCAGCAGGTGATCGCCAATCAGCAGGTTGTTCTCCATCGATCCGGTCGGGATCTTGAATGCCTGCACCACGAACGTACGGACGAACAGCGCCAGGATGACGGCGACGCAGATCGATTCGAAGTATTCGCGGATGGTCGACTTGCGGTAAGGGATCGGTTCAGCGACCGCGGTTCTGCTCTGCGCCACTGCGTGACTCCGGTCCGGCTAAAGCCGGACACTACGATCTATTCTGTGCCGACCTTGAGGACGGCGAGGAAGGCTTCCTGCGGGATTTCGACGCGGCCGACCCGCTTCATCCGCCTCTTCCCTTCCTTCTGCTTCTCGAGGAGCTTGCGCTTACGGGTGATGTCGCCGCCGTAGCACTTGGCGAGCACGTTCTTGCGCAGCGCCTTGACCGTTTCCCGCGCGATGACGCGGGTCCCGATCGACGCCTGGATGGCGATTTCGAACATCTGCCGCGGAATCAGCTCCCGCATCTTCGACGCGAGCGCCCGGCCGCGATCGTACGCCGCGTCGCGGTGCACGATGATCGACAGCGCGTCGACCGGCTCGCCGTTGACGAGGATGTCCATCTTCACCAGCGGTGATTCCCAGTAGCCGGTGACGTGGTAATCCAGCGACGCGTAGCCGCGCGAGATCGTCTTCAGCCGATCGTAGAAGTCCATGACGACTTCGTTGAACGGCAGCTCGTAGGTGATGAGCACGCGATCCGACTTCAGGTACTCGAGTTTCTTCTGCACCCCGCGCTTGTCCTGGCACAGCTGGAGAATCGGACCGACGAACTCCGACGGCGTCAGGATCATCGCGGTGATCACCGGCTCTTCCAGCTTCGAGATCACGCCGGCGTCAGGCAGCTTCGCCGGGCTGTCGATCTCGAGCACCTCGCCGGCCGTTGTCGTGACGCGGTACAACACGCCCGGTGCCGTCGTCACCAGATCCATGTCGTATTCGCGTTCGAGCCGCTCCTGCACGATCTCCATGTGCAGCAGGCCGAGGAAGCCGCAGCGGAACCCGAAGCCGAGCGCGGCCGACGTCTCCGGTTCGTAGAAGAACGACGCGTCGTTCAGCCGCAGCTTTTCCAGCGCTTCGCGCAGCTCCGCGTATTGGTGGCTCTCCACGGGATACAACCCGGCGAACACCATCGGCTTGAGCTCTTTGAAGCCCGGGAACGGTTCGGTGGTCGGGCGCGCCGTTTCGGTGATCGTGTCGCCAATCTTCGCGTCTGCTACGACCTTGATGTTCGCGACCACGAAGCCGACCTCGCCGACGCCGAGCTCGTCGACCGGCGTGGCCTTCGGCGAGAACACGCCGAGGCCGTCGACCTCGTAGTCCTGTTTCATCGCCATCAGCCGGATCTTCGCCTTCGTCCTCAGCACGCCGTCGATCACGCGAACGACGATGACGACGCCGCGATAGGGGTCGTACCAGGAGTCGAAGATCAGGGCTTTGAGTGGGGCATCGGGATCGCCCTTCGGCGGATGGAACCGCTCGACGACCGCCTCGAGGATGTCGTGAACGCCGGTGCCTTCCTTCGCACTCGCCAGGATCGCCGTCGAGCTGTCGAGACCGATGATGTCCTCGATCTGGCGCTTGCACTCGTCGGGTTGCGCGCTTGGGAGATCGATCTTGTTGATGACGGGGATGATCTCGAGGTTGTTGTCGACGGCGAGGTAGGCGTTGGCGAGCGTCTGCGCCTCGACGCCCTGTGATGCATCGACGAGCAAAAGTGCGCCTTCGCAGGCGGCGAGCGATCGCGTCACCTCGTAGCCGAAATCGACGTGGCCCGGCGTATCGATGAGGTTGAGGACGTATTGCTCGCCGCTCTTCGCCGTGTAGTTCAGACGAACCGGGTGGGCCTTGATCGTGATCCCGCGCTCGCGCTCGAGATCCATGGCGTCGAGCACCTGCGCCTCCATCTCGCGCGCCTGGAGGGCGCCGGTGAGTTCGAGGAAGCGATCGGCGAGCGTCGACTTGCCATGGTCGATGTGCGCGATGATCGAGAAGTTCCGGATATACCGCTGATCCATCGGGTTGCGAACAGGAAATTATAGCAGTCGGGCCTGTTCGCTCCGTCCGCGGCGCTAGGCGTCGTCGTCCTCCATCGCCGCGTCAGGCACCAGCCGCATCTGCATCCGCCGCAACTCGAGGACCGCCCTGTCGCTATCGGATTCGAACACCTGCAGCGCCGTGGTGCGGATGCCGCCGCGGTACAGCCCGCCGAACGAGCCGTTCCACTCTCCGGGAACCAGCGCACGGATGCCGATGGCCTCGAGCGCACCCCGCGCCAGTGAGGCTTCGAGTTCGGTGCCGAACCTCGCGATCGTGACCAGCGGCTCGTCCCGGTGGGGCATGGCGCGAGTCTACATCGACTATCCGATCAGATAGCGACCCTCGCCGGGCGGATAGATGGCGGGGGCCACCGGTTCGCGCCACGTCAGACAACACCGCAATTCACTCGGGGATCTGCGCGATCGGTCGGCGGACTGACTGCGGCACGAAGCCCGCAGTGCCGCACGGTCACATGGCCCAGCGCGGCCTGATGAGGTGACTTATCGTGACCGGTTCTTTCCTCCGCACCATCCTGATCGCTCCCGTGCTCGTGGCGACGGCCGCAGCCGCCAGCGCTGAAACACCCACGTTCAGCCGCGACACCGTCACCGGCGCCGCGCACCCGCGCGCGATCGCTGCCGCCGATTTCAATCACGACGGCCGCGTCGACGTGGCCACTGGCGGCACGGGAACAGGCACGGTCGATATCTTCCTGAACACGGGCAGCGGTGGCCTGCGGTTCTCGAAAGAAATCGTCGTCGGAGGCGGGCCGTTCGATATGGCCGCCGCCGATCTGAATCGCGACGGGTGGGCCGATCTGGCGATCGCGAACGCCGATCTCGACGCCGTCACCATCCTCGTCAACAGCTCCGGAACGTTCCTGCCGAAGCGGGACATCGCGGTCACCGGCAACCCGCGTGGAATCGCCGTTGCCGACGCGACGGGGGACGGTATTCCCGACATCCTCGTCACTCAGTACGCGGCCAATACATGGACGCTGCTCACCGGCGACGGCACGGGCGGCGTCAGCGGCCGCGCCACCTTCGCGACCGCGACCCGGCCCCAGGGCATTGCCGCCGCCGACCTCGATCACGACGGCCGCATGGACGCGGTGATCGCGAATGGCGGGACCGCGTCCGTCACCACGTTCTACGCGGCTGGCACCGGCACTCCGACGCGCCGCGACACGGTAACGCCAACAACCAATAACGTGCTGACGACCGCCAACGTCAATGGTGACGGCTGGCTCGACGTCATCGCCGCATCGTCGGACAGCAGCCGCGCGGTGGTGCTGCGCGGGAGCGCCACGGGTTTGGTCCGCGGCGCCACGTTGACCACCGGTGCCTCGCCGCGCGGAATCACCGTCGGCGACTTCAACCAGGATGGCGCCGTCGACATCGCCATCGCCAGCCGGAACTCGAGCGTCGTCACGGTGCATCCCGGCCGCGGCGACGGCACGTTCGCTGACGCGGTGACGCTGCCGGCCGGCGGCGGCAGCCGGGCGGTGGTGGCAGCAGATGTCGATCGCAATGGACGCATCGACCTCATCGCTGCGAATGAAACAGACAGCACCGCGACGCTGTTCCTGAATACGACCGTGCTGACAGAGGCCGCGCACGTGTTCTCGATTCGCGACTACGGCACGGTCGGCAATGGAACGGAGATGGAAGGACGGATTCCCGTCGCCACAGGCGATTTCGATCACGACGGGCGCACGGATTTCGCGATATCAGGCGGGCAGTCGGGAACCCGGGTGACGCTGGCGAGCGGCGGGCAGGTCGACGTCGGCGCGGCGTTTCCGTGGCAGGTCGCAGCGGCAGACGTCAATCGCGACGGCCACCTGGATCTGATCGCCAGTTTCAATGCGTTGGACCGCGTCGACGTGATGCTGGGCGACGGCCGCGGCAGCTTCGCGGCCCCGCAGTCGATTGCCGTCGCCCTGCCGCTCGATTTCGCGGTCGGGGACTTCACGCGTGACGGCCGCGCCGACATCGTCGTCGTCGCGCGAAACCCGTCGGCTCCTGGCGCCGCGCTGCGGCTGTTTGCGGGACGCGGCGACGGCCGCTTCGACGCGTCGACGATTGCTCCGCTGCCGTACGAAGTCGTCACCATCGCAAGCGGCGACATCGATGCCGACGGCCGCCTCGACCTCGTCGCCAGCCTCGGATACCCGTCGGCGCCTGAACTGCGGGTGTTCTTCGGAGACGGCGTGAAGGGATGGGCGCGCACACAGTCGATTCCGCTCGGTCGCACGGCCGGCACGCTGAAGATCGCGACGATGACCGGCGGCGGATGTCCGGATATCGTCGCCGGCAGCGATGAAGCGCTCGTAATTGTGTCCAACTCCAGCGGTCGCTTCGCGGCACCGCAGTCGGTGCCGGTGGAGCAAGGTCGCTACGCGTCGTGGATCGGCGTCGGCGATCTCAATGGTGATGGGCAACTCGACATCATCACCAGCGGCACCGACGTGTATTTCGGTCATGGCGACGGCACGTTCGATCGCAAGGACTTCGCGCCGACCGGCAGCGGTCCGCTGATCGAAGACGTCACCGGCGACGGCGTCGCCGACGTCGTGCTCGCGGAATTCCGGGCCGTGCGGGTGCTGGTCGGTGAGCGCAACGAGAACAATCGCCCGCCCACCGTGACGGCATTCGGCGAAACCATCGGCTACGGCTTCATCGACGACGGTGCGATGGTGTGGGCGGAGGGCATCGATCCGGACGCGCACGAGTTGACGTACGAGTGGCACGACTCGCATGGCGCAGTGGTCGGCACCGGGTCCGGCTTGTCGATCGCCGGAGATCAGCCGCCGGGCAGTTACACCTACACGGTCACGGCGTTCGATGGTCGCGGCGGCAGCGCGACGGCGACCGCCACGGTGACGATTGCGCCCTACAAGGAAATCAACATGTGGGTCAGCGAGCTCGCGTCGACCGCCGGCGCGTGGGTTGCGGTCGCAGATTCGACGGCGGCTGGCGGTGTGCGGCTGCAGCATCCGGACGCCGGTGCCGCGAAGCTTGCGGATCCGCGTCCCAATCCGACGAACTACTTCGAGATCGCCTTCCGCGCCGACCCGACGCAGACATACAAGCTGTGGCTGCGCGGCAAGGCCGAGCGCAACTCAGGATTGAACGACTCCGTGTTCGTGCAATTCAGCGGCGCGACCGACACCAGCGGCAACGCGCGGTGGCAGATCGGTTCGTCGGACGCGCTCGCCATCAATCTCGAAGAGTGCTCCGGCTGCGGCCTCTCCGGATGGGGGTGGGAGGACGATGGCTGGGGCGCGGTGAACCGCAATGGGACGCTGCTGCGGTTCCCCGAAGGTGGATGGCAGCGGATCCGGGTGCAGACGCGCGAGGACGGCCTCGGGGTCGATCAAATCGTGTTGTCGGCAGAAAAGTATCGGACGACGAGACCCGGCGCAGCCAAGAACGACGCGACCATCGTGCCGAACACCGTGCTCTACGAAGACTAGTAGCGCGGGCCTTGTCAGCGTGGCGCGGGCCTTGTCAGGCCCGCGTAGCGATGTGGCGCGGGCCTTGTCCCGCCTTCGCCGGAGGCTTCGGCGAGGCTCGCCGGAGCGCGCATCGCGCGCGGCGGCGGCAGCGCCCGCGATCACCGCGGCGGCCGGGCGCGGCCAATGCTGAACAGCGCCAGGACGACGACCAACAGCAGCACCAGCGTGGACAGCGGCAACGCGGCAACGCCGGGGCGCGCCAGAGGGCCGGCGTTCCACCGTTCCGCCTCACGAGACGGCGGCCACAACGTCGTCCAGATGATGAACACCGCAAGCCCGCCGATCAGCACGGCGGTCGCGCGATCGCCACGCGATTTCCACGACCGGTTATCGCGGTAACCCATACGCCTCCTGACGGAGTCCTCGCGTTCGCAGAAGCGTATCCGATCCGCGGGATCGCCGTTCAGGAAGCGGCGAGACGCCGCACGCGCGGGTCCGGCGCCCCGTCCCACACCAACTCGTAATGTGCGGCGACGCGCACGCGTTTCACCAACTTCGGCCGAAAGCACGCAAGACAATCACCGCCGGCCCGCCTGACGCTCTCGTAGACGATGCCGTGCGCGCCATCGTCGAGCAGCGTGCGCGCGAATGCCTGCGACGCCACATAGGAATCCGGATCGCGCAGCGGTGCGTACTCCCGGCTGCCGCGGATGTCATGAAACGTCGTCGCGAAGTCAGCGTGATACAGGCGCATCTGCACGCGCGTGTCGAAATGTCCGACCTCGGCCAGCTCGCGCGTCCGGTGGTACGTCGCCTCGACGATCGCCGTCTCGATGTCGCGCGCCGCATACCAGGCGCCCCGCGATGCCGACGAGAACCGGGCGCCGCCGGGCCGCGGATGGCAGAACGCCGCCATCACCACCGACGCCATCGGCTCGCCGACCACCCACTCGTCGGGCGGCAGCAGGTGGAGGATGCCGAGCTCGGTGCTGATGCGATCGTTCGTCCACGCCTCGAGCTCGACGATCGCATCGAGGTCATCCGCCGACACCAGGTCGTCGAAGATGCCGACCGACGGGTAGCGGCTGGGCACGAGGCGGCAGGCCGCCGTCCAGCGGATGCGGGTCACCGGAGGCGTGCGCATCAGCCTCTCCGGCTGTCGAGGAGCCGCCGCACCTGGAACAGACCGTCCACGCCGGCGTCGACGACGAAGGCGACCGGCGTGCTGCCGCCGAACAGGGGATTCGTATTCGGCATCTGCATCCACCGGTCGGCAAACGCCGCTTCGGCGTACAGGATGTGCAGCGCCTTGTAGATGCCGAGGACGAGCGAGATCCGCGTCAGCGTGTCGAACGAGAGCACGCCGGCGTCACCGCTCTTGTATTTATGGAACGTCGACGACGGCGGCCAGCCGAGGAACGCCCGTTCTTCGGTGGCGGTGAGCTGCCACCGCCGCGCCGTGGCAAAGAACGAACGGAGCGCCGGCGCCGACAACCGCCGCCGCACCGCCGGATCCTCCCGCTTGCCCGGCGGCAGCGGCATCCAGTCCGGCGATCGCTGGCGGCCCGCACGCGCCGTGCTGCGGCCGCCGCTCCCTGTCCCCTGCATATGTGGAGACACTACTCCATATTTGGACGCCAGACAAATCGGTCGGGCCGGCGCCAATCGAGAACTACGAATCGTGAATCGTGAATTCGGAGCAATGCCTCGTTAGCCGCGGCAACTCACTCCCACTCATAACTCACGATTCACACTTCACAATTCACGATCGCGGTGCTTACCGCTGCTCGACCGGCACGAATCGCTGCGGATACTCGGGACCGACGTAGTCGGCGCGCGGGCGAATCAGTCGGTTGTTGGCGTACTGCTCGAGGATGTGCGCCGTCCACCCCGACATGCGGCTGACGGCGAAGATCGGCGTGTAGAGATCGATCGGAATACCGAGCGTGTAGTACATCGACGCCGAGTAGAAATCGACGTTCGGGTTCAGCTTCTTCTCGCTCTTGACGAGCGCTTCGATCCGCTGCGAGATGTCGAACCACGCCGTACTGCCGGCGCGCTTTCCGAGGTCGCGCGACATCTGGCGCAGGTGGGTGGCGCGCGGGTCCTCGGTGCGGTAGACGCGGTGGCCGAAACCGGAGATCTTCTCCTTGCGCGCGAACTTGCCACGCACGAACTCGTCGATGCGATCGCCGGTTGCCGTCTCGCCCAGGTCGAGCAGCATCTTCATGACCTCGGCGTTCGCGCCGCCATGCAGCGGCCCCTTCAGCGTGCCGATCGCCGCCACGACCGCCGAGTAGATGTCGGTGAGCGTCGCCGCGGCCACGCGGCCCGCGAACGTCGACGCGTTCAGCTCGTGATCGGCGTGGAGGATCAGGGCCACGTCGAAGGCGCGAATCGCCGTCGAGTTCGGCCGCTCACCGGTCAGCATGTAGAGGAAGTTCGCCGCGTGGCTCATCGCCGGGTCCGGCGCGATGACCCCACCGCTCGCCTGCAGGCGTCCCCACGTCGCCACGATCGTCCCGACCTGCGCCGTCAGCCGCACCGCCTTGCGATACTGCGCCTGCGGCGACGCGTCGTTCGCTTCGGCGTCATAGTGGCCGAGCGCCGACGTGATGGTACGCAGCGCGTCCATGCCGTCGACGGCCGGCAGGCTGCGCATCAACCGGATGATCGGCTCGGGAAGCGCGCGCGCTGCCGCGAACTGTGACTGCAGGTCGCCAAGCTCCGACCGCGTCGGCAGTCGCCGGTGCCACAGCAGGTAGCAGACCTCTTCGAACGTCGCCGCCTTCGCGAGATCGTGAATGTCGTAGCCGCAATAGGCGAGCACACCGCGATCGCCGTCGAGGTAGCAGATCGCCGACGAGGTTGCGACGACGTCTTCTAGTCCGCCCTTGGGTTTGTCGACTGCAGTAGCCATATCGGTCGATCGTAGTAATGCAAAATTCAAAATGCAAAATGCAAACATCTCATGTACGCGAGAACGGGGCTAATACGTCGCGCATCTCACCCCGACGATGCACGCGCCAGCGTTTGCATTTTGCATTTTGAATTTTGCATTACGCAGGCGCGTCGACGGCGGCCGCGGCACTCGCACGCCGCCCACCGCGCCGCGTCTGCAGCCAGCGCTGCAGCTGCGCCATGTACGTGAACACCACCGGCGTCAGATACAACGTCACCAGCTGGGAGAACAGCAGCCCGCCGACAACCACCAGGCCGAGCGGCTGGCGCGCTTCGCCGCCGGCACCGTAACCAACGGCGATCGGCACCGCGCCGAGCAGCGCCGCCATCGTCGTCATCATGATCGGCCGGAAGCGGATCAGACAGCCGCGATAAATCGCCTCCTCCGAGCTGAGCCCGCTGCGCTCGGCGTCGAGCGCAAAGTCGATCTGCATGATCGCGTTCTTCTCGACGATGCCGATCAGCATGATCATGCCGACGAACGCGTAGATGTTCAGATCCATGTGAAAGACCAGCAGCGTCAGCAGCGCACCGAACGCCGCGGACGGCAGGCCAGACAGGATCGTCAGCGGGTGGATGTAGCTCTCATACAGAATGCCGAGGACGATGTAGACGACGAACACGGCGATGACGAGCAGAATCGCCAGGTTGCCGAGCGCGCCTTCGAACGCCCGCGCCGATCCGAGGAATTGACCGCTGACCCCCTCCGGAAGCGACGAGTCCGCAATCTCCTTCACCTTCGTCAGCACTCCGCCGAGCGATGCGCCGGGCGCCAACCCGAACGAGATGGTGGCTGACGTCAGCTGGCCATAGTGGTTGACCGTCTGTGGTCCGACCTGCTGCTTGACGTTGGCCAGCGTGTCGAGCGGCACCACCGGACCGCTGCCCTTGAAGTAGAGGAGCGACAGCGCTCCGGGATCTTTCTGGAACTGCGGTCCCAGCTCCAGCAGCACTTTGTACTCGTTGACCGCTGCGTAGATGGTCGACACCCAACGCGGTCCGTACGCGTCGTAGAACGCGTTCTCGATCTGGTTGGCGGTGACGCCGAGCACTGCGGCCTTGTCGCGATCGATCTCGACGTTCAACTGCGGGCTGCTGATCTCCAGGTCGCTGGTCAGCGCGTCGATGCCTGGCACGTCGGCGAGCTTGCGCATCAGATCACGCGTCGCCGCATAGAGCTGCTTGGTATCGGCGGCTTGCACCGTGTACTGGTAAGGACTCTTGCTGACCTGTCCGCCAATCCGAATCGTCGGCGGATTCTGCAGGAACACCTCCATCCCGGGGAGCTCGGCAAGCTGCGGCCGCAGGCGCGCGATGACCTCGGTGACGTTGTCGCTCCGTTCGCCGCGCGGCTTCAACGTCACCACCAACTGCCCGAGGTTGGGGCCACCGAGCGTGTTGGCGGTGGCGCCTCCGATCGTCGAGACGATGCCCTGAACAGTCGGATCGTGCTGAATGATCTCCGACACCTGGCGCTGGTACTTCACCAGGTTGTCGTAGGACGTCCCCTGTGCGGCTTCGGTGGTCACGACGATCTGGTCGGTGTCCTGCTCGGGAATGAATCCCTTCGGAACGATGATGAACAGGAACACGGTCGCAATCAGCACCAGCGCGGCGGCGGCAAGCGTCAGCCCGCGATAGCGCATCGCGACCTGCAGCGTGCGATCGTACCCACGGAGCAGCGCCTCGAAATAGCGCTCCGTGACCGTGCCCAGCCGACCGAGCAGTCCTCGTGGGCCGCCATGTGCCGGCCGCCGCAGGAAGCGGCTGCACAGCATCGGCGTCAACGTCACCGACACGACCCCCGAGATCAGGATCGCGACGCAGATCGTCACGGCGAATTCCCGGAACAGCCGTCCCAGCACGCCGCCCATGAACAGCACCGGGATGAACACGGCTGCCAGCGACAGCGTCATCGACACGATGGTGAAGCCGATCTCCCGTGACCCGACCAATGACGCGGTCAGCGGCTCCTCTCCCTCCTCGACGTGCCGGTAGATGTTCTCCAGCATCACGATCGCGTCGTCGACGACGAACCCGACCGAGAGGATGAGCGCCATCATCGACAGGTTGTCGAGGCTGTAGTCGAGCAGATACATCACCGCGAACGTGCCGACGATCGAGAACGGCAACGCCAGGCTCGGGATGACGGTCGCCCACACGTTACGCAGGAAGATGAAGATGACGGTGATGACGAGGCCGAGCGTCAGCACCATCGTGAACTGCACGTCGTGATACGACTCGCGGATGGTCGCCGAGCGGTCGTAGAGCACGTCCATGTGGACGCTGGTCGGCAGCTCGGCGCGGAATTGCGGCAGCAGGTTCTTGACGGCGTCAGCGACGGCCATCGTGTTGGTACCAGGCTGCCGCTGGATACCGAGCGTGATCGCGCGCTGTTCACCGTCGGCCGAGTAGTACCACGACCCGGTATGCGGATCCTCGGCGCCATCCACGACCGTGCCCAACTGCTCGAGTCGCACCGGGGCGCCGCCTCGATAGGCGACGACCATGTTCTTGAACTCGTCGGCGTTGGTGAGCTGCCCCGTCGCCTGCAGCGTGTACGCGCGATGCGGGCCGATGATGTTGCCAGCCGGCACGTTGACGTTCCACTGCCGAATCGCGTTCTCGACTTCGTTGATGCCAATCTGCCGTGCCGCCAGGGCATGCGGATCGAGCTGCGCGTGTACGGCGTACTTCTGGCTGCCAAGGACCTGCACCTGGGCGACGCCGTTCACCTGCGAAATCCGCTGCGCGATGCGCGTCTCCGCCCATTCGTCGAGCGACCACGCCGGCAGCGTCTTCGACCAGATCACCAGATAGAGAATCGGCTGGTCGGCGGGGTTGACCTTCGTGAACGTCGGCGGCGTCGGCATGCCCTGCGGCAAGAGGCGGCTCGCCTGCGTGATGGCGCCCTGCACGTCGACGGCGGCGCCATCGAGATTGCGATCGAGGTTGAACTCGAGCGTCACCTGCGTCGACCCGAGCGAGTTCACCGACGTCATCGACTCGAGGCCGGCGATCGTCGAGAACTGGTTCTCGAGCGGCGTCGCCACGGACGCGCCCATCGTCTGCGGGCTGGCGCCCGGCAGCTGCGCCGTGACCAGCAGCGTCGGGAAGTCGACGTTCGGCAAATCGCTGACCGGCAGCGAACGGTAGGCGACCGCGCCGAACAGCGCGATCGCCGCCATCAGCAGGCTGGTCGCGATCGGCCGGCGGATGAATCCTTCAGAGACGTTCATAACTTATGCGGTGGCCTTGGGCGTCGCGTTGGCGAGCGTCGGCGCGGTAACGGCGGCGATGTTTCTGGTCTTCACGGCACCAGCGAGCCACGTGTAAACGACCGGCGTGAGATACAGCGTGATCAACTGCGATACGACCAGCCCGCCGACGACGGCGAGGCCGAGCGGCCGGCGCGCTTCGCCGCCGGCGCCGTAACCGAACGCGATCGGCAGCGAACCGAGCAGCGCCGCTGCAGTCGTCATCATGATTGGGCGGAAACGGATGATGCAGCCTTCGTAGATCGCGTCGACGGGAGACTTGCCGTGGGTGCGCTCCTGATCGAGCGCAAAATCGATCTGCATGATCGCGTTCTTCTTCACGATCCCGATCAGCATGATCAGCCCGACGAACGAGTAGATATTCAGCTCGTTGCCGAACAACCACAGCGTGACCAGCGCGCCGAGGCCCGCCGACGGCAATCCGGAGAGGATCGTGATCGGATGGATGTAGCTCTCGTAGAGCATTCCGAGCACGATGTAGACGACGCCGATGGCGAGCAACAGCAGGAACGACAGGTTCGACAGCGACGACTGGAACACCTTCGCCGAGCCCTGGAAGCTCGTGGTGACGGTTGGCGGCAGGATCTGCTTCGCCAACGCCGTCACCTTGTCCACCGCCTCGCCGAGCGACACGCCGGGACGAACGTTGAAGGAGATCGCCACGGCCGGCAGCTGACCGACGTGGTTGACCGATTGCGGGCCGACGGTCTCCTTGAACTTCACCACCGACGGCAGCGACACCATGCCGCCACCCGGCGCTTTGAAGGCGATCTTGTCGAGCGTGTCGGCCTGCTGCTGATATTGCGGATCGAGTTCGAGCAGCACGCGGTACTGCGACCGCGGCCCATAGATGGTCGTCGCCCAGCGCGGACCAAGGCCGCTGCTCAATGTGTTGGCGATCGATGACGCGTTCAGGCCCACCGCCGCCGCCTTGTCCCGGTCAATCAGCAGGTCGACACGCGGGCTTCGCGATTCGAGGTTGGTGTTGACGTCCTGGACCTCGGGCAGCGTCGCGATCGCAGCCATCAATCGCGGCGTCCAGACGTACAGGTCCTCGGTGTTGAGGCTCTGCACCATCAGGTTGTAGCCGCTGTCGCCGCGGAAGCCGCCAATCTGCAGCGACTGCGGCACGTTGACGCCGGCGCGGAATTGCGGAAAGCGGTTGATGACGCCACGGAGCTGCTGTGCAATGATCGACGCGCTTACCGGTCGCGTCGCTCGGGGCGTCAACTGAATCTGCAGCCGCCCCTGGTTCATGCCGCCGGCGCTGCCGCCGCCGGTGTTCACCATCATTGCCTCGACATACGGATTCTTGTTGACGGCGTCGGCCACGCGCTGCGTCGTATCCACCATCTCGTAGTACGACGTGCCCTGCGCCGCACGCAGGTTGATGAACAGCGCGTCGTTATCGGAGTCGGGGATGAAGCCCTTCGGCACCACGCTGTACATGTGCACCGTCGCCCACAGCACGACGCCGAATACCGCCAGCATGGCCAACCGGTGCCGCAGTACCAGCCGCAGGCTGCGCGCGTAGCCGGCCTGCAGCGCATCGAAGGCGCGGTCCATCAGACCGGCGAACCCCTTCTTCGAGTGCACGACCTTCAGGAAGCGGCTGCACAGCATCGGCGTCAGCGTCACCGACACCACACCGGAAATCAGTATCGCCGTCGTGATCGTGACCGCGAACTCCCGGAACAGCCGGCCCAGGATGCCCGCCATGAACAGGATCGGGATGAACACCGCCGCGAGCGACGTCGTCATCGTCAGGATCGTGAAGCCGATCTCCTTCGAGCCCTTCATCGCCGCTTCGAGCGGTCCCTCGCCCGACTCCATGTGCCGGACGATGTTCTCCAGCATCACGATGGCGTCGTCGACGACGAAGCCAATCGACAGGATCAGCGCCATCATCGACAGGTTGTCGAGGCTGTAGTTCAACACCTGCATGACGGCGAAGGTGCCGAGAATCGAGAACGGCAACGCCAGCGCCGGAATCAGCGTCGCCGACCAGTTGTGGAGGAACAGGAAGATGACCGCGATCACCAGGAACAGCGTGATCACCATCGTCACCTGGATGTCGCCGAAGGCCTGGCGGATGGTCTTCGATCGATCTTGCCGGATGCTCAGGTGGACCGACGGCGGCAGCTGCGCCTCGAGGCTCGGTATCACCGCGCGCACGCGATCCGTGACCTCGATCACGTTGGTGCCGGGCTGCTTCTGCACCTGCAGCGTGATCGCCCGACGCTTGCCTTGCTTCGTGTAGAGCCACGCCGCCTGCGTGACCGTCTCGACACTGTCGATGACGTTGGCGACCTGCTCGAGGCGCACCGGCCGGCCCTGTTTGTAGGTGATGACGATCGGGCGGAACGCGTCCGCGGTCTTCAGCAGATCTCCGGATGGTGTCTGCAGCAGGCCGTTGGCGGTAATCGTGTAGGTCGACGCGGCGCCGTACAGCTGACCGGTCGGCTCATTGGCGTTCCAGTTCGTGAGCGCCTGATCGACCTCGTTGATGCCGACGCCTTCCGCCTGCAGCTTGTTGGGGTCGAGCTGCACGCGAACGGCGTACTTCTGCGCGCCCTGAACCTGCACCTGCGCCACCCCGCTGATCTGCGAGATCCGCGGCGCCAGGATGTTTTCGGCGAACTCGTCGACTTCGGACATCGCCAACGTGTCCGAGGTCAGGTTCAACTGCAGGATCGGCTGATCGGCGGGGTTCTGCTTGCGGAACGACGGTGGCGCGAGCAGCGTCGACGGCAGCAGCGGCATTGCCGCGGCGATTGCCGTCTGCACATCGACGACGGCGCTGTCGATGTTCCGATCGAGATCGAACGACAGCGTGATTTGACTGCTGCCGGCACCACTGCTCGACGTCATCTCGTCGATCCCGGCAATCGTCGTGAACTGCCGCTCGAGCGGGCTGGCCACCGTTGCCGCCATCGTCGCCGGATCGGCGCCAGGCAGATTCGCCTGCACGTTGATCGTCGGATAGTCGACCGCGGGCAGATCGCTGACGGCGAGCTGGCGATACGCGAGCACGCCGAACAGCGCGATCGCCGCCATCAGCAAGCTGGTGGCGATCGGACGCTTGATGAAGATCGCGGAGATGTGCACGACGCGCTCTGGCTACGATCCCGAGCCGCCGTTGCGCCGGCCTCGCCCGCCGTTGCGGCCGCCGCGCCCGGCTCGGCCACCGCCCAGCGTCGCGCCGTTCGGATCGGAGAGCTGCACGGCGGTGCCCTGCTCGAGCCGGAGCTGCCCCTCCGTCACAACCGTCTCGCCGGGTGTCAACCCCTTCTGCACGACGATGTCGTCGCCAACGCGCTGACCGGTGACGACGGGCCGTTGCTCGGCGCGCCTGTCGGCGCCGATCACGAATACGAAGTTGCCGTCCTGCCCGGTCTGGATCGCTTCCTGCGGGACAACCGTCGCGCCGCTGACGGTCGCGAGCTGCAGCGTGACGCGCGCGAACTGACCGGGCCACATGCGGTGGTCCTTGTTGTCGAACGCCGCCTTGAGCTTGATGCTGTCGGTCGACGGATCGACGGTGTTGTCCCAGAACGTCAGGCGGCCGCTGATCGTGGCGGGATCGCCATCCTGCGGTGCCGCAATGACCATCAGCGATCGACCGCCCGCCGCCGCATTCTTGATAGTGGCGAGATGCACCGACGGGACGGTGAAGGTGACGTACACCGGCTCGATCTGCGCGATCGTCATCAGCTGCGTGCTGTTGGCGGTCACGAGGTTGCCGCCCTTGACGGTGAGATCGCCGGTGCGGCCATCGATCGGCGACCGCATGACCGTGTAGCCCAACTGCACGCGCGCGGCGTTGACGGCGGCGCGTTGAACTTCGAGCTGGGCCCGTGCGCTGTCGACGGCAGCCGCGTCCGCCTTTACGGCGAGCGCGGTGGCGTCCGCTTGCGCCTTCGATTGGTCGCCGGCGTCCTTGGCGACAATGCCGCGTTGGACGAGCTGCTGCTGGCGCTCGGCCGCTGTGACCTGATATTCGGCGTTCGACTGGTCGCGCGCGAGCTGCGCCTCGGCCTGCTTGACGAGCGCCTCGTCGCGGACGAGATTCGCCTGCGCCTGCTCGAGCGTCGATTCGAGCGGCCGCCGGTCGATGGTGAAGAGCACGGCGCCCTTCTTCACGAAATCGCCTTCGTGGAAGCTGACCTGCTCCAGCGTGCCGGTGACCTGCGATCGCACGGCGATCATCGTCGAGGCCTCGACGTTGCCGACGGCGGCAATCTCCACCGGCACGTCGCGTTGTGACACCTTTGCGACAACAACCGGCTGCGCACCGCCGCGCCCGGCGCCGCGACCGCCCCGGCCACCACGACCGCCGCGGCCCCCGCCGCCGCCGGTGTCGGCCTGCTGCGCCTCTGTCTGACTACACGCGGCGGCGAGCAGCGCACAGGCGATGACCGCCACGCCGCAGGCGTGATGAAAACGAAGTGAGAACACCATTCCGCATCCCGAGAAGCAGGCGCGCCACAACGGCGGACCTACGTCGTATACGGATCGAGGCAGGGCCCGTATTTACGGGCAAAAATGCCCCATTGGCGCTCAGAATCGCCTCAGTGGCAGGACGGCGAGACGATCGCGTGATGGGCTCAGAGTTCTGTCGTGATCACCATCGCGCGCACGGAGCGGTGCCGCTGCGCGTGCATGATCGCCACACGGGGCACCGTCGCAGACCAAATGCAAAATTCAAAATGCAAACCGTTCCCTGTACGTGACAAAGGGGTGAACGGCGCGGCGCTGTCCACCCCTATGCTGCAAACACCGTCGTGTTTGCATTTTTCATTTTGAATTTTGCATTGCTCTACAGTTCTTCCTCAGTCGCGGGATTGAGGACGACGCTCTCGCCGGCGTACTGCTGGATGACCGACATCAGGCCCATGTAGAGGAAGCCGATCTGGAACAGCACCAGGAACGGCAGGGTGCCGTAGATGCCGTTGGCGAGCGCGTAGAACACGGTGGCAGTGAAGTAGAGGCCGAGCGCCAGCTCGATGATCGGCTGGACGACGAAGCTCTGGCGGTACTTCTTGCCGATCCACTCGTCGCCGCGCGCTTCGACGCGGTACTTCGGCGTGCGGGCGAACTCGCTCTGCTTGTTGAAGAGCGCTTCGAACACCGCGCGCGTGTTGTTGACGGCGAGGCCGATGCCGATCGACATCAGGAACGGCAGATACTTCGCGCGAGTGATCCAGTCCTTGTGCAGCTCGCGCTGGCAGACCATGTAGAAATTGGCGACGGATGCCGTGGCCGCGAAGAACAGCGGCACGTCGATCAGCAGCATCTCGTACCAGCCCATGTTGTAGCGGATGACCATCGACGGGGCCATCAGGACCGACAACACGCACATCAACGGGTAGTTGAAGTTCGCGGACAGGTGGAAGAACGCCTCCGCCTTGACGCTCAGGGGCAGGTTCGAGCGCAGGATGCGCGGCAGCAGCTTGCGGCAGGTCTGAATCGACCCCTTCGCCCATCGATGCTGCTGCGACTTGAACGAGTTCATCTCGACCGGCACTTCGGCCGGCGCGATCAGGTCCGGCAGGAACACGAAGCGCCAGCCGCGGAGCTGCGCACGGTAGCTGAGGTCGAGGTCCTCGGTCAGCGTGTCGTGCTGCCACCCGCCGGCATCGGCGATCGCTTCCCGACGCCAGATGCCGGCCGTGCCGTTGAAGTTGAAGAAGTGGCCTGACCGATTGCGCGCGCCGTGTTCGAGCACGAAGTGCGCGTCGAGCAGAATCGACTGCACCTTCGTCAGAAGCGAGTAATCCTGATTGATGTGGCCCCAGCGCGCCTGCACCATCGCGATTTTCGGATCGACGAAGTAGGGCACGGTGCGGCGCAGGAAGTCGGCCGTCGGCATGAAGTCGGCGTCGAAGATGGCGATGAACTCGCCCTTCGCGACCTTCATGCCGGCTTCGAGCGCGCCGGCTTTGTAGCCGGTGCGATCCGTACGATGGAGATACGTGATGTCAATGCCGCGCGCGGCATTACGCCGCACGGCCTGCTCGGCGACGTGCCGCGTCTCGTCGGTCGAGTCGTCCAGCACCTGGATCTCGAGCAGGTCGCGCGGATAGTCGATCTCGCACACGGCGTCGATCAACCGGTCGGCGACGTACATCTCGTTGTAGATCGGCAGCTGGATCGTGACCGGCGGCAGCGTCGCCATCGGACCGGCCGGAACAGGCAGCCGATCCTTGTATTTCATGTACAGGTAGACCAGGTAATAGCGATGCCACCCGTACACCGCAAGAATGACCAGAACGAAAAAATAGGTGGCGAGAACGATCGTTTCGCCGACGCTCATAGGGTGGGAACACCCGCGGTACGCACGATCAGGAATTATAGTTTCAGGCGACGCAAAGTCAACGAAACCGAGCCATTTACGGGCCTTTCCCGCACATGAATCGATCCGAACTCGAACGCCTGCTCACCGACGTCAAGAGCGGCACGACCGACGCCGCTGCCGCCAGCGAGCGCATCCTTGCCGCGATGCGCGCCGCACCATTCGAGGATCTCGGCTTCGCGCGCGTCGACACCCATCGCGAGCTCCGCCAGGGATTCCCGGAAGTGATCCTCGGCATGGGCAAGACGCCCGATCAGATTGCCGCGATTGCCGAACGCATCGTCAACAGACGCCAGGCGCTGCTGGTGACGCGAACGACGGCCGATGCCTACGCCGCGGTGCGATCGGTCGCGCCGGGCGCCGTCTATCACGAGCAGGCGCGGGCCATCACCCTGGAGCAGGGCGATGTCCCTCGTGGTCACGGAACGATCACGATCGCGTGCGCGGGGACCTCGGATCTTCCGGTGGCCGAAGAAGCCGCGGTCACGGCCCGACTGATGGGCAACGACATCGATCGCCTGTCCGACGTCGGCGTCGCCGGCATCCATCGCCTGCTGCGCGAACACGATCGCCTGCAGCGCGCGCGCGTGATCATCGTCGTCGCCGGCATGGAAGGCGCGTTGCCGAGCGTCGTTGCCGGGCTTGTCAAGGTGCCGGTCATCGCCGTGCCGACCAGCATCGGCTACGGCGCGAGCTTCGGCGGACTCGCGGCGCTCCTCGGCATGTTGAACAGCTGCGCCAACGGCGTCGCCGTCGTGAACATCGACAACGGCTTCGGCGCCGCCTGGATCGCCAGCGCGATCAATCACTCGTAAACCGCCGAGTGCGGAGGGCGAGCCCCAAGGGACCCGCCGGTTGCACCGCCTAGTAAACTTAACGGTCCTCTCTATGCAGCCGAGCGCCCTGCGGGCCCTCGAATTCGATCGGATCGTCTCGGTGGTGACCGGCCTCGCGGTCACGCCTCCGGGCCGGGACCGGCTCGCCGACCTCCAGCCGATGACCGACGCCTCGCGCGTCGTTGCCGCACAGCGCGCGACGACCGAAGGCGCGCGGTTTCTGGCTGACTCGCCGGGCTTCCCGCTGCGCGCGCCATCGGATCTCGACGAGATTCTCGATGCGCTCGGCGTCGAAGGCCGTCCGCTCGAACCGCTGCGCCTGCTCGGACTGTCCGAGTACCTCGAATCGATCGAGCAGTCGCGCGGCGCGGTCAATCGCGTTTCGGGCTTTCCGATTCTGACCGCGCTCGTCCAGACGGTCGCGTCGTTCCGCGGCGAGATCGCTGACGTGCGCCGCAAGATCGATCCGTCCGGCGACGTCGCCGACAACGCCAGCCCGGCGCTCGCGTCGATTCGCGATCGGCTGCGCCGTCACAAGCAGAAGCTGCGCAGCACGCTCGATGCGTTCGTGCGCGGCCCTGACTCGTCGAAGTACCTGCAGCAGCAGGTGGTGACCGATCGCAACGGCCGCTATGTGCTGATGGTGCGCGCCGAACACCGCAGCGCGATTCCCGGCATCGTTCATGGCGGATCAGCGAGCGGCGCCAGTCTGTTCGTGGAGCCGCTCGAGACCGTCGAGATCAACAACGAGATCGTCGAGCTCGAAGAGCAGGAAGCCGAGGAAGTGCGGCGCATCCTGCTGGCGCTGACTGACGCGTTCCGCGGGCGGCCATCGGATCTTCAGCGCACGGTCGGCGTCGCCACCGAGCTCGATGTGATTCAGGCGCGCGCGCGGTTCTCGCACCTGGTCGGCGGCATCGAAGCCTCGATCGCCACCGATGGCACGTTCGAGCTGCGCGGCGCGCGACACCCGCTGCTGATGCGGCGCGTCGTGACGCGCGTCGACGAAGAGGCGCACGCCCCTGAAAACCCGGAGCCGGTCGACATCCTGCTGACGCCGCCCGCGCGCATCCTCGTCATCACCGGGCCGAATACCGGCGGCAAGACGGTGGCGCTGAAAACGGCGGGACTGCTGGCGATGATGGCGCAGGCCGGACTGCACGTGCCGATCGAACAGGGATCGCGGCTGCCGGTGTTCCGATCGCTCTTCGCCGACATCGGCGACGAGCAGTCGATCTCGGCGAGCCTCAGCACCTTCTCGGCGCACATCACCAACGTCGTGTCGATGGACCGGCAACTAGCGCTGCCGGCGCTGGTGCTGCTCGACGAAGTCGGCGCCGGCACCGATCCCGCCGAAGGCGGGGCGCTCGGCACAGCCGTCATCGATCACTTCCGGCAGCGCGGCGCGCACCTTGTGGCGACGACGCACTACGACTCGCTGAAGTCGTATGCCTCGACGACTGAAGGCGTGGTGAGCGCGGCGTTTGGTTTCGACCCGCAGAACTTCGCGCCGACATATCGGTTGATCTACGGGTCGCCGGGCCGCAGCCTCGCCATCGAGATCGCGGCGCGGCTGGGCATGCCGAAGAGCGTCATTGCCGCAGCGCGCGAGAACCTGAGCGAACGGGAGAAGCAGCTCGCCGAACACCTGGCGCGCGTCGATCAGGACCTGGCGCGGCTGCAGGAAGAACGGCGGCAGCTTTCTCGTGAGCGGCTGGCCGTCGCCGACTCGGAGAAGAAGCTGCGCGCGCGCGAAGAATCAATCCGCGACCGCGAGGAGACGTTCCGTCGTCGCCTCGATGCGAAGCTCGAAGACCAGCTGCGCGACGCACGGCGGGAGATCGACACGGTCATCGAAGGGCTGAAGGCGCGCGCGGCGGAACTGTCCGATCAGGCCGCAGTGCGGCTGCGTACCGGCGACAAGCTGCGCGCCGCCGGGATCAACACCGGCGACACCGGCGCCATGCGCGGCGACGCGCGGGCCGCGCTCGACGCCGTCGTCAATCGGCTGAAGAACAAAACCGATGCGCCGGCCGCGACCGCGTCCGAGGCGCCACCGATACCCATCGAGGCAGGAACGCGCGTCATCGTCGGATCGCTCGGCCTCGAAGGCACGGTCGTCGAGGTGCACGGCAAGCACGCCGAGATCGACATGAAAGGCAAGCGCCTGCGCGCCGCGCTGCGCGATCTGCGCGCGGTTACCGGGGCGAACGCCGGGTCCGCTGCGCGGGACCCGGCCTACGTACGTAGGGCGGGGTCCGGCGCAGCCGGACCCGCCAACTCTCGGGCCGCCGTGCACGTTAACGTGAACTATCAGCCGCGCGAAGGGCTGCTGTCCGAGTTGAACGTGATCGGCAACAGCGTCGACGAAGCGATCGATCGGCTCGACAAGTTCCTCGACCAGGCGATGTCGACGGACATCCGTGAACTGCGGATCGTCCACGGCCATGGCACCGGGCAGCTGCGCCGCGCCGTCGGCGAGTACCTCAAGAACCACCCGCTGGTATCGCGGTACGAACTCGCCCCGCAGAATCAGGGCGGCGGCGGCGCGACGATCGTGGAGCTGAAGGACTGATGGCGCTGTTCCCGCAGTCCTTCATCGAAGACGTCAAGCGCCAGGCCGACATCGTCACGGTGATCCAAGACTACGTGTCGCTGAAGAAGGTCGGCGCCACCTACAAGGGGCTGTGTCCGTTTCACGGCGAGAAGACCCCGTCGTTTCTTTCCAGCACAGTGGGATCCGAAGCTTGGAATTCACGTGACTTGAAGTCGCG
>JADMIO011281658.1_pt1 | contig 43111 bp, 34 predicted proteins | sample 8958161 | NCBI WGS metagenome assembly JADMIO01 (sample SAMN16585339, study PRJNA669376) | soil metagenome | isolation source: Crop rotation soil | place: USA: Cullars Rotation, Alabama | collected 2011
CCGCCGTGTCGCCGTGGCCGGGGAAATGTTTGCCGAACGCGAGCACGCCCCTGCCCTGCAGACCTTCGACGTAGGCAACACCGAGCTCCGCAACGCGCGCGGGCGCCGAACCGTAGGAGCGAATGCCGATGACGGGATTCGCCGGGTTGTTGTTCACGTCGAGATCGGGCGCGAAATTCGTATTGAGCCCGACAGCGATCATCTCGGCCGCCATGGCTTCGCCGACCCGACGCGCGTTCGCCGCGGCCTTCGCGACGTCGAGCGCCGAAGCGCCGACCGCCATCGCGCCGGGAAACTCCGTGAACCCCTTCTTCGTCGTGAGGCGCGCGACGCGTCCGCCTTCCTGGTCGATCGCGATGAAGAGTCCCACGCCACCCGCGGCGCGCGCACTGGCCTGCATCTCGTTCGTCACGCGCGCGACCTGCGCGGGCGACTCGACGTTGGGGGCAAAGAAGATGATGCCGCCCACTTGGTATTTCTCGATCATCTCGCGCGCAGCCGCATCGTAGCTCGCGCCGTCGAACCCGATGACCATGAGCTGCCCGACCTTCTGCTCGAGCGTCATCCGCGCCAGTAGCGCCTCGACGTCGGGCGTCGCCGGCGTGACCGGCACGGCGGCCTGCGGCTTCGGCGCAGGAGTCGAAGCCGGCGGCGGCGTGGACGTCGTGCAGGCGGCGAACAACAGCGAGGCGGCAAACAACGAAAGCGAAACGCGAAGGCTCATGCGACGGTCACTCTAAAAAGCGGAGGCGCGGGAAAGAGAGGAAAAAATGGTTGCGCATTTGTCCCGCGAGTTGAGCCGCAGTCCACGAAGCTCAACCACGGATGAACCCAGATGAACACGGATACCCAAACCCCGCGCTTTTGATCCACGTTCATCCGCGTCCATCCGTGGTTGCTCGGGCTTTATCGTTCTACTGTTTGAGCGCGAGCAGCGTGTTTCGCCGGAAACGCATCGGTTACCTCAGGGATCATGCGCCCCACCCCGCTTCGCTCGTCCTTGCTGTTCCTTGCCTCCGTCGCGCTGCTTCTCGCCGCGGAACCCGCCGCGGGAAAGTTCAAACCGATCCGCATCAAGGCGGGCGTCACCGCGCCGTTGACGGACGAGGCCGGCGTCGTGTGGGAGGCGGACCACGGCTTCAAGGATGGCGAGACGATCGAGCGCGAGGGGCTCCCCATCGCCAACACGAAGACCCAGTCGCTCTACCGCAGCGAGCGCTACAGCATGACGGCGTTCTCGCAGCCGGTGCCGAACGGGAAGTATGTCGTGAAGCTCCATTTCGCGGAGACCTTCGACGGCATCAGCGGGCCGAAGCAGCGCGTGTTTTCGTTCAACGTCGAGGGGAAGGATTTCAAGGACTTCGACGTCTGGGCGAAATCGGGCGGTTTCGCCCGTGCCTACATCGAGACCGTCAACGTCGAGATCGCCGACGGCAAACTCGACATCACGTTCACGGCGGGCACGGAGAATCCGGAGATCAACGCGCTGGAGATCCTGCCGGCGATGTGAACGTTAAGCGTTGAGCGTTCACCGCCGGCGGCATGACTTTGGCGCATGCGCCTCGTCATCATCGAAAGCCCCTACGCCGGCGAGATCGAAGCCAATGTGACCTACGCGCGCGCATGCGTGCGCGACTCGCTCAGCCGTGGCGAAGCGCCGATCGCCAGCCACCTGCTCTATACGCAGCCCGGCATCCTGCGCGACGAAGTGCCCGCGGAGCGCCAGTGGGGCATCGACGCCGGCCTCGCATGGCGCCGCGTCGCCGAAGCTTCCGTCGTCTACACCGACCGCGGCGTTTCCTCCGGCATGGAATACGGCATCGCGCTCGCCCGCGCCGCGGGCAAGCCCGTGGAGTTTCGCACCCTGCCCACCGAGACGGCCTAGCCGGCCGCGCTAGGGATTCACGACGATCTGCGTGGTCACGTCCGTGCCGTTCTGCATCAGGCGCGCCTGGTTGGTCTGCGCCGTCAGCGGAACGCCGTGTGAGGTCGTGCCGGCCGTGAACTTGAGCTGCGTGATGCCGCTGACCTGGACCGCCGCCCGGTTGCTTTGGAAAAGATTCCCGCCCGTGATGCGCACGTCGGCGCCACCGCCGAGCGTCAGGTAGGGCGTCGCCGTGCCACTGGCATCGATGTCGCCGACAAACACGGGGCCGGTGAACTCCACGCCCGGCGCGTTCACGCCCACGGTGCCGGTGGTGTTGAAATAGCTGCCGTTCGCCGTGCGCAGGCCGCCGAACTTCCCGTTCACGCTCGAGATGGAGATGGACGCGATGTCGGCGAAGCCGTCGTAGGTCTCGCTGTCGCGGAAGAGCGCCTGGTTGACGGCGTTCGCTCGGCCGACGCTGAAGACCGAGGCGTTCGTCGTCTCGTTCGCCCCGACGATCAGGATCGTGGCGTGGCCCTTCATGTATTCCACCGACTGGTTGTATTTTTTCGGCAGGGCCGGACCGGTCGCCGCGTCAAGCAGGAGCGTCAACGTGCCCGCGCCCGCGAACTCGACCTGCACGATGTCGTCGTTGAGATCGATGTAGGAAATACGGGTGACCTGGCCCGGATCGGCGGTGATCGTGGCCGCCGCACCGGTGAGCAGGATCTGGTCGTAGATGTTGCCGGTCGGATGGCGAATGTCCTGGCCGACTTCCGTCCCGGCGCCCGCGACCTTCGCGGTGGACGCGAGGCTCACGACCGCGGGCTGGCTCACGGTCGAGCCGGCCGAATTGATCAGCACCAACGTATAGGCGCCGGCGCTGGCCACGTCGAAGTTCGAGAGCGTGAGGTCCGCCGCTGTCGCCCCGGCGATGTCGACGCCATTCCGCCGCCACTGATACGTCGGCGCAGGCGTGCCGGTGCCGGCGCCCGTCAGGGTCGTCGTGCCGCCGGGAGCCACCGTGCGCCCCGTCGGATGCAGGCTGAAGGTCGGCGCGGCGGTCACCGTGACAGTGAGCGAATTGTTGGTCGTCTGCGTCGAATTCGAGGCGCTGACGGTGATGACGAATACTCCGGCGGCCTGGAACTCGCCCGAGATCACGCCGGTCGCGGTGTTCAGCAGCACGCCCTCGGGCAGATTCGTCGCGGCGAAACTGGACGCCGCGGTCGAGGTCGTGATCTGGAAGGAGAACGGCTGCTTCGCCACGGCCGTGGCGTTCGTCACGCTCGTGATCGCGAAGGGGTTGAAGCCGCCCCCGCCACCACCACCGCCACCTCCGCCGCTGGCCGCGCTCAAATTGATCGTCAGTGTCGCCGTCCCCGTGCCGATGGCGTTCGTCGCCCCCACCGATACGGCCACGCTGCCCGTCACGGCCGGGGTGCCACTGATGGCCCCCGTCGTAGCGTTGATTGTCAGGCCCGCGGGCAGGCCGCTGGCCGTGAACCCGGTGGGCGAATTACTCCCCGTAACCGTGAAGGAGAATGGCGTGCCCGCGGTGCCTGATGCCGTCGCCGCGCTCGTGATCGTCGGCGCCGAGCCGATCCTGATCGTCAACGTCGAGGTCGGTCCGGTGCCGACGCTGTTGTTCGCACTCACCGTCAGCGTGTAGGCGCCGAAGACCGCGCTGGTCGCGGTGAGCGCGCCGGTCGCGGTGTTGGCCGACAGCCACGAAGGCAGGCCGGTGATGTTGAAGCTCGTGGGCGTGTTGCTCGCCGTGAGCGTGAACGAGAAAGCGCCACCCACAGTCGTGCTTGAAGCGGTGGCCGCGCTCGTGATCGCCGGCAGATCGCCGATCGTGATCACCAGCGTGGACGAAGCACCGGTGCCCGCGTTGTTCGTCGCGCTGACCGTCACCGTCGAAACTCCCGTGACCTGTGGCGTGCCGCCGATCGCTCCCGTCGCGGAATCCAGCGTGAGCCCGAGCGGCAGCCCGCTCGCGGAAAACGACAGCGGTGAATTGCTCGCCGTAAGTGCAAACGCAAAAGCCTGACTGAGCTGGCCGTTCGCCGTGCCCGCGCTCGTGATCGCCGGCACCGATGAAGAGGCGGCGATCGTGATCGTCAGCGTCGTCACCGCGCCCGTGCCCGAGCCGTTGTTGGCGCTCAGGCTCACTTGCGACGTTCCCGCCGCGGTCGGCGTGCCCGTGATCTGGCCGTTCGTCGTGTTGGCCGAGAGTCCCGCCGGCAGTCCGGTGATGTTGAAACTCGTCGGCGATCCGCTCGCCGTCGTCGAATACGTGAACGCCTGGCCCATCGTTCCACTCGCCGTCGTCGCGCTCGTGATCGCCGGCGTGCCGGCCGCGGCATCGACCACGAGGACGTAGGCCAGGTTGTTCGTCACGCCCGCGAGGGTGATCGAAATATTCCCACTGTAGGTTCCGGCCGTCGACGTCGTGCCGCCGATCAAACCGGAGCTCGCGTTGATCAGGATGCCCGACGGCAGGCCGGTCGCCGCATAGACGCTCCCCGCGCCCGCCGCGGGATTCGTGGTGACTTGAAACGAGTAAGCGACCCCCACCTGCGCGTGGGGCAGGCTCGATTGCGCGAAGGCGGCGAGGCCGCAGCCGAGCCAGAGCGCAAGACCGATGCAGCGACGAAGGAAGGTGCTCATGGGCCGGTCACGAGCTGCAGGCTCGAGTTGATGACGAGGATCAGGGTCACGGGCGGGCTCGCCCCGTTCGCGTTCGTCGCCGTCAGTTCGATTTCGAACCGACCGGACACCGTCGGCGTGCCTGAAATGATGCCAGTGCCCGAGTCCAGCGTGAGGCCGCCGGGCAGCTCGCTGGATGCGAAGGACGTGGCGGCGGGATTCACCCCGATCGTATAAGAGAACGCCGCGCCGATCTGGCCGGTCGCATTCTGGGAACTGACGATTACCGGCGTATTGGCCGCCGCGGCGATCTGCAGGGCGAGCGTGGCCGGACTGCTCGCGCCGGCGGCATTGAGCGCCGTGACTTGCAGCGTGAAGCGGCCGGGCGCTGTCGGCGTGCCCGTAAGCACGCCGGTCGCGCCGTTGAGCGAGAGCCACGCGGGCGCGCCGGACGCTTCAAAAGCGATCGGCGTATTGGTTGCAGTGAGCTCGTGCGAGAAGGCCACGCCCACCTGTCCGACGGCAAACGGCGGACTGCTGATCACGGGCGCGGCGAGCGCCGGCCGGATCGTGATCACCAGGTTGCGCATCGGCCCGGTGCCGGCGCTGTTGGTGCCGAGCAGCGAAACGATGAACACCCCGGCGGTCGTCGGCTTGCCTTGGATGAGGCCGGTGGCGGGATCGACCGCGAGGCCGTCGGGCAGATTCAACGCATCGAGCTCGAGCGGCGGCGGGAAAGGTGTGGGCGACGCCGGCACGCCGGTCGCCGCGATCCGATACGTGAAGTCCTCGCCCACCGTCGCGAGCGCATACAGCGGACTCGTGATCACCGGGACGTTGGCCGCGGGCGCGATCGTGATGAACAACGGCTGCGGCGCGCTGGTGCCGCCGGCATTCGTCGCCGTCATCTCGACGATGAACGAACCCGACTCCGCGGGCCGTCCGCTGAGCAGGCCCGTCGTCGTGTTGAACGCAAGTCCCGCGGGCAGCCGCCCCAGCGCTTCGCCGAGCGGCGCGCGCGGGCTCAAACTGAAACTCGTGATCGGACCGGGGCTCGCCGCCACCGTGTAACTCATATTCGTCCCGACGACACCGCCGGTCGCCGCGGGACTCGTGATCACCGGCGCACCGATCGCCGGCGCGACCAGGAGCTGGAACGCCTGGCTGGCGCCCAGGCCCGCGTCGTTGCTCGCGCGCACCTGCAACACGAAGACCCCGGCCACGGTCGGCGTGCCGCTCAACAACCCACTGGCCGGATCCAGGGTCAGGCCGTTCGGCACCTGGAGCCCGAGCCATGAACTCGGGTTGCCCGTGGCGGCGAACTGATGCGTGAAGGCGACGCCGACGCGCACGTTTTTCACCGCGGGACTCGTGACGACTGCCACCCCGACGGCCGGCAGGATCGTCAGCGTGACATTCTTCGGCGCGCTGACGCCGTTACCGTTCGACGCCGAAACCGAGAACACGATCGGGCCGAGCGGCAGCGTCGCGGGAATGCCCGAGATGATGTTTCCGGTGCACGTAAGCCCATCCGGCAACGGCGACGAACCGTAGCCGTTCGGGCTGTTCGTGGCCGTGATGACATACTGGAACGGCTGGCCCACTCGCGCCGTCGCTTCGCCGCTGCTCGTGATCGTCGGGGCATTTGCGACCGGCGCGATATTGAACAACACCTCGAACGCCAGGCTCGTGCCCGCGGCGTTGCTCGCCGCGAACCACACGCGTTGGGGTCCGACGATCGTCGGCGTCCACGTGATCGCTCCCGTGCTCTGCGTGAGTTGGAGTCCCGCGGGGGCGGGACCGTTGACGACCGCGAAAGAGGTCGGCGAGTTGGACGCCGTGAGCGTCAACGTCAGTTGCTGGCCCACCCGCCCTTGCACGACGGGCACCGTGGTGCCGACCGGCGCGTTGGCAGCGGGACGGATTGAAATGACCAGCGCGGAACTCGGCCCCGTGGCCGCGCCCACCGTGGCGCGCAACTGCAACGTGACCGTCGCCGCTGCCGGCGGGCTGCCCTCGAGCAGGCCCGTGCTCGCGTTCAGCGTGAGCCACCCGGGCAACCCCGAGGCACTGAAGGTCGCGCCTGTCGTGTTCGATGTAACCGTGAAGGTGAAGTTCGCGCCCGCCGTTGCGCTGGCCGTCGACGCGCTCGTGATCAGCGGTGCGCCGGTGGGCGGATTGATCGTCAGGTTCAACGCCACCTGCGTGGATTCGTGCGCGTCGTTTTCGGCCGTGACCTGGACGCTGAAGCTGCCCGTGACCGTCGGCGTGCCCGTGATCGCGCCAGTGGTCGGATTGATGCCCAGGCCGGCCGGCAGGCCGGTCGCGGTAAACGCCGTCGGGCTGTTCGCGAACGGCAGCGTGATGTTAAGCGGCGTTCCTTGCACGCCGTTCAACTGCGGCGTGCCGCTCGCATTGGTCGCCCCCATGAACACCGGTGCCGTCTGCGACGGATCGATGACCAGGAGCAGCGAAGTCTGGTTTGCTCCGGTCGCGTTCGTGGCACTGATGCCGATATTATAAGCACCCGCGACCGGCTGCGGACCGCTGAGCGTGCCGGTCACCGGATCGAATGTCATCCACCCCGGGATCGCGCCAACGATCGCGAAAGTCACCGGGCCATTGATCGCCGTGAAGGTAAACGAGAATGGCGTGCCGACCCGCCCGCGCACCATCGCCGGGCTCGTCAGCACCGGCGGCGGCGTGCGCACGGTGATCACCAGGTTCCGGGTGTCGCTGCCCGTGGGATTGGTTGCGGTCAGCGGGATCGTGACCGGGCCCGGCGTCGACAAGGTGCCGGTCAGCACGCCGGTCACCGTGCCCAGCGAGAGCGAGCCCAAGCCCGTTGCGCTGTAGCTGCTCACCGGTGCGGACGTCGTGACTTGATAAACGAAGGGCACGCCGGCGACGGCCACGATGGCCAGCGGACTCGTGATCACCGGCGTGGGCGGATTGACCCGCAAGCGGGCGGCCGAACTGACCGTGGTGCCGTAAGTGTTGGTCACTGCGACCGAGAAGAAAGCACCGCCGTCGAGCGGCACAGCGGTAAGCGCCAGCGAAGCGCCGGTCGCACCGGGAATGGTGAAACCGTTCCGCAACCACTGATAGGTGGCGGGCACGGGGCTGTTGGCGACGACGGAGAACGTTACCCCCTGCCCGGCCACAATCGTCTGATCGGCGGGCGCGGTGGCGATCGCCGGTGGCACGGCGGGCGTGAGCGTGAGCTCGAACACCTGGCCGCCGCTCACGTTGACGATCGCGTGCGACGCAATATATCCCGCCGGCGTCCGGATCGTCGGGTTGGTCAAACGGATCGTCTGCCCGCGGATCAGCGGGAGCGTGACGACCGACGCTGCCGGCGCGTAGCCGCCGATCAGTTCGACGTTGATCGTGCCCGCGAGGTCGACGGTTCCCGTCGCCACGAGTTGATCGTAGAGGGCGGAATCCGTGCCGCCGATCTGCAGGTTGAGCGAGCCGATCCCGGTCTGGTTATAGTTACCCTCGACCCGCAGGACGCCGGGAGAATTTCCCGGCGCGACCGTGCCTTGGTTAGTCACGTTGGCCACCAGCACACCAGCGCCCGTGAGTTTGCCGCCGAAACCGATGGTCGCGCCCTCCAGCACGGTGAGCGGGCCGGTTGCCTGCAGGTTCAGTTCGGCCGTGCCCGACGTGGCGCCGCCAAGGCGCAGCGTGCGAACCGTCTCCGCCACCTCCGGGCCCGTCACGAGCCCCCCGGTGGCCGGATCGATTTCGACTTGGGTATAGTCGCCGGGGCGTAGGCTCACCGTCCAGTTGACGGCGTCGTCCCACTCGCCATTGCCGTTCACTCGCCAGAGGATTCGCGGACTGAAAAGGAATGCGCCCCACTTGCCGTTGGCGAGAATCGCCTGAAAGACGAGTTGCCGCGCGTTATTGTAGGCTTTCGGGTCGAAACCGAGGTAAGTGATCGTGCTGCCCAGCAGTTGGTCACCGACGCGCGCCACGAGCATTGTTTCCGTGCCGTCGCCGACATAGATGCCGCGGTAATCCGCGCCGAAACTCAAATTCGCCTGGAAGACCACCGCGCGGGAATCGTTGATGGCGGCACCCAGGAAGTCGGTATAGGTGCTGCCACCTTCGGGCGGCCTGTCGCCGGAGCGGGCGATGACGCGGGTTTCCGTGCCGTTGCCCCAGAAGATACCATAGCGCTTCGGTGCGTTGTGGATTTCCGCGAGGTAGGCAACGTCGCCTTGGGCATTCATCGAAATATTGCCCACGTCGTAGAACTGGCCGACCCCGTCAGGTGGAACGTCCCCCGTCCGGACGATTTTCGTCAACGGCCCGCCGGTGCCGACGTAAATAGCGCGGTCGTCGATCGGTCCTGCGCTGGGGCTTCTTAGGATATTGAGGAACGCGACTTTGTTGTCGCGGTTGAGAACCGCCTGGTTGTTGAGGGCGCCCAATCTCCCGTTACCCTCGGGCACCGGATCGTCTTCCCGTGCGATGGTGACAACCGGGGTGGAACCATTGCCGCGGAAGAGCGCGCTAAAGGCACCGCCCGACGTCGGGAGCACGCGCGCGGTGAACAGAACCTCCCCGGTTTCGCTGATCGTCACGCCGCCGTTGACGTTCCGGAACTCGCCCATTCCGCCCGGCGCTGGCGTGAAGCTGCGAGCGATCTGCGTGGGTGCCCCACCGTTGCCAACGAAAATACCCCACGTTTCCGGTAATGGGGTGCCTACGTTGCGGATCGCGGCGGAAAACACCACTTGGCCTGCCGAGTTAATGCCAGGGACGCCAAAGGAATTGAATACACCCGGACCGCCCTGAGGCTCGGTCTGGTTCGCCCGCGCAATCTGAATGATCGAAGCGTTCGTCCCGGAGAAAATCCCTTCGCTGTCGAGGGAACCTTGCGCCGTGTTGGTAAGGTAGCCGTAGAACGCGACGCGCCCCGACGGGTTGAGGCTGATCTGGCCCATGTTGGTGCCAAAGTTACCACCGCCCGGCGCGGCGTCACCCTCGCGAAACACGTTGCGCACGCCGAGACGTGTCGCAGTGGCGATGATCGAATCGTTCGCGGTTCCCCCTGCGTTTCCAACGGTGATTGTGCTAAAGGCGGCCGCGCCCTCCGTAAGCGCGAAAATCCCAATGGGCTGCAGGGTTCCGTCGCCATCTGGCGCCGGATCGCCGGAGAGCGCCAGGACGCGCACGGTCGGCAGGCTGCTGATGATCGGGGGGATGATCGTCAGTGAGAAATTCTGGGTCGCAGGCACGCCGGCGCCGTTGGTCGCCGTGATGACCACGGGGAAATTTCCGCTGATGCCGGGGGTCGGCGTGAGGGTGAGCACGCCGGTCGTCGCGTTCAACGAAGCCCACGGCGGCAGCGAGGTCGCGGAATAAGTCGCCAGCGGCGCGGCCGCGGTCGAAACCACGGTCGTCGCGGAAAACCCTGCCATGACCGCCGCCACCGGCGGGTTCGTGAAGACCGGCGCCGTCGGCGGGCCGAGGCGCGCGAGGCCGGCCTGGTTGATCGTGCCGTCGCTGAAGATCGCCCCGGCCACCAAGAGCCGGCCATCTTCGAGCATCAGTATTTTCGCCGTGTTCGCGCTCGTCAGCCCGCTGGGCAGGAAGCTGCTGTCGACGGCACCGGAAAGGGTCAGGCGCACCAGATCGGTCGTCCGGCTCGAGGCGCTGCCCACCTGCCTTGAGGCGATCAGCTTGCCGTCCGGTTGGAGCGTGAGGATCCTCACCGGGCCCTGGAGCGAACTCGACGAATCCACCGGTAGATAGGTGGAGTCCACGGTGCCGGATGAGCCCAGTCGCACGAGGCCCGGGCGAGCCTCGCCGTTGAAATTGGCAAATATGCCACTCGCGTAGATTTTGCCGTCGAGCGCCTGCAGCAGCGTGAGCACGCCGCCACTATCGACGCCCGTGCCCGGATTGAACGTCGCGTCGAGCGCCCCGGTCGTAAGCAACCGCGCCACACCCCGTCGCGCGACGCCGCCCACCGCAGTAAACCAGCCCCCGATCAGGACACATTGATCGTCGGGCTGCCAGATCACCGACTCCACGCGGCCATCCAACGGCGTCCCGACGTCAAAACCGGCATCGAGCGCACCATCCGCCTGGAGCCGCGCCAGGTTCCGACGAGTCACGCCGCTCACGTTGTAATCAAATGTTCCCGCCACGAGGATTTTGCCGTCCCCCTGCAAATCGAGCGCTCCGATGTTAGGGAGGGAGGCGGCCGGAGGGACGAAGGTAGCGTCGTTTGCGCCGTTCGCGAGGAGGCGGGCCACGCCGGAACGCGCCGCGCCACCCATCGTGCTGAAATCGCCGACCGCAATCAGCTTCCCGTCGGGCTGCGCCTTCAAGCCGCGCACCGTCAGGTTCGCGCCGCCGCCATTCGCCGCCGCAGCGTAGTTGGGATCAAGGATCCCATTCGCGTCGAACCGCGCGATCCCGCCGCGCGCGACATCATTCACAAATTCAAACTCGCCACCGATGACCACTTTTCCGTCCGGTTGCCGGAGCATCGCGAAGACCCGGGCCGTCATGCGCGCCATCCCAGGGAGCGTCGCGTCACGCTCGCCAGAGGGCAGCAGGCGCGCGATGCCGCTCTGCGTGACGCCGCCCACCGCCGAGAACCCTCCCGCCACCACCACCCGTCCGTTGGTTTCCACCACCAGGCTGCGGACGTAGTCGCTCAGCCCCGCGCCCGGATCGAAACTCACGTCGAGCGTTCCGTCGGCGTTCAAGCGCGCGATCCGATTGCGCGTGACCCCATTGTAAACGGTAAAGCTGCCGCCGACGAGGATGCGCCCATCGCTCTGCAACGCGATTCCACCCACGGCGCTGTCGAGTCCCGTCGCCGGCGTAAAGCTGCCGTCGACCGTGCCATTTGCTTCGAGCCGCAGCAGCTTTGGCCCCGTGGTGAAATTGTTGCCCGAGACGATGATCTTTCCGTTCGGCTGCACCGCGAGCGCGAACACGGCCATGTTCGCCATGGAGGGATTGAAAGAAGCGTCGCGCGAGCCGTTGTCGTTGATCCGCACGAGCGGCGGCACCGCCACGCCGTTATAAGACTCGAAGTCGCCGCCGACCAGCATGCGGCCGTCGGGTTGGGGCCGGACGACGAGGGGAACTCCGAAAATCCCGAGGCCCGGATCGAAAGTCGTGTCGAGCGAGCCGTTCGAATTGAGACGCGCGATGCCGATGCGTGCGACGCCGTTGCAGGACTTGAAGGACCCAACGATGAGGATTCCCCCATTCGGCTGGAGGGTCACGTCGTTAACGTCGCCATTGACCCCGGCACCACTGTTGAAGGCGGCGTCGAGCGAGCCATCGGCATTGAGCCGCGCAAGACTGCGGCGCGGAATGCCGTTGTAGCTGGTGAACTGGCCGGCGATCAGGATCTGTCCGTTCGACTGCACGGCGAGGCTCTGGATCAGGTCGTTGGACCCGGCGCCGGGATTGAAGCTCGGATCCACCGTGCCGTTCGCATCCACGCGCGCGATGTTCCGCCGCACGACGCCGTTGAGACGCGAGAAACGCCCCGCGACGATGTATTTCCCGTCCGACTGGCGCACGATCGCGGAAGTGTAGCCACCGCTGCTCTCGATCATGGGCGCAAACGCGGAATCGACGTGCACCGCCGTCGGATATTGCGTGGGCGCGACCTGCACGAGCGCCGCCGGGGACACAGCCGGTCCGGCCGCATTCGTCACCACCACGTCGTAGCGCCCCGCATCGAGCAGAGTTGCCGGTGAGGTCGTGAACGACGTCCCGGTGGCGCCCGGAATGGGCAGGCCGTCCCGCCGCCACTGATAACTCAACGTTCCGCTTCCCGTGGCGGCCACGTTCAGGGCAATGCCCTGGCCGGTGACGAGCGTCTGATTTTGCGGGGCGGTGCCGATCGTCGCGACCGTGAGGGAGCCAAAATGCGAACCCGCGTCGGCGAGGCTGAACCCACTCGTGCCGTCCGCGTTCACCGCCTTGACCCAATAGAAATAGTTCGTGCCTGCGGTGGCCGTGCTGTCCGTGAACGACACGCCGCTCACGTTCGCCGAGAGCTGCGTCGCGGCCGCCGAGTTGTTCGCCGTGTGGCGCCACACCTCATAGTGATCCGCGCCCGCCACGGCGCCCCACGTCAACTGCACCGCATTCGCCACCGTCCGATCCGTGGCCGCGAATCCGGTCGGCGCCGGCGGCGGTTGCGGTTTCCAGTTGAGGAGCAAGGTGCCGAAATTCGCAGACCGCGTCGACGCGCCAATACGGTAGGTGGTGCCCGCAGTCACCGGCAGGGTGATCGACGCCGGCGCGTCCGGCGCATTGTTGGTCGAGCCGGTCGCGGCCGGAGTCAGAGCGATCGGCGAATTCCCCACATAGATCGCAAGGTCGACGCTGAAGCCGCCAAAAGATCCCGTCGTGTCGAAGGTCACGTTGCCGCTCTGCGTCGGCGTCCAGCGATACCAGACCGACCGCCCCGGCCCGGAAGCTCCGATCGGCGGTTCGCTCCCTTCCGCCGTCGCGAAGTCCATCGAGCCCGCGACCGTGCCCCGATCCCCGGTCAGGACTTGGGCGTTGGCGAAATTATCGTTGGGCGGCGGCAACGACTGCACGCCTTTGCGAATCGTCCAGTTGCCCGTGTCGGCGATGAAAAGCCGCCCGATCGCGTCGATCCCAAGGCCGCTCGGCCCGTAGAATCGGGCCGCACTACCCACTCCATCGGCGCTGCCGTTGAACGGCTGCCCGCCAGGAGCGCCACCGATGGTCGTCACCACGCCCGCGGGAGTGATGCGGCGGAGGTTGTGCCGCAACCCATCGGACACGAAAACATTTCCCGCCGCGTCGGCCACGATACCAGTCGGCGCCATGAAGCGGGCGCTGCTTCCCGTGCCATCCTGGTCGCCGGAATTAAACGCGAGTCCGGCCAACGTCGTCACCACGCCCGCGGGCGTGACTTTTCGCACCACGCTGCTCATTTGCTCGGTGACGTAGAGATTCCCTGCGCCATCCACTGCGATGTGGAACGGGAGTTGAAACCGTGCTGCCGCGCCCGTGGCATCGACGATGCCATACTCGAACGCCTGGCCAGCCAGCGTGGTTACCACGCCCGCGGGGGTGATTTTTCGAATCGTGCCGGCGACCGTGTCCGCCACGAAAACGTTGCCCGCGCCGTCCACCGCCACGCCATACGGATTGAAGAATCGCGCCGTCGCCCCGGTCCCGTCGGCCGTGCCGGAACTGCCGGCCTGGCCGGCAAACGTGGACACGATTCCGGTCGTGCTGATTTTTCGAATCGTCGAATTATCCGTGTCGGCCACGTAGATCGTGCCGTCCGGCGCCACCGCGATGCCGTTCGGCGACCTGAAGCGAGCGTTCGCCAGCGTGCCGTCGGTGCTGCCCGGCGTTCCCGCCTCGCCCGCCAACGACACCGCGCGCCCGTCGGGCCCCACCTTCCGGATCAGGTGACGATAGGCATCGGCGACGAAAATCGTGCCGGCGCCGTCCACCGCCAGGGGAACCGGGCCGTAAAAGCGCGACGTGAAACCGTTCGCGCTGTTGGCGTCGATCCCGCCGATCGGAGGCGGCAGGCCGGCGTAAGTGGTCACGACTCCCGCCGTCGTGACTTTCCGGATCGCGTGATTCAACTCATCGGCCACGAAAAGATTTCCCCCGCTGTCGATCGCGAGGCCTTCGGGCTGGCCGAAACGCGCGGCGCTTCCCGTGCCGTCCGCCAAATCGCGGGTGCCGGCGAGGCCCGCCAGCGTCGTCACGACGCCACCCGGGGCGATCTTCCGGATCGTCCCGTTCATCATGTCGGTGACGAAGAGATTGCCCGAACCGTCCACCACTACGCCGGTCGGATTTGAGAAGCGCGCCGCGGCTCCCGTGCCGTCCGTCGATCCGCCACCGACGCCCGCCGCGCCCGCCACGGTGGTGACGGCCGTCGCCACGTCCGCCTCGTTGATTCGTCGGATCGTGCCATTGCTGGAGTCGGCCACGAAGATCGTCCCGCTGGCATCGACCGCCACGCCGCGCGGAGAGGCGAACCTGGCACTGGAGACAGTCCCGTCCACCGCCCCGAAACTGCCCGCCAAACCGGCAAAAGTGCTGACCCGGCCGGGCGGAGTGATCTTGCGGATCGTATTATTGTCCGTGTCGGCGACGTAGACGTTGAGGCTGCTATCGACCGCCACGCCGGCAGGCCGGTTGAAACGCGCTCCCGCCGAGGTGGCGCCCGTGCTGTTGCTGCTGCCCGCGACGCCGTCACCCGCAAACGTCGACACCACTCCCGCGGCGCTGATCTTCCGGATCGCGTGGTTACCGGCGTCCGCGATGTAGAGCGTGCCGAACGCATCGATCGCAATGCCTAGCGGGTCGTTGAATCGGGCCGCGGCCCCGGCCCCGTCCGCGAAGCCAGTCTGGCCGGCGGCGCCCGCCAGCGTGGTTACGATGGAATTGGGGCCGGCCGAAATCTTGCGAATCGTGTGATTGAAGCGGTCCGCCACATAAACGTTCCCCGACGCATCCACCGCCGTCCCGTTCGGTCGATTGAAACGCGCGGCGGAAGGAATCGCATCCGTGGTGCTGCCCACCGCCGGGGTGCCCGACAAAGTCGAGTAAACGTAGGCGCTCGGCGACGTCGCGCTGACATTGATCGTGAACGTCGCGCCGATCGAAGCGCCGCTGCCGTTGGTGGCGGTGACGCCGAAATTATAGGAGGGCACACTTGCATTGGGCGGAGTGCCTGTGATCAAACCCGTGGACGGGTTCAGCGAGGCCCACGGCGGAAGGGTGCCCGAGGTAACGGTGAATTGCGTCGCTCCCGAAACAACCAATTGCAAGGTGCTAGGTTCGCCCACTCCGAAAGTCGCCGACGTGCTGTTGTTGAAAAATATCTGGGCCGCGCGCGCGGCCGGCGCGGCGCCGAACACGGTGAGCGTCAGTAGGACCACCGGGGCCAGGAGGGCGCTCAAGCGCCGCCGGCAAAAACGGAATAGGGTCTTACGCAGGAGAGAGACGGGGCACCCGGCGATGGAGGGGTTCAAGCGAAAGGAAGTTGGAGACCGACCGGAATAGAGCTGCTCCTATATACGGTAAAGGGATATTCACTACCGGGATTTCGGTAATCTTCGGAGTTGACGCACCGCAGGCTCTTGTGCCGCAAAAATGGAGATGGCACCGCCGCTTTTCGGGTGACGCGCCGACTGCGCCCGGTCGCATTCCCCTCGCGATTCGCCGCGTCCCAACCAGGCTTCGCCGCCGCAGCCGTGCGTTTGTTACGATCCGGTATCACCAACTCCGTCATGAAACTCACCCCCCGCCTCGCCGCCCTGTCGTTGTTCCTCGCCTCGTCGCTCGCCGTGTTCGCGCAAACGGAGGCGGTCACCCTGCCCCAGCCCAGCCCACGTGCCTCGATCTCGCAGACCGTCGGGATCAGCGCCGTCACCGTCGTCTACCACCGCCCCGCCGTGAACAAACGCGAGATCTGGGGCAAGCTGGAGCCGTGGGGCTTCGTCGATCGCGGCTTCGGCACTTCAAAAAAAGCGCCGTGGCGGGCCGGCGCGAACGAGAACACGACGATCGAATTCCAGCACGCCGTCAGCGTCGCCGGCCAACCGCTCCCCGCCGGCAAGTATGCGCTCTTCATGGGCCTCACGCCCGAGGGCGTCGTTACCGTGATCTTCTCGAAAGAGAACAATCTCTGGGGCAGCTTCTATTATGATGAGAAGCACGACGCCCTGCGCGTCGATGTGAAGTGGGAGGACGCGCCGCATCACGAGCTGCTCACCTACGATTTCAGCGACGTCACCGAGGACTCCGCCACGCTCGCGCTCTCGTGGGAAAAGAAACGCATCCCGATCCCGCTGAAGTTCGACACGCCGGCGCTCACGCTCGCATCGTTGAAGAACGAGATGCGCAGCGAGAAGGCGTTTCACTACCAGGCCGGCGTCGAGGCCTCGCGCTACCTCACGCAGCACAATCTCGAACTGCCGCTCGCGCTCGAGTGGGCGGAGTTTGCCGTCAGCGACCGCTTCTTCGGTGAGCGCAATTTTTCGACGCTCTCCAACAAGGCGCAGGTGCTGGAAAAAATGGGCCGCTCCGCCGACGCGGTGCCGGTGATGAACGACGCGCTCAAATTCGGCACGGTCTTCCAGATCCACCAGTTCGGCCGGCAACTTCTCCAGCAGGGCAAGAAGGAGCGCGCGCTCGAGGTTTTCAAAATCAACGTCGCGCAGAATCCGAACAAATGGCCGGTGAACTACGGCCTCGCGCGCGGCTACTCGGCCGTCGGCGATTTCAAGTCCGCACTCGAAGCCCTCACGCAGGCGCAGAAGGAAGTCCCCGCCGGCGACGCCGTGAACGCGAACGCGATCCAGACGAATCTCGAGAAGCTGAAAGCGGGCAAAGACATCAACTGAACCTGGAGACGATCAAAAGATGACATGGGCCGGACAAGCGAGGCGCGAAGCGCCAGGCTGTCCGTGCTATGACATCAGAACCTGATATCCAGACAGTGACCGGCGCTCGCGCCGGAGAGACGATCAAAAGGGGTCAAGACGATCAAAAGGGGTCAGGTTGCGGAAACTGATATCGCCTGCCGCCGCAACGTTCACACCGCCGCGGTTCATACCATAAATTGGGTAGACGGAGGTCTGGTGCGCGCGGTCAAGCGTGATGCACTGCCCGAGCATGGCGCGCAAACTGCGGCTCGAATTCCCGGGAGCGATCTACCACGTGATCAACCGCGGCAACTACCGGCGGTGGATCTTCGAGAGCGATCGAACGAAAGCGGCGTTCGAGGCGTGCTTGTTCGAAGCGTGCGCGCGCAGCCAGTGGCGGCTGCACGCCTATGTGATCATGAGCAATCACTACCACCTGGCGCTGGAGACGCCGCGGGGGAATCTTGCCGCCGGCATGCAGTGGATGCAGGCGACCTTCGCCAGCCGCTTCAACCGGCTCCGCGATGTGCGCGGACATCTTTTTCAAAACCGCTACAAGAGTTTGCTCGTGGAGGCCGGCAGTGCACTGGGCCAGGTCTGCGATTACATCCATCTCAATCCCGTCCGCGCCGGCCTGGTCGGCGTCGAAGCGCTCGAGCGTTACCGCCATTCCAGTTACTGGCTCATGCAGCGGCCGGCCGCGCGGCCGGAGTTTTTCGTCGCCCCGACGGCGCTGACCGAAGCCGGCGAACTGGCGGACACAGCGGCCGGGCGTCGCAGTTACCGCGATTTCCTCATCTGGCAGGCCGCGGCGGGACCGGCTGGCAAAAATGCCGCCTACGTGAATCTCAGTCGCGGCTGGGCCCTTGGCACCGCCGAGTTCAGAGCCGCGCTGATCGATGATCACGGGATTGCCGCGGAATGCCGCGCGTGGGAGACGAGCGGCGCGGAGGAAGTGCGGGATCGACGCTGTCGAGCGGCCCTGCAACGCGCGTTGCTGGCCATCGAACAAAACCTCGAGAACGTCAGGACTGGTCGCAAATCGGAGCCATGGAAACTCGCCCTCGCCACCTGGCTAAAAGTGAAATGCGATGCCCGCACCCAATGGATCGCGGAGACTCTCGCCCTGGGTGCGCCGGCGGCGCTGAGTCGGAATCTGACTCTATTCCGACGTCACCTCCAGTCCACCGATCCGACGTGGCAGCAACTCATATCAGTTTCCGCAACCTGACCCCTTTTCGAGAAAATCCAACCTGACCCCTTTTCGAGAAAATCGGCGATCGGTGAGACGTCCGGCGCGCGCGAACTCAGCCGGCGCGGAAATCCTCCGCACCTGGCAACGGTGCGGTGGGCGCAGCGAGACTCGGTAACGTCGGCGCGGGGCTCGTCGCGCAATCCGCGGTCCAGCTCCTGCTCGCCTGCGCGGTGTTGCCCGGACGGTCCGTGGCGCGGGCCTCGATCAGGATCGTTTCGCCCGGGGCGACGGCGGTCCTGGTCACGTAGGTGAAGACGCCGTCGGCCGTCATTTCGGCCGGGCCGCTCTCGCGCACTTCGCCGGCAGGCGTGCGGAGCGTGAAGGTCACCGCGTGGGCCTCGATGTCGTCGGACACGTAAGCGACCAGCGTGTCGCCAGGGCGGCCGGCGTAGTCGCCGAGGCTGAGGGGCCGCACGGTCGGTGCGTGGAAGAAATCGCGCTGCGTCACCGCCGAGATCGAGATCCCGCGCGTCGCGGCGAGCGCGCGGTAGGCCGCGAGCATTGCGGGATCGAGCTTCACCCGCCGATGGAATTCGCCCCACCGCACCATGCGCGCGCGATTGGCCTTCTGCTTTTCCGACCACACGACGCCCGCCATCCGCGCCCGCCGGGACAGCACCACCACGACACGCTTGCCGCGACGATAGGTCTTGTAGACTTCGTCGCCGAGCGCGCCGCGGACGCGGTTGAGGGCGGAATTGAGGATGACTTTGGCCATGGATAAAGGGATGAAACTATCGCTCCTAAAACGCGTCTGAGAGCGCGAAAGTTACCCGTCGTGCCGCGCGCTTGCGCACGCTTCGATGCGCACAACGAGTTACAGCGAAGAAGACCGGCCCGCATCCCGGCACCATCCCGGCATGAACCCGGCACCATTCTGGCGCCTTCCCGTCTCCCCACCCTTGCGTTCCGCTCCAGAGCGAAGGCAAACCCGCACGTTGAACTTCCGCGCGATCTGGGTAGCTGTTTCTCGATGTCCACGCCCTCACCCACCGCCGAGTCCGCGCTCGACGCGCCGCCGGCGGATCTCGTGCCGGCGGGCGTCTATGGCACGTTCGCCGACGGGTCGCATCACGGGCTCGTGGTGCTCGCGATGGGGCGGCCTTACTGGCTCCTGCCGGCGGGCGAGGAATTTCAACTGCTCGTCGAGCCCGACGTCGCCGCCCGCGCGATGGAACAGCTCGCGCGCTTCGATCGGGAGAGCGTCGACTGGCCGCCGCGACCATTCATGCCCCAGCCCGCGTTGCGCAAAGCGGATTTGTTCACGCCGGCGCTCTGGGCATGGAGCGTCACGATGCTGTTTTTCCTGCAGTCGCGCTGGCCGGAGGCGGTGACGCGCGGGATGCTGGACGCCATCGCGGTGATCGACCGCTTCGAGTGGTGGCGTCCGTTCACGGCGCTGTTCCTGCACGTCGATGTCGCGCACGTCGTCGCCAACGCCCTCGGCGGTTTCCTCGTTTTCACGGCGGTCGTCTCCACGCTCGGTCGGCTGCGCGGCTGGCTGTCGCTCGGCATCGCGGCGGTCGTGGGCAATCTCGCGACCGTCGCGCTCCACTACCCTGCGCCCTATCATTCGCTCGGCGCGTCGACCGCGGTCTTCGCGGGCGTCGGCCTGCTCACCGGCGGGGCGTTGCGGCGGCGCGCGTTTTTCGTGCCGCTCGCCGCGGGGCTGACAGTGCTCGGGCTTTATGGCGCGGGCGGCGCCGGCGAACACGTCGACGTCGGGGCGCACGCCACGGGTTTTTTGGCGGGATTGATCGCGGGACTCATCGCGCGCCCGCAGGTCGCGCGATAGCCCGCCAATCCCGTCCGTCGCAAGCGACGACCCTGCCACGGAGGGTGCGAACGGGCCTCCCGATCGCCACGAATTGCAAGGTGCCCGATTCCGAGAAAACTCCTGACAATCGGCATGCGGGTCGCTAGGTAACGGGCCGTGGAGACCTCCAGCATCCCCTATCGCGACGCCTCCGCGCCGCCGCATGTGACGGCACTCGCCTACGCGGGCCTGATCGGCCTGGTCGGCTTCGTCCTCTCCACGTTCTCGCTCCTGCTCGCGGAACCCGAACGCAACGCGCTGAACGAGCCGATCAGCTATTACTACGTGCATGGGCATCATGGCTGGCTGCTCACGCTCGGGCTCGTGGCGCTCGGCCTGGGCGCGCTCGCGCTCAGCGTCGGCGTCGCGCAATGCGTGAGCGAGCGCACCGGCCCGCGCGGGCTCGCGATCTTCGGCATCGCGGTGATCATCGCCGGACTTTTTCCCGCCGACCCGTGGTGGCCCTGGGAACGCATTCCCTCGCTGAACGCCGCGATCCACGGCGGCGCCGCGATCACCGGCATGGCCGTCTTCGCGCTCACCGCGATTCCGCTCATGCGCTCGCTGCGCAACGAGGCGCGCTGGGATCGCGTCGGCGGTTTCTTCCTCGTCACCGCGATCGCCGGCGTGCTCGGCCTCGTCGGCTCGTTCGTCAGCGTCACGTTGAAACTCGCCCCGCAGTTCCTCGGCCTCACCGAGCGGCTCGCGATCGGCGCCGGCGTGGCGTGGCTCGGACTGATCGCCATCGGGCTGCTGCACGCGCCCGCGCTGTCGTCGCGGAAAAACTAGAGCCGCTTCTCGATCGCCGCGTAGAGCTTCTGCGCGGACGCGAGGTCGGGCTTCAACACGCCGTAGCGGATTTTCACGCTCGTGCGGTCCGGGCCGACTTCCTTGATCTTCACCACGACGAGCGTATCGACCGAATCGCGGCCGTTCAGCTCGGCCTCGATCACCTTCACGTCGTCGCGCGTCTCGAACAGCTTCACATCCTTCAACGCCGCCTTCGCCGCGGCGTGCACCGTCTTGAAATCGCGGGCGGCGAAAACCTGCAGTTCGCCGAACTTGTATTCGCCGCGCACGTCGGCCGCGACCTGCACCTGGGTGCAGCCGCCGACGGCGAGGGCCAGCGTCCCCAGCGGGAGCGCGAGCGAGAGGCAGAGCAACGAACGAGGCAGGCGGGTTTTCATCGGGAAAGGGACCAAGAACGGGATGACATCGGCGGCTTGCGAAGGTTTCGTCAAGGCGCCGGCTTCGCGAGCAGCCAGCGGCCGGGCGCGAGTTCCCGGGCCTTCGCGGCGGCAGCGAAATCGACCTCGATCTCACCTTCCATCGCCGCCGCCTCGAACACGATCTCGCCCGAGGGCTGCGGGCGCGCGGCGACGCGCATGACGAGGCGTTCGGACGATTTCACCGTCACGGGCCCCGCCGGGGTCTGGAGCGTGAAGCTCGAGCCGTCCGCGAGCCGCAGGCGCGGCGCGGTGATGACCACTTCGCCCCGCGACAAATGCAGATGGGCCTGCGAGACGTTCGGCTCAAGCGTGGCATTCGCGGCCGCGTAGTCGCCGGAGAACGAATCCTGCCGGAGTTCGAGGACGACGATGTCGGTGTTCTCGTGCACGGCGACGGTCGCACCGTTGGACAACATCAGCAGCGCCGCCCCGCCCGCCGCGGTGATGAGGCCGCCGGGCGCAAGGAATTCGGTCTCCCTTGCCGGCACGCCCTTCCCCGCGGTCAGGAAGGTGACCTTGCCGACAATCTGCGTGAGTCGCACGCGACCGGCCGTCGTGATTTCGCGCGCCACCGGCGCACCGATGCCCGAGACAGCAAACGCGGCCGCGATCGCCAGGAATCGAAACGCCGTGAGCCGCATGCTCCCCGAATACCGCGCGTGTCTCTCCCGCGCAAGCCACCGGCTCGACAACGTCGCGCGCCAACGCAATCTCCGCCCCATGCGCGTGCCCGGCCTCGCCCGTGTTCTCCTGTTGATCGCGTTGGCGATGCCGGCGGGTGCGTCCTTCGCCGCCACGTGCCTCGTCTACGTCGGCACCTACACGGACTGGGAACTGTTCGGCCCGCCGCGGCGCAATCCGCCGGGCGAACGCAGCAAGGGCATCTACGCTTTTCGCTTCGACCTCGAGCGCGGCGAACTCACGCCCCTCGGTGTCGCCGCGGAAACCGACAATCCCACCTACGTCACCTTCGCGCCTTCCGGCAAAGTGCTCTATGCGACGAACGAGATCTATCGCTTCGAGGGAAAAGAGACGGGCACGGTGAGCGCGTTCGCAATCGATGCGACGACGGGCCGCCTGACTTTCCTGAACCGCGTGATTTCGCACGGCACCGGCGCGTGCCATGCGGTCGTCGATCGCACGGGCGCAAACCTGCTCGTCGCGAATTTCGGCTCCGGCAGCGCCGCGGTGCTGCCGCTCGCCGCCGACGGCCGGCTGCGCGAGGCATCGGCCGTGGTGCAGGACACGGGCGCGGGTCCGAATCCGCGCCAGGCCACGCCGCACGCGCACGCGTTCAACCTCACGCCCGACAACCGGCTCGCGCTCGTGTCGGAGTTCGGCACCGACCGGCTCGCCGTCTATCGCTTCGATTCCACCAAGGGCTCGCTGACGCCCGCCGAGCCGTCGCACGTGAGCCTCAAGCCTGGTTCCGCGCCGCGGCACCTCGCGTTTCATCCGAACGGAACGCTCGCCTACTCAATGAACGAGATCGACAACACCGTCACCGCGCTCAGCTACGATGCGACGCGCGCCACGCTGATGCCGCTGGAAACGGTTTCGACCCTGCCCGCCGACTTCACCGGCCGAAACACCGCGGCCGAAGTGATCGCGCATCCCTCCGGCAAATTCCTCTACGCGTCGAATCGCGGGCATCACAGCATCGCGGTCTTCGCCATCGCGCCGGACGGCCGGCTCCGGCCGGTGGCGCACGTGCCGTGTGGCGGTCGCACGCCGCGCGGTTACGCCGTGGATCCGACGGGCCGGTGGCTCATCGTCGGCAACCAGGACTCGCACTCGATCGCCGTCTTCGCGCTCGATCCCGTCACGGGAATCCCGCAACCCACCGGGCGCACCGCCGAGGTGCGCACGCCGGTGGGCGTGAAGTTTCTTCCGACCCCGTAGCGGAACGCGTAAGCGTTTCGGGAAAGGCCCGAAAGCCTTCCGGCTTCCGCTACGCTCGAACGCGGACCACGCTCAGAGCCGCCGCATCCCGTTCATCTTCGCGAGCCGGTCGATCTTCAGGTGGCCGCCGAGTTCGGCGAGCTGCTCGGCCTTGATGTTGCCGACGACGTTGATGAGCACGGCCTCGTTCTTCCGCTCGTCGATCACCGTCACGACGACGCCCTCGATCACTTCGCCTTCGCGCTGCTTCAGGAAGATCGCGACATCCTCCTCTTTCCTGCCCTGCACGGTCACGATCTGGTCCCAGCCCTGTTTGACGAGCTCGGCGCGCATCGTGGTCATCTTCTCGGTGGCCGCGAAGCGATTCGTGTTGTCGAGACTGATGACGTTGACCCGGACTTTGGAAATACTGCGCAGCATCTCAGCCGCCGCCGGCTCCTCGTGCTTCACGAAGAACGACGCGAGCTTCAGCACGCCCCCGCCGAGGGTGATGTCGACGCACTCGCCGCGCTCGGACTTGGCGAACTTGCCGAAATCGACGTAGCCCGGCTCGGCGGCGCGGGCGAAGGAGGCGGTGAAAACCGCGACGGAAACGAGGGCAACGCGAAGGGACTGGGTCATGGCAGCGGGGAGTTGAGGATTGAAAAGCACGACGCCGAAGGGGCGTGTCCCCTGCAATACACGTGGGCGACCTGGAAAGTTACAGGCGCCGGCAATTCGTAGCACCGGCAGCCTGCCGGTGCTGGCTCGAGTAAAGCGCGCCAACGCCACAAAACGCCGGCAGGCTGCCGGCGCTACGAGCGGCGGCGGGCGCCGGCCCTACCCGATCAATGCGGGTGCGCCAGCAGGTGCTGCCGGAGCAGGTCCTTGCCGTAGTCGTTGCCATTCGGCGTGCGCACCACGACGTGGATGTGCTGCCGCACGGGCATGTTCGGATCCTTCGCGAGCTGCCGCAGGTTGATCGGGCGCTGGTGATCGAATTCGATCAGCACGACCGGGCTGTGGATGCGGTAGTAGAACACCGCGTTTTCGTCGGTGCCTCCGATCCACGCGAAGTGCGTGGCGTCGAGGTGGGCGCGCACCTCGTCCATCTTCACCTTCGCGTGGCCGTCGTCGAGGTTCGCGACGAAGAGGCCGATGAGATCGAACAGCGCCTGCTGCTGCGCCGGCGGGAGGCTCGCGGCGCGCACGCCGGCGTAGTCGAGGACGACGTTGTCCTTGAAGGCCTCGGTAAGGTTGTTGTTCGCGGTCTTCGCGGCGGAGAGCGTGGCCTGCTTGCGCTGCGCTTCGTCGAGCGACTGCATGAATTTCAACGCGCGGTTCTGCTCCTCCTGAAGGATCGTCGTGCCCTTGTATTTGCCCGAGGTCGCGGTGATCGGCTCCGAGCCGAGGAACACCGGCGACATCACGACCTGGTCGCCGAGCACGAAATAATTGATGATCAGGTGATGCCCGTCGACCTGCCAGCCCCACGGCTCGGTCGCCGACGGCTGGCCCATGATCGTGATCCAATACAGGCCTTCACCGTAGCGCTGGAAGTCGTCCTCGTTCATTTCGCCGAGGGTGTGATTCAGCTTCATGATATGCTGCGAGAGCTGCAGGCCCTTCGCGCTGAGCGACGCGCGCATCAGTCCGAATGCGGCGGCGCGCTGCTTGTCGCCCAGATCGCGGAACGCGACGCCCTGGCGCACGTAGAAATCCTGGTTCATCCATTTCCGCCACTCCACGTCGTCGACGGCGAAGAGCGTTTCCTTCCGCCCTTCGGGTGCGAGCGACGCAAGATAAGCGAGCGCGGCCACGCGCACGGGCTCGGTGGAGACGCCGGTCGACTTGATCGTGAACAAGCCGGCCTCCGGCGTGCCCTTCGTCGTGATGCCGCGGAACGGCTCGGCGAGGCCCGTGCTTTCCGCGGCCTGCGACTGCCGCTTGAAGCGCTCGGCGCGAGTTTCGGTAGACGGCGGGGGCGGCGTGGCGGCGTGAGCGGCGACGGCGATGACGCAAAACGACAGGGCCACGAGGAGCGAGCGGGAGCGCATGGGGTGACGCACTTATTGTCGGTTGCGCGCTGGCGCGCAACCCCGCACGCACCCGCCATCGCCGCCTGAGAAATCCTCCGATAGGTGCAGACCTCGTAGGCGGGCGTCAGCGCCACCGGTATGCTCGGCGCATGAACCTAACTGCCCCCCTGATCATCGCGGTGGACGACGAGGCCGACGATATTTTCTTCCTGAAACAGGCCATCCGGAAGACGGAATTCTCGCATCGTTTTCAGCCGTTCTCCAACGCCGAGGCGGCGAAGAACGCGTTGGTCACGCTCGCGCGTGGCGACGAGGCGGTCCGGGACTTCCCGCTCGTGTGCTTCCTCGACATCAAGATGGGCGGCATGACCGGCTTCGACCTGCTGAAATGGATCCGGAGCGAGAAGGGCCTCGATGCGCTGCCGGTGCTGATGTATTCCTCGTCGGACCATCCCGAGGATGTCGACAACGCGCGCGAATGGGGCGCGCAGGGCTACCTGAAGAAATATCCTTCCGTGGTCGCGATGCAGACGGTGCTCGACGAGGCGAAGGCATTTGCCGCCACCGTGCCGCCGAAGAAGACGTTCCTGCAGTGGAACTATCGCTTCGTCGATTCGCGCGACGCAGTCGCCGCGCGCTGAGCCAGGTAGCGCCAGGTAGCGGAAGCCGGAAGGCTTTCGTCCATCCCCGGACGAAACGCTTCCGCGTTCCGCTACGAGATAGGACGGGCTGAGTCGGCGCGGATATTTTCCGTCCGCTCCGGCGCGGTGTGCTCGATCAGGTCGCGCGCCAGCTCCGACCGGACGACGGTGAGCAGGCTGCGAATGCGGACTTCGCTGCCGTTGAGCCGGCCCTCATACCCTCGCAGCATCTCGATCGACGAATCGATCCAGGCCATGATTTGAAATACGTCCGACTGTTTCATTGGAGCGCCTCTCGCACGGCCCGAGGGACACTCATTCTCAACACTGGAGCGACACGAACGCATGGGGTCCTTCCCACCCCACAAAGAAAACGGGGAGGACCGAAGTCCTCCCCGCTCTCTTTCTTCCGGCCCCGAAGGGCGGTCAAAAATTTGACGGTGATGCTTACTTGAGCAGGCGCTTCAGATCGATCGCCTGCTGGAGATGATGCTGCAGCGACGCGAGATGCTTGCGCGCGAAGGCGACCGTATCGGTGTCCTCGCCGTTCTTCGCCTGGCGGTCGAAGAGCTTCACCGCGTCTTCGTGCGCGTTGACCATCTTGTCGAGGTAGTCGCGATCGAATGAGTCGGCCTTGTGTTTCGCCCAGCTGTTCTGGGGGGCGACGTCTTTCGCCGGCAGCGCCACCGCTTTCGCGGCGGCCAGCGTGGCGAGTTCGTCGTTCGCGCCCTCGTGATCGGCGACGATCATCTGCGCGAGGCGCTTCACGTCGGGATTGGTCGTGCGAGCCGCAGCCACGCGCGAGATCTCGACTTCTTCCATGCCGGCCTTGGCGGCCTTCTCGAGGAAATCACGATCGGCGCGCTTGATGGCCGGCTTCACGACGACGCCGTTTTCGGTGCGCACCGCCGGCTGCGCGGCATAGGAGCCCGCCGTCACGGCGGCGGCCAGGATCGCGCTCATAACCAATCTACCAAAGGGGTTAGTGTTCATTACCCCATGGTAGCCCACCAGCGCAGGCAGTTCCGCCCCGTCTAGCGCCGCGACCGCTTCCGCGCCGGGCGTGCCTTCGGTTTTCCGCGGGTCGCAGCGCGCTTCCGTTCGCTTCCGCGCGCCGTCGAACGCGGAGTGCCGCGCGTGCCCCGCGGCGCGCTCCCCGTGGTTCCACGGAACACACGCGGCGAGTGATCGCGCATCCGCTGCTCGGGCGATTGCGACATTTCCCGGAGGGCGACGCCGCCAAAGGCGGGATGCGAGCACACGGCGATGTCGCCGAGCGACACGATGCCCACGAGACGTCTGCTGCGATCCAGGACCGGCAGCCGGCGCACCTGCTTGTTTTCCATCAAGCGCACGACGTCCTCGATCTCCTGGTCGACGAAAACGTGAATCACCCCGGGCGACATCACGTCGCGCACGGTCGCGGTGTTGGCGTCGCGCCCGTCGGCCACGCCGCGGAGCACGATGTCGCGATCGGTCACCATGCCGGCCAGCCGGTCGCCGTCGCACACGGGCAATGCGCCGACGTCGAGTTCGCGCATCAGCCCGGCCGCTTCCCCCAAGGTGTTGTCGGGCGCGACGCATTGCGCGTGCGCGGTCATGATTTGTTCAACTTTCATCGGCGCCGAAAATAGCCGACGTCCGCGCTCGCCGCCATCGGGCCGCCCGTCAGTCTCCGCGTGGGAAGTTCACCGGGGTCGGTGGAGACCTACCGGGCGATTCGGGAACCGCCGGAGCGATTACCCAGTCTGGGATTTCGAACACAACAACCTCCCCATGAAAAATATTATTGGAATTATCCTCATCATCGCCGGCATTTTCGTCTTCGTGCAGGGCTTGAACCGCAAGGACTCGATCGCCGGCCAGGGCGAGAAGCTCGGTAACAACATCGCCAACGCCGTGGACGGCGGCGCCCGCGCGCCCAACCACGTCTGGATGATGGTCGGCGGCGGCGCGCTCGTGCTCGTCGGCGTCGGCGCGATGGCGCGTCGCTCGCGGATCTAAACGATCCAATCCTTCGAGCCCGATCCAATCCTTCGAGCCTCTTCTTACAGGAGGTAACGGAGAGAACAGAGCGAGTGCTCTGTTTCCTCCGTTGCCTCCTGTAATTATTTCAGGGCCTAGCGCAGCCAGCCCTTCACGAAGAAAAAGTAGAGCCCGAGCACCATCAGCAGCACGACCACGAATGCCACCTGCGGCAGCGTGAAGGGCCACGGGTTGTCGATCAGGTTCATGCCGAAAAGCCCGCCCACCACGGCGGGCACCAGGCCGAGACAGCTTACCACGGCGAGCACGCGCATCACGCGGTTCATCTCGAACGACACCACGTTGAGGTGCAGCTCGATCACCGAAAGCACTTCCTCCCGGATGTTCACCATCGTGTCGTAGAGATAGTCGACGTCCGTCGCCAGCCGGCGAAATGTTTCATGGTCCGCCCGCTGCAACGGCCCCGACGGGACACGCCCCTCGGCGAGGTCGCCGAGCATGCCCTTGAGCCGCCAGAGGTCGGCCTGCGCCGCGGAGAGTTCCTTCTTCAGCCGAAACGTCTTCTCGAAGAACATCGGCTGGCTCTCCCGGATCGGCACGTCCTCGAGCGCGCGCAGGGCCTCCTCGAAGTTGCCGGCGAGCCGCTCATTCTCGCGCACGACGCGTTCGAGCACGAGGTCGACCATGCGCAACGCGAAGGGCATCGCCGGCGCGTCGCGCTCCGGCGGCGTGACGAAGCGCTCGACCGCGTGCGTCTTCCGGCGCGAGAGCGACAACAACCCCTCGCCCACCGGCAGGAAGAACATTCCGTGCCGGTCGACCTCATCGCCCTCGCCGACCTCCGGCATCCAGAGGAAAAGTCCATGCTGGGCGCCCGCCGACGCGAGATGCGGATAACTCGTCGCCATCAAATGCGTCTCGAGAAATCCCGCGGGCAGCTTCGCCGTCTGCGCGATTTGCTTGAGGTCTTCCGCGGTGGGGCTCGCCACGTGAAACCATTCCTCGCCGGGCGACTTCAACCATTTCAACAGCTCGCTCATCTCCGCCGGCTCCGGCGCGAACCCCGGCGCGTCGGCGACCACCGTCACCTGCGTCGGACCGCGCGACACGGTTTCGCTCGCCCGCCGCGCGCGATGCCGGGTGCTCAGGCCGCTCGCGCGCACGCCGAGCGAGACGAGCCGCCCGATGCGGGCCAGCCGAAGGATGGGCGACGAGCGCAGCGTCTTCGAGACGCTCGGCAGCAGCGATGCGAGCGGGATGGCGATGGTGGCAAGATCCAGCCAGCGCCAGGGGTTCGAGAGAAAGGCGCGCTTCGACGGCGCGACCACGAAGGCGAAAACAAATTCAACCGCGAACCAACTGATGATGCCCCACTGCGCCGCGTCGATTGCCGCTGAGAGGGTTGGCTTCTCGGTCACCAGTTTCTCAAACAGCATTGGAAACAGCGCCAAAGCCACAGCGACTATCGCGAGAAAACCCAGGAACGCCTCGCCGAGCAGCACGGCGAGGATCCGCCGCGGCCAGCCTTCGATCCGAAACGGAAATTCCGGGCGCAGCATGCGACGTCAACCCGGCGGCAGCCGGCGTTCCTGGCCCGGCGCGACCTGATTGATCGCGTCCGCGCGCGGGGTCGGCGCGTCCGCCGCCGGCTCCGAAGGCGTCACGCCGTGATCGCGTCGCGCGCCCGCCGACGTCTGCCGGCCTCCCATCAAAATGAACAGCAACGGAACGATGACGACCAAAGCCACAATGACCGCGATGTAACCCATGCCCAAGATAGACCCCTTTTGCGCCCGGCGGTTGCGGCCTGCCATCGGGTGGCACGGTCAACCTGACCGTGCTACCTCCTTCGCCGCCCGCAAGCCGCTCGACAGCGCGCCGTGCACCGTGCCGATTTCCTCGCCGTCCGCCGTCGCCTCGCCGGCAAAGAACAACGTCCCGGCGACCGGCCGTCGCAAGCGTTGCGGCGCATCGTCCGCTCCCGCCGCCACGAAGCTATACGCGCCGCGAGTGAACGGGTCGCGCGACCAGGCATGCGTCGTCCAGCCGCGCACGGCGGCGCGCAGGCGCCCGATCGGCACGTTCCAGAGCAATGACAGCGATTCCAACGCCTGTGCGCGCACCTCCGTTTCGGAGCACCGCGCGAGCACCCGCGCCGCCGGACCACCTGCCCAGCCGGTGATCGTGGGGTGTGGCGTCAGCGCCCACCACACAGGCACGCCGCGGATCCTCGAGTGAATGAAACCGAAACCGCCCCGCCCGGGCCGCTGCAATGCGGCCGGCACGAGTCGTCGCCAGGCGCGCGCGTCGAAGCGCAGCGCGATCCGCGTCACGTGGCCCATGCCCATGCGGCGCACGATCGCCTGCTTCGCCCGCAGCGGCGGATCGAAGCGCACGGCGTTCGCCTGCAGCACGCCGAGCGGCAGCGTGACAATCAGGGCGCGTGCGATGTGTTCGTCGTCGCCGGCACGCACGACCACCTCGCCACGACGCCAGCTCACCGACTCGACCGCACTGCGCAGTCGCACGCTGACGTGCGCGGCGGACAACTCACCCGCGAGGACGTCGACGACACCATCGTAGCCCCCGGGAAATCTGAACTGCTCGTCGTCATCGAGCGTCTGGTCTTCCATCGCCACCGCACTCATCCGCGCGAGCGGCGCCGCCTCGAAGCCCTCGACGAAACCGGCAACGAGCTCACGATCGTCCCACGCGATCGAGTCGCCGGTATGTTGTAGGAATTGCGCGAACGTCCAGCCGCGCATCCGCCTCGCATCGATCTGCCGGGTGACGCCTTCCAGCCTTTCGGCGAGGTCGTCGGTGCGCCGCAGGCCCGCGCTTCCGCCCGGGCCCAGACGCCAGTGGCGCGAAGGCATGCGCGTCGTGCGCAGCCGATGCCGCCGGATCAGCCGCCAGAGCGCGGCGTTGCCGCCGTGCACGAACTCCGCGCCCAGCTCGATCGGCGCCGGCCAGCCCTCCGGCCTCGCGGTCAGGATCCTCCCCCCCAGCCGCGCGCGCGCCTCGAGCACGAGCGTGCGTCGCCCGCGCCGTCCCAGCTCTCCCGCCGCAGACAAGCCCGCCACGCCACCGCCAATGACGATCACGTCCGACCGGGTGCGCGTCATATCAGGCGGCGCGAGTCGTTCCGACGGCGCGCTTCCATCCATCCCTCCGGCCCGAAAAAAATCAGGGTGCGGTGGATCCGACCAGTTGCGGGGTGGTTTCGATGATCCCACGGGCGATCGCGTAGCGCGTGAGGCCGGCGACGTCGTGGATGTTGAGTTTGTTCATCACCTGCTGGCGGTGCTTCTCCACCGTCTTGATGCTGATGCAGAGGTCGGCGGCGATCTGCTTGTTGACCTTGCCCTCGGCGACGAGCTGGAGGACTTCCAGTTCGCGCGACGTGAGCTGTTCGCCGTGCTTCTTGATCGGCTTTCCCTTGAGGTAGGCCTCGCGGTAGTAGTCGAGCAGGCGCTTCGAGATCGACGGGCTGAAGAACGCATTGCCCTTGTAGGCTTCGCGGATCGCCTTGATCAGGTCGTTCGCGGCGGTCTGCTTGATCAGGTAGCCGGCGGCGCCGGCTTCCGTGAGCTGGTGCACGTATTCGTCGTCGCTGTAGGACGAGAGGACGAGCACCTTGGTCGCGATGCCCTCCTTGATGATCTGGCGCGTCGCCTCGAGCCCGTTGAGCTGGGGCATGGCGATGTCCATGATCACGATGTTGGGCAGGAGGTTCTTCGCCATCTGCACGGCCTGGCGTCCGTTTTCCGCTTCGCCGACGATTTCGATGTCGGGTTCGGCGGCGAGGAGGGAGCGCAGGCCCTGTCGGACAACAGTGTGGTCGTCGGCTAGGAGGACGGTGATCTTGTTCATGGTCGGGTGGGTTTCTGTTTTGGTTTCTAGTTCGAAGCTAAAGTCTCGGTTTGAGACTCGGAAATGGTCGGAGCCGAAAGCGGGATCTGCACGCGCACCGTCGTGCCGCGGCGCGGGGTCGACTCGATCGCGAACTCGCCGTGCACGAGCCGCACCCGTTCCTTCATGCCGAGAAGGCCAAGGTGCTCCCGTGGCAGGCTGGCGTGGCCGTTGCTGCCCTTGGCCGCGAACGAGCAGCCGTTGTCGATGATCTCCATCGAAATCGCGCGGGCGCGCTGCCGCAGCCGGATCTTCACGTGCGTCGCCTGCGCGTGCTTGAACACGTTCGTGAGGCTCTCCTGCGCGACGCGGTAGAGCACCGTGCCCTGCTGGCCGTCGAGCCGGTCGAATTCGCAATCGCCCTCGAGGTCGATCTTGATGCCCGTCCGCTCCATGAACGACTTCACGTAGTTCTGGATCGCGGCGTAGGGGCCGAGGTGGTCGAGCATCGTCGGCCGCAGCTCCCGCGCGAAATTATTCACCATCTGCATGCTCTCCTCGAGAAGCTGCTGCGCCTCGTCGACCTTCTTGCGTAGTTCCGCGTCGGCCGACGCGTGCTTCCGGAGCAGCGCCACCGCGACGTTCGCCGCCGTGAGCACCTGGCCGATCTCGTCCTGCAGCTCGCGGCTCACGTGCTTCCGCTCCTCCTCCTGCGCGGTGAGCACCTTGTTCGACAGCTGCCGCAGGTTCTCCTCCATCGCGCGCGCCTCGTTGAACAACTTGATGTAATGCTCACGGCTCTCGCGCAGCGCCGTCTCGGCCTGCTTGCGCTCGCGCACCTCGCGCTTCAATCGGTCGTTGGTCGTCGCCAGCTCGCGGTTGCGTTCCTCGAGCGTGGCGTTGAGGCCGCTGAGCCGCTCGCAGGTCTCGCTGAAGCCGCGGTGGGCGACTTCGAACGGGCCCAGCGCCTCCATCAGGAAGAGCCCGATCGCCTTCGCCTCGCGCGAGCCATTCGGCCCCTGCGGCGAGCCCGGCTTGGTCAGCGCCTCCTCATGCAGCCGCACGAGGTCGAGGACGCCGAGTCCGCTCTCCAGCGCGCGCCGGCCGAGCTCATATCCTTCCTGCAACTCCTCCTCGCCGCCGCGCGCCACGTAGGCCGCGAGCGCGAGGCGGTAACAATCCACGAGGGTGGCCCAGGATTTCGGCTTCATGGCTTGCCGAGGTATTTGCACGCGAGGACGAGGCCGTCGTCGGTGCCGCGAAATTTCCGCTCCATGATCCGATCGACCAGCTCCGCCGGCGGCTCGCCGGCGGTGAGTTCGTCCGCGAAATCCTCGCGCACGCCGTCGGTCGCGAACACCACGAGGTCGCCCGGCGCGAAGGGCACGAAACTCGCGTGCAGCGCGGGCAACTGGTAGCCAACGACGCCCCCGCGGAGCAGCACGCTCTCGCGCGGGCGCAGGCCCTGGGGATTCGCCCGGAGCAGCGCGGCCTCGACGTTGCCGACGCCGAGCATCGTCGCCGTGTCGTCGTGGGTGTTGATCGACACGAGCGTCATCACCGCGCCGCGCGTATTCAGCAGCGCGCGATGGCAGCGATGCACCAGCGTGATCACGCTCTCGCCGGGATTCTGCGCGAGCACCTCCACGGCCGCGCGGGCCGCCGCCGTCGCCTCGTCGCCGTGACCGAGCCCGTCGACGACCGCGATCAGGACGCCATGCGGAAACGCGCGCACGACGTGCAGGTCGCCGGAGACGGTCTGGCCCGGGATTGCGCGGGAGGAGACGCTCCACTCGACGCACTGCTCGCGGTTGACGACGGTGGCGCTCATCAGCGCTTCCATTTCTTCATCGTGATCGTCGTCCCGCGCCCGACCTCCGAAGCAATGTCGAATTCGTCCATCAGCCACTTCGCGCCCGGCAGGCCGACGCCGAGGCCCTTGCGGGTCGAGTAGCCGTATTGCATCGCCTGCGCGACGTCGCGGATGCCCGGGCCCTGGTCGCGGGCGATGATCTGGATGCCCTTCTTCCCGCCGTTGTTCGCGTGGATGACGCTGCGCATCAGGATCTCGCCCTTCTTGGCGTGATCGACGATGTTGCGCGCCACCTCGCTGATCGCGGCCGCGATCAACGTGACGTCGCCGCCGTTGAACCCGAGCTCGAGCGCGAGCGTGCGCCCGCGCTGGCGGGCGGTCACGATGTCGACCGCAGAGAGGATCTCGGTTTGCAGATCAGCGTCCATGAGAAGTCGACCGCTTCATTTTCTGCTCCAGGTAGGCGAGGCCTTCCTCGAGATCCAACGCCGTGCCCACGCCCTCGAGGGTCAGGCCGAGCTGCACCATGGCGAAGGCGACGTCCGGCTGGATGCCGACGATCACCGCCTCGGCGCCGCGCAGCTTCAGCATGTGCACCATCGCGCGCAGCATGCGCGTGGCGAAGGAATCGATCACGTCGAGGACCGTCACGTCGATGATCACACCGCGCGAACGATGCGTGCCGACGCGTTCCGCGAGATTGTCGCGCAGCTGGATGAGGTCGGCGTCGGAAAGCACCGACTGCACGCTCGCGATGAGCACCCCGCCCTGCTTGAGAATCGGGACCTGCATGGTCAGCCGTTCTTCTCCTGCGCCTGCGCTTGCGCGGCGGCGAGGTCGGTGGTGTCGATGACTTTGTAGCCAAGGAGCAACTCCGCCTCCTCGATGCCGCCCTGCAGGTCGCCCACCGCGTTCATCTTGCTGAGATCGACGCCGATGGTGACGAGTGTCTGCGCGATTTCGGCGGAGAGGCCCGTGATGATAACGCTCGCGCCCATGAGCCGCGACGCCTCGACCGTTTTCACCAAGTGATTCGCGACGGTCTGGTCGATCGTGGGGACGCCCGTGATGTCGACGACGACGACCTTCGCGCGATTCGCGCGGATGCCGCGGAGCAGTTGCTCGGTCAACTGCCGCGCGCGATGCGCGTCGATCACGCCGATGATGGGAAGAATCAACAACCGTTCGCGCACCTGCAGCACCGGCGTCGACAATTCGCGGATCGCCTCCTGCTGCTCGCGGATGACGCGCTCGCGCTCCTGCACGAAGCTCACCGCGACCGTGTTCGCGATACGGTTCGACGCGGGTTCGTAGGCGTCGAGCACCTTGTTCAGAAGATCGAAGTTCTCGTGGTATTTCTGGAAGAGCGAACGCGCGAGCACGTCGCGCAGGAGCAGCACGATGCCGACCACCTCATGCGTCTCGACGCCGCGGGGGATGATGCGCTCGGAGAGATTGCGCGCGTAGGCCTGCAGGGCCTCGACGCTGCCGGTCTCCAGCACTTCGACGTAGTTGTCGTAGACCGAAGTCGCCTCGGAAAAAATTTCCTCCTTCGTCATCGCCGTCAGCAATTGCGCGTCGGTGATGCGGCGCGCCCACTCTTCGCGCAGCTGCGTGCGGTTCTGGCGGAGATGTGCGACGAGTTCGCGCAGCAAAGGGTCGTTGTAATCGGCCGTGGGCTTCGACGGATGCGTGATCGTCTGGATGCGAAACTCGGTTTTCTTTTTCATGGGCTGGATAGGGTCAATACAGGGGTCCAGCGAGCTGCTCCCTTCTGGACCCGCCTACTTTAGCCGGTTCGCCCGCCCCCCAGAATAGGGCGAGCAGCGACCGTTATGGTAGGGTTGGACCCCATCTACCGCGGGTCAGGAAATGGAGGAGAGGGTCCCGGGAAATGTCCGGTGGGAGGCGGGCAACCGGCTTCTTCGCTGCTGAATCGGGAACTTTTCCCCTCGCCCAGCAGCCATGCGGGCCGCCGCAGGGGGCGGCAGACCTCATACGCTTTTGGGTGTTCACCTACTGCTCGCCCGGCGGACGACGCGCTAGAGTGACTTCACTCAACGGAGGAGCGACCGAGAACCACACGTCCATGCGACTGCTTTTTGTCCACGAAAAATTTGGCGCCTTCGGCGGCGCCGAAACCAATGTTCTCCTCACCGCGGGTGAGTTGAAACGGCGTGGCCACACCCTCGGCATCCTGCACGGGAGCGCTTCCGGCAAGGAAGAGTCCGCCTGGAACGACACGTTTGCCGATCGCTTTCCTCTGCCCCACGTCACCGCCGCGGTGCGCGCGTTTCGGCCCGATGTCATCTTCCTGCACAAGCTCTCCGACCTCGCGACGCTCGATGCTCTCGCGTCGTGCGGCGTGCCGGTCGTGCGGATGGTGCACGACCACGACCTCTACTGCCTCCGCGGCTACAAATACAATCCGCTCAACCGCCAGATCTGCACGCGCGCGGCCTCGGCCTACTGCGTATTTCCCTGCGGCGGCACGATCGCCCGCGATCGCGAGAGCGCGTTCCCGCTCAAGTGGATCAGCTACACAGCCAAGCGCCGCGAATTGGAAATCAATCGCCGCTTCGCGAAGCTGATCGTGGCCACCGAGTTCATGCGCGACGAAGTGGAGCGCAACGGCTTCACGCGCGACCAGGTGGAGATTCACGCGCCCGTCCCGCGCGCCGCACAGGACACGTTCCAGTGCTCCTTCAGCGAGCGTAACCGCATCGTCTACGCCGGGCAGATTATTCGCGGGAAGGGCGTCGACGTCCTCCTCGAGTCGCTGGCCCGCGTGCGCGTGCCCTTCGAGTGCATCATCCTCGGCGACGGCAGCCACCGCGCGGATTGCGAAGCGCTCAGCCGCAAACTCGGTCTCGCCGATCGCGTGACGTTCACCGGTTTCGTCACCCAGCCGGAAATCAGCGCCTACTATCAAGATGCGAGCCTCGCGGTGATGAGTTCCCTCTGGCCGGAACCGTTCGGCGCCGTCGGGCTCGAGGCGATGCGTCTCGGCCTGCCCGTCGTCGCCTTCGATGCCGGCGGCATCCGCGAGTGGCTGATCGACGGCTGGAACGGCTACCTCGTCCCGTGGATGGACCGCGCGCGCTATGCCGCAAGCGTCGAGGAACTGCTCCGCGACAAAGGCCTCGCCCGCAAGATGGGCGTGCACGGCCGGCAATGGGCCGGTGAGCGTTTCGGTTTTCCCAAATACATCTCCGGTCTCGAAGAGCTCTTCGCGCGCATCGCGAGCCCTTCGTCAACCGTGGCGTCCTCCCTTGCAGCCAAGCCCGAACATGAACTCAGCCACTGAACCGCCTCTGCCGCCCGAATTGCTCCGGCACTTCGAGAACTTCGGATCCCCGTGGGGACGCCGCCGGTTGCAATGGTATCTCGCCTGGAAACGCGTCTCGTGGCGCTGGCTGATCGGCGGCGCGCTCTTCATGAAGCGCTCGCTCGACATCGTCGGCAGCCTCTGTGCGTTGATCGCGCTGACACCGATCTTCCTGGTCGTCGCCCTCCTGATCAAACTCGAGGACCGCGGCCCGATCTTCTTCCGCCAGATCCGCGTAGGCCGGCACGGCCGCGAGTTCGGCATGTTCAAGTTCCGCTCGATGCGCATCGACGCCGAGCAGCGGTTGAAGGAAATCCTCGCGCAGAACCAGCACAGCGGCGGGATCACCTTCAAGATCAAGAACGACCCCCGAATCACCCGGATAGGGCGTTTCATCCGAAAATACTCCATCGATGAACTGCCCCAGTTCTACAATGTCTTGATCGGCGACATGTCGCTTGTCGGCCCTCGCCCTCCTGTTCCGCGCGAAGTCGCGCTCTACTCCCTCGCCGACCGCCGCCGACTCGCCGTGCAACCGGGTCTCACGTGCATCTGGCAGATCAGCGGCCGCGCCTCGATCGACTTCCCCGGCCAGGTGAAGCTCGACGTGCGTTACATCGAGAGCCGCAGCTTCCGCGAGGATCTCAAGATTCTAATCAAAACCGTGCCGGCCGTTCTCTCCGGCGACGGCGCCTACTGACTACCGATGAAAGCTCTCCTCATTTGTCCCGCTGACCGTCCCGGCGTTGCCCGGCTCGCCGATCACCACCCGCTGGTGATCGCGCCGCTGCTCGGCAAGTCCGTGCTCGAGTTCTGGCTCGAGGCGCTCGTCGCGCGTGGCGCCAAGCACGTCACGATCCTCGCGAGCGATCGCCCCGACCAGGTGCGGACCTTCGTCGGCGACGGCCGCCGCTGGGGCCTGCAGGTGGAACTGATTCCGCAGGCGCGCGAACTCTCCGTCGTCGAAGCCCGCAAGAAATTCCGGCCGGCCGACGAAGCCGGCTGGCTGCCGATGGACGAGGTTATCCTCCTCGACACGCTGCCGGGCCTGACGGGCCAGAATCTCTTTGAAACTTCCGCCGACTGGTTTGCCGCGACGCAAGCGTGGCTGCCGCATGCCGTGGCACCCGCGCGGATTGGCGCGCGCGAAGTGCAGCCGGGCGTGTGGGTCGGGCTCCATTCGCAGATCGATCCGGCCGCGCGCTTGGTCGCGCCGTGCTGGATCGGCGAAAATGTTTTTGTCGGCCCCGGTGCCACGATCGGCCCGAACGCGTTCCTCGACGATCGCGTGGTCGTCGAGTCCGGCGCGCGCGTCGAGCAGAGCATCGTCTGGCCCGAGACGTTCGTCGGCCGGCTGGTCGCGGTGCGCAATTCCATCGCGAGCGGCAGCCTGCTGCTCAACTGGGTGACGGGTTCCTGTCTCCAGGTGCCCGACGCGTTCCTGCTTGGCCCGCTCGGTGACCGGCGCTTCCACCGCACGCAGACCACCCTTCCCGGCCGGCTGGTCGCGCTCGGCGCGATGACGGTCACTGCCCCGATCGCGCTCGTCATGATGGGCGTCGCCGTGATTCGCGGCGAAACGCCCCTGCGCATCCGCCTCGGCGTGCGCGCGCAGTCGAACCTGCGCCACCGCACGCAGGAAACCTTCGCCTACTACGAACTCACCGGCGGCGGCAACTGGCTGCGCCGCTGGCCGCAGTTCTGGAGCGTGGTGCGCGGCGACATCACCTGGGTCGGCAATCGCCCGCTCCGGCCCTCGCAGGCGTTCGCGTTGAGCAACGATTTCGAGCGGCTCTGGCTCGCGGCGCCCACCGGCCTCGTGTCGATGGCCGACGCCCACGGCTGCCCGGAAGGCGTGAGCCCGGACGCGTGCGCGCACGCGAGTTTCTACGCCGTGAACAAGAACACGCGCCTCGACGCCGCGATCATCGGCCGCGCGTTCCTCCGCTCCGCGATGGCCTGGCCGATCTACTGGCACCGGCGCAAGGAAGCCGGCGCTCCTCTCCCCCAACTCATTTCTCAAACCGGACGGCTAACTGAAAGAACTCCATGAAAATTGAACACGACGGAAACCACCTCCGCGTCAGCGACATTCTCGAGCTGAACGCCGTCAACGCCTCCAGCTTCCGCGAGGAAGTCCGCGCCGCGATGCCCAAGACCCCCGAGTCGATCGAGATCGATCTCTCGCAAACGCGCTTCGTCGATTCCTCCGGGCTCGGCGCGCTTTTCGCGCTCTACAAGTCGGCGAACAACGGCCGTGACACCAGCGTCGTGCTCCGCCTGCTGAATCCCAAGCCGTCGATCCAGCAATTGTTCGAGCTGACGCAATTGCACCAGTTGTTCGAAATCTCGCGCCGTTAACCTTCGCCATGGCCGACTCCCTTCCAGCGGAGCGAGGCGTTGCGAACCGGGTCGTGTTTCCCTGCGACCTGGCCGAGGCACGCGTCGCGGTGCGGATCCTCTGCGCCTTCCTGACCGAGCACGGACTCGACGAGTCCGAGGTTTTCAACTTCGAGCTCTGCCTCGCCGAGGCCTGCAACAACGCGGTCCAATACGCCAGCGAGGCCGGCAAGAAACAGACGATCACCGTGGAGGCGACCTGCCATCCCGCGAGCGTCGAACTGCGGGTGAACGACCACACGCCGGGTTTCGAGCTGAAGCCGAAACCCGCCACGCTTTCGCCCGAACGCGAGAATGGCCGCGGACTGTTCATCATCCAGTCGATGATGGACGAGGTCCGTTATTATCGCGGCGGTGACGCCAACACGCTGGTGATGCGCAAGGCGCGCACGTTCCAGCAGCATCGTTCCTCCAACGAAAGCACCGTCGCTTCGATCGAGGAAGCGCGGCGCCAGTTGGAAAACTGCCAGCAGACGATCAGCGGCATGGCCCGCGAGCTGGCCGTGCGCTCCGAAAGTCTTTCCGCGATCTTCCGCTGCTGCGCGGAGCTGGGCCGCACCAGCGACCTGATGGGCTTCGCCACCCGGCTGCTCAACGATCTCCTGCACCTCACGTCGGCCGACTGGTTCCTGCTGCGGCTCGTGCCCAACGGCGAATCCCGGTTGGTGACTTTCGTGGCCTCCGCGCCCGAATTGAAGAGCGACCCGATTCCCGTCGCGCGCTCCACCGATCCTTTGCCCGCCGAACTCGCCGCCGCCATCACGCGCCGCGAGGTCGAACTCGACTGCCGGCACAATGCCGTGCCGCTCGAGCCGCTGCGCGCCGCCGGCCCCACGGCGACCGGCTTCGTGCAGCCACTGCTCTTCGGCGACAAGTTGATCGGCACCCTCGCGGTCGGCCGGCGCGAAGGCGACCAGCCCTTTTCCGTCCTGCAGGCCGAGATGATCCGGACCTTCGCCGAATTCATGTCGGTGCAGGTGATCAACGCCCGCCACCTCGAGGAACAGGTGCACGCCCGCCTCGTGGCGCACGAACTGGACATCGCGCATCGCATCCAGCGCGCGCTGCTCCCGCGTTCGCTCCCGCAACTCTCCCGCTTCGGGCTCGCCGCCAACTGGGAAAGCGCGCGTCAGGTCGGCGGCGACTTCTACGACGCGATCCCGCTCAGCGACCACTCGATGCTCCTCGTCGTGGCCGATGTCATGGGCAAGGGCGTCCCGGCCGCGATGTTCGCGACGATCACGCGCAGCCTGCTCCGCGCGATGGCCAACCGCCTGCACCATCCCGCCCGGCTGCTGAAACGCCTGAACGAACTGCTCTACGAGGAGCTGTCGAGCGTCGGCATGTTCATCACCGCGCAACTCGTCTTCATCGACCTCGAGCGCCGGGTGCTCGTCGCCGCCAGCGCCGGTCACTGCCCGATCATCGTCCGCTCCGGCAACGAAGTGCGCACCCTGCGCGTCACCGGCACGCCGCTCGGCATCCTGCCCGACTCGAAATACCGCCAGCACACCGCGTCGCTCGCCGGCCCCGCGGGCGTGCTCCTCTACACCGACGGTCTGACGGAGTCGCTCAACCCGGCCGGCGACATGTTCGGCCACGAACGGCTGGTCGACTGGTTCCGCCACAATCTCAAGTCGCCGCGCACCGCCGACCAACTGCGCGACGAACTCGCGGCCGAGCTCAGCCGCTTCCGCCAGGGCGCGACGCTGCGCGACGACCAGGCCTTCCTCATCCTCAACGAAGAGCCCGCCCTGCTTCCCCCGCAGGCCGAACCGCTGATCAACACGCCGGCCGAATCGTTCAGCGCCGCCTGATTCCGTCTATTTAGCCACAAAGAACACAAAGATCACAGAGAAACTCCGAGCCTTTGTGCTCTTTGTGTTCTTTGTGGCCATTCCGCCTCCCTTATCGCCTATGAAACCTATCCTTCCCCTTTTCGTATTTATCGACGCCTGCGGTTGGGAGATCATCAAGCACGACCCGTTCGCGGAGAAGTTCGCGCCGCACCGCCGGCCGCTGCGCTCGGTGTTCGGCTACAGCTCGGCGTGCATCCCGTCGATCCTCTCGGGCCGCTGGCCGTCGGAGCACCGTAACTGGTCCTACTTCGTCTACGATCCGAAGGGCTCGCCGTTCAAGTCGCTGAGCTGGCTACGGTGGATACCAACCGCGCTGACCAGCCGCCGCAAGGTCCGGCGCGTCCTCTCCCGGATCGCGAAGTCGCGCCTCGATTTCAAGGGCTACTTCGACCTCTACAACATCCCGTTCAAGCGCATCGACCAATACGACTTCACCGAGAAGAAGAATCCGTTGCAGCCCGGCGGGATGAATCGCGGACCGAACATCTTCGATTTCCTCACGGAGAAACACATTCCGTATCACGTCAGCGTGCCAACGCGGCCGGAGTCGGAGAACCTCGACGCACTCCTTACCGACATCCGCGCCGAGTCGATCGACTTCGCGTTCCTCTACTGGCCCGAGCTCGACGGCCTGCTCCATCGCGTCGGCAACGACTCGCCGGAAATCCCGAATCGCCTCCGCTCCTACGAGACGGCGATCGAGAAACTCATGTCGGTCGCGCGCGAGCACTACTCGGAGGTGAAGCTCTACGTTTTCAGCGACCACGGCATGGCGAACTGCGACATCCACCTCGACCTTCGTTCGCAGATCGACGCGCTCGGCTACGAAGCCGGCAAGGACTACGCCGTCGTTTACGATTCCACGATGGCGCGCTTCTGGTTCTTCAACGACCAGGCCCGCCAGGCGATCACCGAGAAACTCGAGGCGACGCCCCAAGGCGAGATCCTGAGCGATGCCGAGCTGAGCGACCTCGGGACGCTTTTCCCCGACCGCTATTTCGGCGAACTCATCTACCTCGTCGAGGAAGGCACGCTGATCGTCCCGAGCGACATGGGCGAGCGCCCCATCCGCGCGATGCACGGCTATCATCCCGACGCCCCGCACAGCTACGCCTCGCTGCTCACGAATCACACCGATGTCCCGGAAGCGATCACGGCGATCCCGGACATGTATAAATTGATGGCGCGGGACGCGGAGATCGCGCACGCCGCGAACCACCGGTCGCCCGCGTCCGCCACGCCGGCGGCGGCTGTGTCGGTTTCGTAGTCGCGCCGGGGCCTCAGCGCTTCCCGTCGACCCAACCGAGCGCCGTCGCGAACGCGTCCGGCGGCGCGTCCATGTGCGGCATGCCCGGGATGTCGTAGGCTTTCGCCGTGAAGCCGAGTTCGTTCCACTGCGGCACGCAGCGCATCACGTGCGGATAGTTGAAGTCGTTCGCGCCGCTCACAAAAGCCACGCGTAAACCGCGGCCAGAAACCGCACGGAAGTCCTCCGGTTTCAGGAAAGGAAAATGACTGGGCCACACCCGCCGGTCCTCCGTCCGCACCGGTTGAAGATAGACGCCACGCGCGCTGATTACCGCGCCCCGGAACTGGTCCGGATAGAGCACGAGCAGGCGCGACGCGACCGCTCCGCCGCCGGAAAATCCGCCGACGAAGATGCGGCGTTCGTCGATGCGGAATGATTTCTTCGCGGTCGCGAGCGCATCGAGCGCCAGCGCGCAACGTCGCGCGGTCGACTGATCGTTCCCCGACCCGTGCGCCGAGACCCAGATCATGCGCTGGTCGTTGCAAACGACGTCGTAGCCCGGCGGCAGGAGGCCGACGTTTTCCGGCCGCACGTCGATGTAGAGTCCCACGGGCTTGGTGCCGTCGTAACCCTTCGGCACGTAGAGAAACGCCTTCTGCGATCCCGCGGGATACGTCGCGTTTGCAGCGGGGTCGCCATTCTCCTCCTTGTCCTTCTGGAGCTCCGCCGCCCAGGCCTGCCGCATCGGGCCGCTGAAATAGCCCGAGGCGCTCGCAAACATCCGCTCGCTCAACGGCCACTGCACGGTCGGGCCGGGGG